>Ga0209415_10006596_pt1 | contig 20541 bp, 19 predicted proteins | sample PeaSoiSIISIP2007_FD_187696 | JGI IMG/M metagenome (GOLD analysis project Ga0209415, IMG submission 187696) | Peat soil microbial communities from Weissenstadt, Germany - SII-SIP-2007 (SPAdes) (version 2) | ecosystem: Environmental > Terrestrial > Soil > Wetlands > Peat | place: Germany...
GGCCTGCCGGCTCGTCAAGGGCCCGCTCTGCGCGCGCTCGTGGTCGCGATCACGGCCTTCGCGACGGTCGCGTCGCCTGCGCCCGCCAGGCGGCTCGCGCGTGGCGGGCGTCGTCGTACGGGCCGGGAGGTGGGGTGCCCGGACCCGGCCGGGATGTGGCGCGCGGACGCCGCGAGACGCCACCTGCCCCCGGGGATCGTGGAATCGATCAAATAGACTCGCGCCGTGTCAGCCGGCCGCCCCAAGCTGGTGGTCGTCTACGACCGCAACTCGACGGCGCCGCTCGAGGTCGCCGAGGCTGCCCGGCCGGTCTGCGATCTGGTGTGGGTGCTGGACCTCGCCGATCCGGTGCTGGTGGGGCTCGCGCCGCTGATCCGCCGGCTCGGCACGATCATCGACAGGGCCGGCCTGGGCGACCGCGAGGTAGTGGCATTGCTCGAGCCCCAACGGCCAGACGGCGTGATGACGTTCGCCGAACGCCAGCTGCCCCTCGCGGCGGCGATCGCGACGGAGTTCGGTCTGCGCTTCCACGGCTCCGAGACGGCCGCCCTACTGTGCAACAAGTACCTCCAGCGCCTTGCGCTCGCCCGTGCCGGCGTCGCCGGTCCCGACTTCTGGCCGCTCGCCGCCGGAGCCGACGCCGCTGAGAGGGAGGAGCTCGCGTCGCGGCTGCGCTACCCGGTCGTGCTGAAGCCCCAGGAAGGGCTCGGCAGCCGCCAGACGCTCGCGGTCCTCGATGCCGGCGGCCTGCTGGCGGCGCTCCAGGACGCCGGCCTGGAGGTGGCGGACATGCTCCTCGAGGAGCTCCTTCCGGAGTCGCGGCCGCGAGCGCAGCAGCGCTTCGGGGAGACGCTGATGGTGGACAGTCTCGCCTGCGACGGCCATGTCACGCACTACGCGATCACCGGCCACTTCATCCCGGCGCCGCCGTTCCGAGGCACCGGGTCGTTCATGCCGATCCACCTCGGCGAGGCGGATCGCCGGGCGGTGGTGGAGCAGACCGATGCCGCGCTCGCGGCGCTGGGGATCGAGAGCGGCTTCACCAACACCGACCTGATCCTCACACCGGCGGGCCCACGGGTGCTGGAGGTCAACGGACGCATCGGTGGCGACGTCGCGACCCTGCTCGAACTCAGCGCCGGAGCGCCGCTGCTGCGCGAGGCGATGCGCTTCGCCACCGGCGCGACGGACGTCGATCTCGCGGCGATCGAGCTGGGGAAGGTCGCCTTCTCGGTCAACCACCAGCCGCCGCAGGATGCGCGGCGTCTGCTCGCGCTGGACGGACTCGACGAGATCGCGGCGCTGCCCGGCGTCAGCTCGGTCGTGCGCCGGCGCGGTGTCGGGGACCCGCTCGACTGGCGCGACGGAACGATGAGCCGCCTGTTCACGGTCTACGGAGCGGTCGGTGACCACGATCAGCTGCACGAGCTCCACACCCGGATCGGCCGGTGTGTCGTGGCCGACTACGAGCTGGACCCCCGGCCGGCTGATCGGGACGCGTAGAGGGGCGCCAGCCGCCCCGGCGGGCCGAATCGCCCGCGCTCGTCCGATCGCGGCCGCGGCGCACCACCCTGTTCGCGGGCGAGACGCTGAGGGGGCTGCTGCTGCCCTCGCACGCCCCGCTCGCCATCGTCCGGCGCGTAGGTAGTTAGCCACTGCGGGGCTGCGGGCGTTAGCCGATGACATGCGGCCTGCGTTCGGGACGATCGATTGGCATGTCGCGGAGACCCCACCAGAGGCCCCAGCAGCCGCTCGAACGGTGGCGCGCCCGCGGTGACCAGCTGCGCGCTCAGCGTCCGGTGAACGGGCCGTGAGCGCGGGTCTGAGGCGGCGGCTGTTCGCTGAGTTCGTCGGTTCGGCGTTCCTCGGCGCCCTGGTGATCGGCTCGGGCATCGCGGCGCAGCAGCTCTCGCCCGCTGACGCGGGACTCGAGTTGCTCGAGTGCGCGCTGGCGGTCGGCGCAGGGCTGTTCGCGATCATCCTGATGATCGGTCCCATCTCCGGCGGGCACATCAATCCCATCGTCTCGCTGGTCGACGCCGCCTTCGGCGGTCTGAGCTGGCGCGACGCGGCGGCCTACATCCCGGCCCAGACGAGCGGTGTCATGACCGGCGCGATCGTCGCCAACGCGATGTTCGCGCGCGCCGCGGTGAGCATCTCGACCAAGCACCGCGCGTCGCCGTCGCACCTGCTCGCCGAGACGGTCGCGACGCTTGGACTGCTGCTCGTGATCTTCTCGCTGGCGCGCACGAAGCGAGCGGCGTCGGCCCCCGCGGCGGTCGGCGCCTACATCGTCGCGGCCTGCTTCTTCACCAGTTCGAGCGTGTGCGCGAACCCGGCGCTCGCCGTCGGGCGGATCTTCTCGAACAGCTTCGCCGGCTTCGCGCCGGCCTCGGTTCCGGGGTTCATCGCGGCTCAACTGCTCGGTGGCGCGGTCGCGATCGGCGTGCTGGCGCTGCTGTATCCGAGCGTCAGCGCCGAGGACGCCGCGCGCGTGCTGCTGCCGCATCTGGACCGGCGCTCGAAACCCGATGGCGCGCCCCAGCCCCTCGCCAGGAACGCCGGACGCTCAGCGCAGCGGAGGGGGCGCGGTCCGGCCGGTCGGCGGCGGCGCTTCGGCCGGCACCTCGCCGGCTGAGCGGTAGGCTGCGTCGCCGATGGACCGGCGCCTGCTCGAGGAACTGATCGACTGGTTGGCGATCCCGTCCGTGTCCACCGGCGGCGGCGATCCCGCCGCGATCGAAGGCGCGGCCACGTGGGTCTGCGATCGCGTGCGCGCGGCCGGCGGCGAGGCGGGGCTCGTTCGGATCGGCGACGGCAATCCGCTGGCGGTGGGGGAGCTTCGAGCGGCCGATCCGCACGCGCCGACGGTCCTGATCTACGGCCACTACGACGTCCAGGGGCCCGGTCCGGCCGAACTGTGGTCCTCGCCGCCGTTTGAGCCGACGCTGCGCGACGGGCGCCTCTACGCGCGCGGCGCCGCCGACGACAAGGGCAACTTCCTGCCACTGCTGCATGTCGCGGCGGCGATGGCGAGCGCCGGCGAGCTGGCGGTGCACGTGCGAGTGCTCGTCGAGGGTGAGGAGGAGCGGGCCGGTGACGCCGTCTCGCGATGGGTGCGCGAGGACAACCGCGGCGCTGACGTCGCGATCGTCTTCGACAGCGGCATGCCAGACCCGCAGACACCGGCGATCACCGTTGGCCTGCGCGGCGTCGTGATGCTCGAGCTCGAGGTGCGCACGGCGGAGCGCAACCTCCATTCGGGGATCTACGGCGGCAGCGTGCTGAACGCCCTGCACGTGCTCAACGCGCTGCTCGCGCAGGTTCTGCCCGGTCCGGACGGGCGGGTGCGCGAGGAGCTGCGAGCCGGGATCCGTCCGCCGGCGCCGGCCGAGCTGGCCTCGTGGGAGCGGCTGATGCCCGGTGGCGAGGTGATCGAGCTGGTCGGCGGGCGCGCGGTGCACCCCGGCGCCGGCGCCGAGTACTACGAGCGCAACGGCGCCGACGCGGCGCTCGACGTCAACGAGATCGCCGGCGGTGAGCCGCGCACCGTGGTGCCGGCCCGCGCCCGCGCGACGCTTTCGCTGCGGCTCGCGCCCGGCCAGGAGCCCGAACGGATGCGGGCCGTGCTCGCCGAGCTGCTGCGCGCAGCACTGCCGCCGGGCGCCGAGCTCGAGCTGAGCGGCCACTGCGCCGCGCCGGCGCTGTTCGATCCGCAGGAGCCGGCGCTGGCACTGGCCGCCGGCGCGCTGCGGCGGGCATGCGGACGGGACGTGGCGTTCGTCCGCTCCGGCGGCAGCATCCCGATCGTGGCTGAGATGGCCGCGCGCGGCTACCCGGTGATCGTCAGTGGCTTCGGTCTGCCGCAGGACGCGATCCATGCGCCCGACGAATCCTTCGCGCTGCGCAGTCTCGAGTGGGGCGAGGCGTCGGCACGCGAGCTGTACCGGGCGCTGGCGGCGCTGCCGGCGCGCAGTGCGCGCTGAGTGGCGGTCGCACCGCGCAGGCGCCGGCTCGGCTACGCTGCGCCGATGTGTCGAAACATTCGCACCCTCTACAACTTCGAGCCCTCGGTCACCGGCGAAGAGGTCAGGGCGGCGGCGCTGCAGTACGTGCGCAAGGTGAGCGGCTTCGCGAAGCCGTCGCACGCGAACGCCGCGGCGTTCGGGCGCGCCGTCGACGCCGTGGCCGAAGCCTCCGAGCGGCTGCTCGCCGAGCTGGTGACCGCGGCGCCTCCCCGGGACCGGGAGGTCGAGGCCGCCAGGGCACGCGCGCGCGCCGCCGAGCGCTTCGCCGCCTAGAGAAGGCCCAGCTCGCGACCGGGCGCGATCAGGGCGCTGCGGACCCGGCCGGCGGCGGCTCGCCGATCGGCACCGTGGCGATCGCCCCGCAGCCGGCGCAGGTCCACGCGACGGAGCGGGGGTCGAGTTTCATCACGACCGGGCAGCCCCAGGCGTGCGGCGGACAGTCTCGGTCGCGGTGGCTTCGGTCGTGGCGCATCGCTGCGATTGTCGTCCCGTTCGAGGCTGGATCGTGGCGTCGTGCGGTGTTCATGCGGTGAACCCCGGCGGGAATTGTTGCAAATGAAACGATCAGTTGTGCGAGAACGCGCAGCGTGCAAGCCTCAGGCGAGCCGGTGGGCGAGGCACAGGCGCTGCAGGTCGCTCATCGCCTCGTCGGGATCGCTCGGCAGGCGGGCGAGCGCCTGCACGGCTGCGTGCACGTCGGCCAGCGTGGCGTCGCGGGCCTCGACGGCGAACCGCGCGAGCCAGCGCAGCGCGGCGCGCTCATAGCGCTCCGGATCGCGGTCGCGGATCAGCAGGCAGACGCGCAGCGCGTCGTCCAGGCGGATCGCCGGCAGCTCGCCCGCCGCCGCGCGGACCAGCTGGAGGTTGCCGCGCTCCAGGGCGCGGCGAAACCGCCCGTAAGCTGACCCCTGGCTCGTCATACGAACGTATGTTCGCACGGCCGTCAAGCGGTCGCGGCCGATAGGCCGCGCATAGAAAGCCCTTCAGGCTTCGCGCAGCGCGCGAAGGGACTGGCGCAGCGACCGGCTCGTCGCCAGCACCGCCGAGGGCTCGTAGCCGCAGTGCGCCATGCAGTTGTCGCAGCGCTCGTCCTTGCCGCGCCCGTAGAGCTCCCAGTCGGTCTCCTCGACCAGCTCGCGGTAGGTCTGGACGTAGCCGTCGCTCATCAGATAGCAGGGGCGCTGCCAGCCGAGCAGCGAGTAGCTCGGGATCGCCCACGCCGTGCAGTCGAAGTCGGCCTTGCCCTCGAGGAAGTCGAGGAACAGCGGGCTGTGGTTGAGGCGCCAGCGCCGCCGGCGGCCGTCGGCGAACGCCGAGCGGAAGAGCTGGCGCGTCTGCTCGACGCCGAGGAAGTGCTCCTGATCGGGAGCCTTCTCGTAGGCATAGGCGGGTGAGATCATCATCGCGTCGACCTTCAGCTCGTCGTTGAGGAAGTCGAGCACGCGACGGACGGTGTCAGGCGAGTCGTTGCTGAAGAAGGTCGTGTTGGTGGTCACGCGGAAGCCACGGCGCTTGGCCTCGGCGATCGCCTCCACCGCCTTGTCGAACACGCCGTCGCGGCAGACGGACGCGTCGTGGCGCTCGCGCAGGCCGTCGATGTGCACCGCCCAGGCGAAGTACTGGGAGGGCTTGAAGAGATCCATCTTCTTCTCCATCAGCAGCGCGTTGGTGCACAGGAACACGTACTTGCGCCGGCGGATCAGCTCCGCCGCGATCACGTGGATGTCGGGATGGATCAGCGGTTCGCCGCCGGCGATCGAGACCATCGGCGCACCGCTCTCCTCGATCGCCGCGATCGCGTCCTCGACCGGCATGCGCCGGCGCAGCAGCTCGTCGGGCTGCTGGATCTTGCCGCACCCGGCGCACGCCAGGTTGCACTGATAGAGCGGCTCCAGCTCGACCAGCAGCGGGAAGCGCCGGCGCCGTGCGAGGCGCTGACGGGCGATATAGGCGCCGATCCGAAGGCTCTGGCGGGCGGGGACGGGCATCGGTCAGCTTCCTTGCCCGGCGGCCCGCACCAGTGGCTGGGGGCGGACCTGGGGCGGCAGGTTGAAGTGCGTGTCCTCGGTTGCGACGCTCAGCTCGCGGAGCGTCACCGGACCGAGGCCCTCGAGCGCGCTGACGACCTCCTGGACCAGCGATTCGGGGGCGGAGGCGCCTGCGGTTACGCCGAGCCGCGTGACGCCGACGAGCAGTCCGGGAGCGATGTCCTGGGCGCGCTCGACGAGCCGGGCGCGACATCCGGCGCGCTCGGCCACCTCGACCAGGCGCCGCGAATTGGACGAGTTCTGCGATCCGACCACGAGGATCAGCTCGCAGTCGCGCGCGATCGCGCGCACCGCGTCCTGGCGGTTCTGGGTCGCGTAGCAGATGTCCTCGGAGGCCGGCACGGCGAGATCCGGGAAGCGCTCGCGCAGGGCTTCGACGATCGTCGCGGTCTCATCGACGGCGAGGGTCGTCTGCGTGAGCACGGCAACACGGTCGGAGTCTCGCAGGTCGAGCTTGCGGGCCTCCTCGACACTGGCGATGACCCGCGTGTGGCCAGGAGCCTCGCCGACGGTGCCCTCCACCTCCTCGTGGTCCTCGTGCCCGACGAGCACGATCTGGTAGTCGCCGGCGGCGAAGCGGCGCGCCTCGGCGTGGACCTTGGCGACCAGCGGGCAGGTGGCGTCGATCACGTCGAGCCGGCGTTCGACCGCGTTGCGGCGCACCAGCGGGGAGACACCGTGAGCGGAGAAGATCACCGTTGCGCCGGGCGGCACCTGATCGACGTCGTCGACGAAGACGGCGCCGCGGCGCTCCAGCTCGCCGACGACGTGCGCGTTGTGAACGATCTGCTTGCGCACGTAGACCGGCGCTCCGCGCTGGGCCAGCGCCCGCTCGACGATCTCGACCGCGCGCGTCACTCCGGCGCAGGAGGCGCGCGGGGCCGCGAGCGCGATCTCGCGATGCCCGAGGGCCTGCGCCCAACTCTCGAGCAGCGAGCTGGCCTCGCGCAGCGAGCGGAAGGCGCGCCGCGCCGCGATCGCCGCGCGGGCCGGGCGGTGGAACTCGTAGCGGGGCGTGTCGAGGACCACTCGGAGGGTCGTCAGTGGCTCGGCGCGGGCGTGATCGGCAAGCCAGGCGGACTCCATGTCGACGGCGAGCGCTCCGGCCTGCGCGAGCTCGCGGCGGCGCTCGCCGAACACCAGCCCGGAGCTGGAGACGATCGGCCCGATGTGCACGCGCAGGCCGCCGCGACGCAGCACGCCGGCGAGGATCGTCGGGTCCGGGCAGGGGAGGGTCTTGCTGTCTGTGCGCAGTTCGCTGGCGAGCACGATGTCGCCGGGCGCCAGCCGCGGGTCCAGCGCCCCGCAGACACCTGCGATCAGCGCCGAACGTCCAGCGCCCTGGTGGGTGAGCCGGGCCGCGGCCCGCGCCCGCCGCGGGCCCACGCCGATCCGCTCTACGCGGCTCCATGGCGCCCCGGCCCGGATCGCACGCGCTTCGATCGCCATCGGCGCGAGGACGAGCAGGTCGGCCGAGCTGCGCTCGGGGCCGTGGCCGTTGGCGTGGGTGTGCCGCCTCATGCGCAGCGCGCCAGCGCCATGATCGGGAAGACCAGACGGTAGAGGTGGTAGTTGATGTAGAAGTGGCCGGGGAAGCCGGTGCCGGTGTACTCCGGCTCGTCCCAGCCGCCGTCCTCGCGCTGGGTGCCGACGAGGAAGCGGATGCCGCGCCGCACCGAAAGCGAGCGCTCACCCGCCGCGTGCAGCGCGAGCAGCGCCCAGGCGGTCTGCGACGCGGTGCTCGTGCCGCGCCCGATCGCGGCCGGATCGACATACGAGCGGGGGTCCTCGCCCCAGCCGCCGTCGGGGTTCTGGTGGTTTTCGAGCCAGCGAACGGCGCGCCGGATGCGCTCGTCCCCGACCGGCACACCGGCGGCGACGAGCGCCGGCATCGCCGCCCCCGTGCCGTAGATGTGGTTGACACCCCAGCGGCCGTACCACGACCCCTCTGGCTCCTGCTCGGCGAACAGCCACACCAGGCCGCGGCGGGCCGCGTCGGTGTCGGCGCGTCCGAGCGCGGCCAGCATCTCGAGCGCGTGTGCGCTGACGTCGGCGCTCGGCGGGTCGATCACCTCGCCGAAGTCGCAGAACGGCAGCTCGCGCAACATCCGCTTGGTGTTGGCGGCGTCGAAGGCGCCCCAGCCGCCACCCGCGTCCTGCATGCCCTCGACCCACTCGACGGCGCGCGCGATCGCCTGCCTGACGCGTTCGGAGTCTGGATGGGCAACGCGCACCAGCGCCAGCACTACCTCGGCCGTGTCGTCGACGTCCGGGTAGTAGTCATTGTCGAACTCGAACGACCAGCCTCCCGGCCTGAGTCCGCGGCGTCGGACCGACCAGTCTCCGGCGAGCAGCACCTGCTCGTCCATCAGCCAGTCGGCTGCGCTGACGAGCGCAGGATGCTCGGGCGGCGTGCCGGCATCGGCGAGCGCGACGACCGACAGCGCCGTGTCCCAGACCGGCGACTGGCAGGCCTCCAGGCGGCGGCTGCCCGCCTCCTCGAGGGTGAAGCGGTCGAGCCCATCCAGCCCGGCCTTCATCAGCGGATGGGTGATCGGATAGCCGCGCAGGTGCAGCGCGATCAGCGAGTAGACCCACGGCGGCTGGATGCCGCCCCACGAGCCGTCCGCCTCCTGGCGGCGCACGATCCAGCGCTCGGCGGCGGCGAGGCCGGCCTCGCGCAGGGAGCGCACGGCGCGGCGCCCGTAGAGCGCGAGCGCGCGGTCGGCGAGCGCCAGCGCCCGAGCGGTCGTCGAGTGCCCGCGCGTACGCGTCCACGGCCGCGGGCCACGCAGCTCGTCGATCCTGAACGCGAGCGCGTGTGTCGGGCGCACCGCCAGCACGATCGACAGCGCGACCACCGTCTGTCGCGCCCAGCAGGCGAAGTCGTAGATGCTCACGGGCGCCCACGACGGCAGCAGCATCAGCTCGGGCGGCAGCTCCGGCACGTGCTTCCACGGCCACGCCCCGAACAGCGCGAGCCAGATGTGCGTGAACACCCGCGCCTGCTCGATGCCGCCGGCGCCGCGCGCGAAGGCCGCTGCCGAGCGCATGTGCGGCGCCTCGGAGCGGTCACCCGCCAGGCGCAGCGCCACGTACGCCTCGACCGTCGTCGAGAGGTCGCCGGGGCCGCCGTGGAAGTTGCTCCAGGAGCCGTCCGCGCGTTGCTGCGAGCGGATCCAGGCAGCGGAGCGCTCGGTCGCAGCCGTCTCGCGGATGCCAAGGAACTCGCGCAGCAGGATGTCCTCGGCATCCATCGTGACGTTCGTCTGCAGCTCGCCCTTCCACCAGCCGCCGGGGTCCTGCAGCGAGAGCAGGTGCTGGCGAGCCCGCTCCAGCGCGACCAGCGTGTCCGCGCCCGCAGCGCTCGCGCCGTCGCGCACACCGCTTCGACCGCCGACCGTCGCGGCCTCGCTATCCCCGGTCATCCGGCACATATAGCGTTTTGTACGTAAGAACGCAATGCCTGGCGGCCGTGCGGGCGCGCGCTTCCGGTCGAGCGGTGGCGTGCGCGGCCGAGCCCGGGCGCCGGCCGCGAGATCCCCGAGAGGGAGGCCGGGTGGGCGGAGCGGCGCGACGCGAGTCTGCCAAGGGGCGGCATAGATTTTATGATCGGCGCAGAGTAGAGAACGCAATCGGGACGACCCAGTCGTCGCGGCATCGTCGATGCCACGGGCGCCGCGACGACGACGGCACGCGCATGACGGCGGTGCATCCGCCCGTTTCCGCGAGTTCCGCGGCGCGTGTGCTACCGTCGCGCCCCATGCGCTGGCTGGCCGTGCTCCTGACCGCGGCGGGACTGGGAGTCCCGGCCGCTGCGACCGCCGCCGGTGGCGTGCCGGGCGTGGCCGCGTCCGCGTCGGCCGGCGGTGGGCTCACGCTCAGCGCCTCGAACGTCAACGGCCCGCTCAGGGCCGTGATCAGCGGCGAGAACTGGACGGTGCACGGTGTCGTGGCCTCCTACGTGCCCGGTCAGCGGATCGCGCTGCACGTCTTTCGCAACGGCCTGCTCATCGTCTCGCGCACGCTCGCCGTCAAGCGCTCAGGACGCCACGGAGCGTTCCGCGCCGCGCTTGCGGTCGAAGGGGTGGGCCGCCTCACGGTGCGGGCGATCCATTTCGCGACCGGGGCGCAGAGACGCATGATCTCGCCGAGCTACGGCGTGTGGCTCGTCGCTCCCCAGGCGAATCCGGGCGAGCGGAGCTACGCCGTGCGGATCCTCCAGCGCCGGCTGAGCGCCCTGCACTACGTGGTTGGCGCGCCCGGTGTCTACGACGCGCGCACGCAGCGGGCCGTGCTCGCGTTCCGCAAGATGGTGGGCCTCGTTCGCGACGAGCAGGCCGACGCCAGCGTGTTCGCGGCGCTCGCCGCCGGCGAGGGCGCGTTCGCGATCCGCTACCCCTCGCAGGGCCGCCACATCGAGGCCGACCTGACCCACCAGGTGCTCGCGCTGATCGACGCCGACGGGGTCGTGGCGCGGCTGTACCCGATCAGCTCCGGCAAGCCGTCGACGCCGACGGCACTGGGCTCCTTCCGCGTCTACAACAAGACGCCGGGCACCAACAGCCTGGGAATGGTCGACTCGAGCTACTTCAACGGCGGCGACGCGATTCACGGCTACGCCGAGGTTCCGACCTACGCTGCGAGCCACGGCTGCCTGCGCTGCCCGATCCCCGACGCGCTGTCGATCTACGCCTGGGCCACGCTCGACACGCCGGTCGACGTCTACTACCGCTGAGCGACGCCAGGGCGCGTGCGCGCCCGTCGTCCGCCCGGTTATCGCCGTTCGCGCTCGCCATCACGCGCTACGCTGTGTGTCCGGCGGATCGCCTACTCGGCCGGGGCGCCCAGCGCCCAGCCAGGAAACGCACCGGCTTCGGTTGGTGGCCCGTCCTGGTGGTCGGGAGTGTCAGGCCACCCAGGCAAGACACAAAGTCCTGGGACGTAGCAGTTCAGCGGCGATCCATGACCGGGCGGAACCGGGCGAGCCTCGTGCTCGCCCGGCCGCATTTCCGGGGGTCCTCATCGCTGCGTTCCCGCCGCGAGCGCCGCGGCCGCACCAGCAGCGCGGGCACCACGATCGCGCTGCGTTCAGCACGCCCAGGAGACGCTGCTCACGCTGGATCGCGCGAGGCCGGAGTCACGCCGCGGACTGAGCGAGCGGTCCGCCGCCAGGCGGCGGTCGGAATCCGCGCGCGTGCCCGACGGCGCCCGCTGGTCTAGATTTCGACCCCTGCCGTTGCCACCGCCACAGGGTGCCCGATGAGCCGCAGGCCGCCCCTGCCCGCGCTCGGCGTGCTCGCCTGCGCGTCATTGCTAGCGGCGTGCGGCGGCGGCGGCCCGAGCCCCGCACCGGCGAGCACGAGCTCCAGCCACACGCTCGCCGCCACCTCGAGCACCTCCAGCTCGCAGACGAGCGCCACCAGCGCAAGTGGCGCCGCGACGAGCGCCACGACCACGCATTCCGCCACACGCACGTCGGTGCGCACCAGCTCCTCGACGAGCACCTCGAGCCGCCCGGCCGGCTCAGCGCCGCCCAAGCCGGCCTCCTCCGTGCCCGGCCTCGCCGCGGCGCTGGCCGTCTGCCGGCGCGAGGTCGCAAGCGCCACCGCGCTGACTGCTGCCGAGAAGGCTCAGCTCGGATATCTCTGCACGGTGGCGGGAACCGGCGACCGAGCCGCCGTGCGCGCGGCCGAGCGGCGGATCTGCCTGACCGTCATCGCCGATTCGGCCCCCGGCCTGCGCGGACCGGCGGTCAGCGCGGCAACGGAGTCCTGCAACCGGCTGTGAGCGCCGCCGTCAGGACGCTGGCGAAACGCGAAGCAGAACCGTCGAATCGCCCGGGACCTGTGCGCCGAGGTTGCCGGCCGAGGTCGAGTGGTGGTTCGTCCAGACGTTCGTCACGGTGTAGGAGTGCGCCGCCGTCAGCCCGACGGCGCTCGCGGTCGTCGAGATCGTCATCGGTGTGGTGCCGACGTTCAGCAGGGCCACCGCGTAGCCGCCGTCGACCAGCGGCTTGCGCCACACCTCGCCATTGGCGGACCACGACACGAGCGTCCCCTGGATGCCGGCCGGATCCTGGTCGATCGCGATCACCTGCTTGTTGGACACCGCTGCGAGGCTCGCCCTGCTGATCGTCAGCATGTTGTCGCTGATCATCAGCGGCGCGGCCAGCATCGCCCACATGCTGAACTGCGTCTGGAACTGCGCGGCGTTCATGCCCTGGTCGGGGCCGAGATAATCCGGGTCGTTCCAGTGGCCCGGGCCCGCCGAGAGCGGCGAGGTCGCGTCGGCGTCCATGTTGCGCAGGACGGCGTTGAACGACACGCTGCCGGGGGCCCCGACATCGGTGTCGGTGCGCCAGCTTGTGGCGACCTGCGAGCCGAAGGTGTGGGAGACGAACGCCGACTGGCTGAACGAGGGCACCCCCGACGTCTTCTGCCCGGGCTGGAGGTAGTTGCAGACGTTGAGGATCATCGGGCGGTGGCTCGAGTTGTCCAGGATCGCCTGGTGGAGCTGCGTGTACTGGGTGGCCGGATCGAGCGAGTTCGCGACGCCGCCGCACCAGTCGACCTTGACGGCGTCGACGCCCCAGGCGGCGAAGGTGTTGATGTCCTGCTGGTAGTGCCCGTAGGAGCCGCCCTTGGTTCCGCAGCCGGTCGGACCGCCGTCGGTGTAGACGCCGAGCTTGAATCCGTTGGCGTGCAGCGTGCTCGCCAGCCAGGCGATCCCGTGCGGCCACTGCGTGGCGCTCGGGGCGACGTTGCCCCCCGCATCGCGCTGCCCCTGCCACCAGCCGGCATCAAGCCAGATCAGGCGGTAGCCGTCGGCCTCCAGGCCGGTCGACTTGAGCAGGCTGGCCTGTTGCAGGATCGAGGCCTCGTTGAAGCCGTTCGCGATCGCGAAATAGGTGTCCCAGCCCATGTAGGGCGTCGGCGCGACGATCGCCGGAGCTGGCTGCGCGCCCGCGTTGACGGCGCCCAGAGCCGGCGCGCACAGCCCGAGTGCGAGCGTGCTAGCGAGCGCGAGGCGTCGCAAGGCGCCTGCCCTTCTGGGTGAAGGTGAGCTTGTCGGTCTGCAGCGTCGCGATGAGCTTGCCGATCACGGTCCCGCGCACGGTCAGCGTCACCGACAGCGTGTGCTGCTTGCGCAGGAGTCTGCGTCCGGCGGCGTTGAGGGAGACCGTGATCGTCTTCTTCGCGCCGGTCGCGAGCTTCGCCGAGACCTGACCGACCGCCACCTTCTGGTTCTGGTGGTGGGCCGTCTTGACGCCGACCAGCGTCAGCGTGATCTTGCAGCCGCCGAGGGCCTGCGGCGAGCAGGTGACGGGCGCGCTGACCGAGCTGGCGCCGCGCCGGTCGGTGCCGACGAAGCTCTCGTTGATCGTCGCGCCGGTCTGCGCCGGGACGCCGTCGAAGCCGCTGATCGCCGAAGCGCTGCCACCGTCGCCGGAGATCGTCACCTGACAGCTGAGATGGTGGGTCTGGTCGGCGGCGACGATCACGTAGGTGGGGGAGGTCGCGCCGGTGATCGGCTGCGTGTCGCTCGTCCACTGGTAGCTGACCGCCTCGGACGCCGTGGTGGTGACGTTGGCCTTGCAGGTCAGCGTGCTGCCGACGGCGGGCGTGCCCGAGATCGACGGGCTGGGCTTGAGCGGGGCGGGCGTGGTGAAGGTCGCATCGGCGCCGTCGGCGGTCGCGACGCCACTCGAGGACGCGATCCGGAAGTGGTAGGTGGTCGATGCATTCAGCCCCGTCAGCTGCGCGCTCACCGCCTGCGTGCCGCCGGTCGCGCTCGGCACGACGGAGCAGGGGATGCTCGAGCCGTAGGCGGTGCTGGGTCCGTAGTCGAAGTGGCAGTCCGACAGCGTCGCGTCGTTGGGGTTCACGCTGGCGTTCACCGTGGCGGTCGTCTGCGAGGAGGCCGAGCCCGAGCCGGACGTTACCGCCGGCGCCGGGAGGGTCGCCGCGAGCGTGTAGCCGTGGACGTCCGCGGCGACGCAGAACCCGACGGACAGGCACGACACGCTGGTCAGCGTCGGCGGCGCGTTGGCGTCGACCGAGGTCTGCGTCCACCCGGGCCGCGCGGCGGTCGGGCTGTCGCTCTCCCAGGCGACACCGCCGTGGTCCAACAACACGCACACGCCCGCGTCGGTGCACGACACGGCCGCGAGCGGCCCCGGGGACTCGATCGGCGTGGCGGTCCAGGTGACCGGCGCCGTGGTCGGATCGGCCGTCGCGTAGACGGTGCCGCCTGCGGAGACGGCGACGCAGGCGGCCGAGCTGTTGCACGACACCGCGTTCAACGCGCCGGCGCTCAGCGTGGTGGCCTGCCATGACGAGCTGCTCGTCGGACTGGTCGACGCGAAAACACTGCCGGCTGCGTCAGTTGCCACGCACAGCGTCGCGAGCGGGCAGGAGACGGCCGTCAGTGCGGTCGTGTCGACATGCGCTTCCGTGTTCCACGATGAGGAGTTCCCCGGCGTCGGCGACCAGAGCACATTGCCGGCGCCGTCGACGGCCACGCAGAGCGAGGTCGTCGGACAGGAGATCCCGTTCAGCTGCGTTGTGCTGTCGATCGCCGACTCGATCGTCCACGGCTGGACCGTGGGGGTCGCGCTGGAGTACGCGTCGCCGTGCTTGTCCGTCGCGATGCAGAACGTCGCGGAGGGGCACGACACGGCGGTCAGATGAGGATTGTTGTCGGGCGTGACGATCCCCGCCGGGATGCCCCACGCGCCGGTCGCCGGGGCGGTGCTCGAGAGCACGTCGCCGGCGTCGTCGACGGCGACGCAGAGCGACGCCGACTGGCAGCTGACGGCGGTGATGCCGAGCGTGCCGGGCGAAGTCGCGTCCGATCCGACGGGGGCCTGCCAGGCAAGCGGCGCCTGTGCCTGCGCGACGCCGGCGCCGAGCGCGCAGGCTCCGCAGATCGCCGCAGCCAGCCAGACGCCCGCGCGCCGTGCTCGTCGTCGGATGCTCGTCGTGCCCGTCATGGTGTCTCCTGGGTCGCTTCACCCGTAACCCGTGCCGGGCGCGATCGGAGCGGCGACGCAAGCAGCCGCTCGAATCGAGGTTAGAGCACGCACCGGCCGGGCGGGCCGGGCGCCAGCGGATGCAAGCCCGCGACCACGGCCGCGCGGCGGGACGCGGCGCTAGTGTGAACGCTGCGGATGCCTGAGCTGATCGTCAACAACCTGCTGCGGCGGATCGGGCGCACGCTGCTCACCGCGCTCGGCGTCGGGCTGGGTGTCGCGACGATCGTCGCGCTGCTCTCGGTCAGCGACGGCCTGACCCAGACCGCGGCCGGGTTCATCCATCTTGGCGACTCCGATCTCGGCATCTTCCAGGCGGGCGTCTCGGACCCGACCGGCTCGGTGCTGCAGACGACGCTCGTGGCGCGACTGGAGCGCAACCCTGACGTCGCGAGCGCCACGGCGCTGGTCCTGCTGGTCGGCAAGGTGCCGGCGAGTGCCTCGGCGTTCGTCTTCGGCGCCGACCCGCACGGCTTCTTCATGCGCCGGCTCGTGTTCTCGGCCGGCGGGCGGCCGGGGGGAGCGGCGATCGCCGTCGGGGACGGCCTCGCGGCCGGGCTGCACCTCAAGCCGGGCGGGAGCCTGAAGGTCGACGGGCACAGCTTCACGGTTTCCGGCGTCTACCACTCGGGCGTCCCCTACGAGGACGAGGGCGCCGTTCTGCCGCTCGCGACCGCCCAGGCGATCAGCGGCCTGCAGGGCGAGGCGACGACGATCCCGGTCGAGCTGGCGCCCGGCTCGAGCACGACGGCGGCGACGCGCTCGATCGAGCACGAGTTCCAGGGCACGCAGGTGATCGCCGACCCCGGCGAGGCCGCGCGGGCGGGCGCCAACGGGGCGCTGATCCACAACGCGACGCTCGTGATCATCATCATCGCGCTGATCCTTGGGGCGATCAGCGTCACCAACACGATGGCGATGTCGGTGCTCGAGCGCCAGGGCGAGCTGGCGCTGCTGAGCACCGTGGGCTGGAGCTCGCCGCGCGTCGCGGCACTGGTGATCGGGGAGGGGATCGGTGTCAGCCTGCTGGGCGCGGCGATCGGGCTCCTGTTTGGCGTGCTCGGCAGCCTGCTGCTGATCAAGCTGATCGGCGCCGGCGCCTACGTCTCGCCCAACATCACGGCCTGGGGGCTCGGTCGCGGGCTGCTCGTCGGCGTGTCGATCGGCGTGCTCGGAGGCCTCTACCCGGCCTGGCGGGTGACGCGGATGGCGCCGCTCAAAGGTCTGTCTCGGGCTGCGTGATCACCCCGTCGGTGACGGTCGCCATGCGATCGGCGCGCGCCCCCACCTGCGGGTCGTAGCTGACCACGATCAGCGTCATGCCGCGGCGCTCGCGAATCTCGGACAGCAGGTCGAGCACCCGCTGCGAGGTCACCGAGTCGACGGCGCCGGTCGGTTCGTCCGCCAGCAGCAGGCGCGGCTCGTTGGCCAGCGCCCGCGCGATCGCGACCCGCTGGCGCTCGCCGCCCGAGAGCTCCGCCGGCTCGTGATCGGCTCGGTCGGCCAGGCCGACCTCCTCGAGCAGACCGAGCGCGCGCTCGCGGCGCTCGCGGCGATGCATGCCGGCGCCGATCAGCGCCACCTCGATGTTCGCCTGCGCCGTGAGATTGACCAGCAGGTGATGCTGCTGGAAGACGAAGCCGACCAGCTCGCGGCGATGGCGCGGCGCGCGCGGCTCGCGCCAGACCTCGCGGCCGTCGATCAGGATTCGCCCGCAGGTGGGCTCCTCGAGGCCGCCGATCAGGTTCAGAAGTGTGCTCTTGCCAGAGCCGGAACGCCCGGTGACGGCGAGGAACTCGCCGGGCCTCACGTGCAGGTTCGCATCGCGCAGCGCGTCGATCGAGCCGTAGCGGCGCCCGGCGTGCTCGACGCGGACGTCGGCGCCGGCCGATCGGCTCGCGGTCCCGGGGGTTGGGCCCTCGGCCCCGGCCGGCTGGTTCACATGTGCGACTTGATCGACCAGTTGAGTTTCACCGTGTGTCCCGCCGCCGTGATGACGACACTCAGTGTCAGCGGCTCGCCGGCCGAATCGGGCGGGAAGACGAGCTTGTCGCTGTAGTGACCGGTGAAGCTGAAGTGCTTGTTGTTGTAGGGGTATTGCGGGGGGGCGACCTGCATTCCGCCGAGCAGGAAGTCATAGGCCGCGGTCGCATGCGCCGGTTTGCCGCTCAGCGTCGCGGTGACCGTGATCGGCCACTTCACGTTGACCTTCGGCGTGTGCGTGCTCGGCTGCAGCGTCGCCGCGAGCGGACCGGAGCTGCCCTTGACCAGCGGCGTCGAAGCCGCGCTGCCGGCGGTGGCGCACACGCCGAGGCTCACGGCGGAAGCGAGCAGCGAGCCCATGATGAGTCGTGAGGTTCGTGACATCGCGCATCGGAATGATATCCGGCTTAAAGGTCGCCTAAACGGCGACAACGGGACTTCGCGCGCCCAGCGCCCGCGTCGGGACTACAGCGCCCGCGCCGCCTCCTCGGCGGCCTCCAGGCGCCGCTCCACGAGGTCCAGGCCGCGCTCCCAGAAACCGGGGTCACGAAGGTCCACGCCGACGATCTCGGCGAGATCCTCGGGGCTGCGCGAGCCGCCGCTCGACAGCAGCTCGACGTAGCGGGCCTCGAAGCTCGGCCCCTCGGCGAGGTAGCGGTCGTAGACCGATAGCGCCAGCAGCTGCCCGTATGCGTAGGCGTAGACGTAACCGGGCGTGCTGATGAAATGGGGGACGTAGGACCACCAGGAGCCGTAGCCGTCGGTCACCTCCACGGCGTCGCCGAGCAGTTCCTGCTGCGTCTGCGTCCACAGCGCCGCGAAGCGCTCCACCGACAGCTCACCGGCCTCGCGGCGCTCCTCGTGCACCAGGCGCTCGAAGCGGTTCATCGTGACCTGGCGAAAGACGGTCGCGATCGCGTTCTCGATGTCCTCGGCGAGCAGCGAGAGGCGCGCCGCCGGGGTCGGCGAGGCCTCGAGCAGCCGCCCGAAGGTGAGCGCCTCGCCGAACACCGACGCGGTCTCGGCGAGCGTCAGCGGAGTGCCCTGTTGGAAGATGCCCTGCCGCGCCGCCAGCGCGGCGTGCACGCCGTGGCCGAGCTCGTGCGCGAGGACCAGCACGTCGCGCCGGCGACCGGTGAAGTTGAGCAGCACGTAGGGGTGCACGGAGGGGACCGTGTAGGCGCAGAAGGCGCCGCCCTGCTTGCCGTGGCCGCTGGGAGCGTCGATCCAGCGCTCGTCGAAGAAGCGCTCCGCCAGGTCGCCGAGCGTCGGCGAGAAGGAGCCGTAGGCGTCGAGCACCAGCTCCTTCGCCAGCGGCCACTCGACGAGCAGCTCGTCGGCGGCGACCGGGGCCATTCGGTCGTAGTCGGCCAGCCGCTCGACCCCGAGCAGCCCGGCCTTCAGGCGGTACCAGCGGCGAGCCAGCTCCTGGCGCCCGGCGACCGCGGCGAGGAGCGCTTCGACGGACTCGTCGCTCGCCTCGTTGGCGAGGTTGCGCGCCGCGAGCCAGTGCGCGTAGTGGCGCAGGCGGTCGTCGGTCGCCTTGTCCACCGCCAGCGTGTTGAAGATGAAGGCGCGTGTGCGAAGGCCGGGCTCCAGCGCGCGGGTGACGGCCTCGGCGCTCTCGCGGCGCACCTCGCGCGACGGCGAGGCCAGGCGGGCCAGTGCGACGTCAAGCGTCACCCTCTCCTCGAGCTCCACCCCAATCGCCGAGGTCAGCTCGCTGAACAGGCGCGTCCAGGCGGCGGCGCCGCTCACCGACTTCTCGGCAAGGATCAGCTCCTCGGGCTCGCTCAGCAGGTGCGAGCGGTAGCGCCGCGCGGTGCGCAGGTGGTGGCGGCAGAAGTCCAGCCCGTCATGCGCGAGCAGCTCCTCCACGCGCTCGTCGCTCAGCGCAGCCCACTCCAACTCGAAGAACAGGAGCAGCGTCGCGAGTGTCGTGGAGCGCTCCTGCACCCGCGCCACGAGCGCCCCGCGCGCGGGGTCCGTCGTGTCGGTCGTGAACTCCAGCGAAGCGTGGGAGTCGGCCCGGCCGAGGCGGTCGTAGATCTCCGCCAGGGCGCTCATAGCCTCCTGCAGGCCGTCGCCGTCGATCGTCTCGAGCGCGCCGCGGTAGCGCGCCGCGAACGCCTCCGCGCGCGCCAGTGCGTCATCCAGCAGAGCCTCCACGCCGTGCTCGCCCGCGCCCGCGAGCAGATCGCTCAGATCCCAGCGCACCTGCTCCGCCGACTCGCTCGTGCCCATCGCGCCAGGAACCCTATCCGTCCGGTCGCGCTGCTCTGATCCTGCCCGTGTTGTCCCCGAAGAGAGGTGGATGCGATGTCCGCTGCGCAGACCGCGACGAACACTGAGCAGGAGCGGGCGCAGGCTTTCGTCGAGCTCGGCTTCGATACGACCCAGGCGCTGATGCTCGCGGCGACGCGCGTCGAGGGCGAGTACATCGAGCCCGGTCAGGTGCGCCGCCTGCTCGACTCCGGCTGCTCGCACGACCTGGCTCTGCGGATCGTCGTCTAGGGCCTCAGTCCCGCCGCGCCTCCCACGAGAAGCCGCGCACGGCGGCCGCGACTCCGACCAGTGTCCAGATGCCGAGCACCGCGAGCGCGGTCAGATGGCTGGACAGGTCGCCGTGGTGGGCGACGAGGCCGCCGCGCAGGCCGATGATCAGATGGTCGAGCGGCAGTGCCTGGGCGATGTCGCGCAGGAAGCTCGGCACGTGCTTGACGTCGAAGAAGACGCCCGAGATCAGGATCACGGGGACGAACACGGCGTTCACGACCGCCGGCGCCGACTCGAAGTTGGGGATCAGGTGGGAGAGCGCCACGCCGAGCGAGGCGAAGCAGACCACGCCGAGTGCGACGAAGACCACCAGCTCGAACGCGTCCGCCGGCCAGCCGAGCCCGAAGACGAGCCGCCCGGCGAGGACCACGATCGCGATCTGGATCGCGGCGTTGGTGACCGCATTCAGCGCGAGTCCGCCGAGGTAGGTGCCGCTCGGGAGTGGCGTCCCGCGCATCCGCTTGAGAACCCCCTGCTCGCGCAGGAAGGTCAGGTTGTACGCCAGCGCCGTGAAGGTCGTCGACATCACGCTCATGCCGGCGATCCCGGGCACGATGATCCGCAGCTCGTGGCGGTTGCCGGAGACGATCGCGCCGAACAGGGCCAGGAAGATCAGCGGCAGCAGAAAGTTGAAGAAGGCGGCACTCGGGTTGCGCCAGAAGAGGTGGCGCTCGAAGCGGTACTGGCGCCACAGCAGAGCGAGCGAGTCAGGCATCGGCGGTCAGCTCCAGGTAGATCTCCTCGAGGCTGGGGCGCGTCACCGACAGGCCCTCGAGCGTCTCGCCGCGCTCGAGCGCGGCGGCGGTCAGCTCGTGCAGCAGCCGCGTCGGATCGTCGGTCTGGTGGATGACCGGCTCGCCGTCGGCGACGTAGGCGACGCGGTAACGCGAGC
>Ga0209415_10006597_pt1 | contig 20535 bp, 8 predicted proteins | sample PeaSoiSIISIP2007_FD_187696 | JGI IMG/M metagenome (GOLD analysis project Ga0209415, IMG submission 187696) | Peat soil microbial communities from Weissenstadt, Germany - SII-SIP-2007 (SPAdes) (version 2) | ecosystem: Environmental > Terrestrial > Soil > Wetlands > Peat | place: Germany...
CACGGCGGGCGGCGCGACATACGTGTACGTTTCGCCGTTGCTTGTTCCATAGGCAGTCTTCACGGTGACTTTCACCGGCCCAGCGGTGTGCGCCGGGACGATGACGACCAGGCTCGTCGTGCCTCCTAGATCGGAGATCGAGGCTGGCGTGGAGCCGAAGTCGACCGAGGTGATCGCGAACAGATTCTGGCCGGAGATGGTCACGCCCAGGCCCCCACCGGAGGTCGGCCCGGCCGTGGAAGAAAGGCCGGACGGGCTGATGACAGGCGCCGCCGGGAGATAGGTGAAGAGATCCGCGGGCGACGTCGGCGACCTTCCAGCCACCGTTGTCACGGTGACGTCGACGACCAAGGCCGTGTCGCCCAGCGGCGACTTGACGGTGATCGACGTGGCGCCGTCGCTGATGATCTCTGCGCTCTGGGTCCCGAAGTCAACATCCAAGGCGAAGGCAAGGTTGGTCCCGTGGATGGTCACCGTCGTCCCGCCCACCGTGGCGCCGTGACTGACATTGAGCGATGTCACCGTCGGTGGCGCGAAGTCGGTGAAGGCATCCTTGCTCGTGACGGCGCTCTCACCCGCCGAGGTGGTCACCCTGACGTTGACCGGGCCGGCTGCAGCGGCCGGTGCGACAACGTTGAGGTACGAGCCGGACGGGTCCACGTTGATCACCACGACGGGCGTGGTGCCGAAAACGACCTTCGTCACGCCGAAGAAGCTCGATCCGTCGACGGTCACGTCCTCCCCGCCGAAGGTCGAGCCCCTGGGGTAACCGAGGTAGTCGACCGACGTGACGGCTGGCGAAGCCAGTTGATACGTGAAGCGATCAGCTGCAACCGTCGCGCTCGTGCCACCGGCGGTGGTCACGGTCACGTCTACGACCCCGGGCGCCCCGGAAGGCGATACTGCCGTTATCGAGGTGGCACTGCTCGAGGTGATGTTGGCGGCCGCATTCGAGCCGAAGTTCACCGACCCGCCCGTCAGGTTGGTCCCGTGGATGGTCACCGTGGTGCCGCCCGCGGTCGAACCCTTGTTGCCGGTCAGCGACGTCACCGTCGGAGCGGGCGTGTAGACGAACTGCCCGGAAGAGGCCGGGCTCGTCCCGGCCGGCGTGGTCACCGTCAGGGACACGGGGCCGGCGCCTTCGGCCGGATCGACGGCGGTGAGGAACGAGCCGTCGGGTGACACGTTCTGGACAAGGCCCGCTACGGCTCCGAAGTGGACTGTCGTCGCGCCGGAGAGACTGCTACCGAAGATGCTCACGCTCGTGCCGCCCGTCAGCGGGCCGGCAGCCGGATAGAACGAAGTCACGGTCGGTGCCACAGCGTCGTAGGTGAACTGGTCCTTTGATGAAGTAGAACTCGTTCCACCCGGCGTGGTCACCGTTACGTCGACGGTTCCCGGTGCGTAGGCCGGCGCGTTGACGGTGATCGACGTCGCGGAGTCGGAGTCGACAATCGCGTCCGCGCTTCCGAATTCCACGGTCGATGCGTTCAAGAGGTTGGTACCCGTGATGGTCAGCGACGTCCCGCCGTCGGTCGACCCCGTGATGGTGCTGAGGCCGGTCACCGTCGGAGCCGGGTAGTAGACGAACTGGTCCGCCGACGACGTCGCACTCGTGCCTGCCGGCGTGGTCACGGTGATGTCGACCGTGCCGGATCCAGGCGGCGACACGGCGGTGATGTTCCCGCGCGAGGTTACGTGGAACTCGATCGCCTCCGTCGTGCCGAACCGGACAGCGCTGGCACCATCGAAGTTCTCGCCATCGATCTCGACCAACGTGCCACCGATGCCCGGGCCGGATGTGGTGAAGAAATCTGTGACGATCGTTTCGACGACGGGCGGCGCCGCGACGTAGGTAAACCGGTCGGCACCGCTCGTCGCGCTCCTCCCTGCCGGGCTGATCACGGTGATGTCGACGCCACCCGGGTCGCCGGGCGGCGAGAGCGCCGTGATCGACGTGGCCGTGTTCACGAGGAACTCGGTGGAATCATCGAACAGGTACTGCTGCCCGAAGGCCACGGCGGACACGTCGGTGAGGTCAGTCCCATGGATCGTGACCAGCGTCCCACCCGTCGTTGGCCCGCTGTCGTTCGTGATCGAGGTGATCGTCGGTGGACCAGCTATGTACTCGAATTGATCCGAGGGGTTGGGCGCGCTCGTCCCCGCCGCGTTCGTGACAGTCACGTTCACCGTCGCACCGGCCGTGCCGGCAGGCGCGACCGCATCGATGGCCGTGCCCGGACCATTCACGGAGAACGACTGGGACAGGGCCGTGCCGAACTTCACGGCCGTCGCTGCGGAAAAGCCCGTGCCCGTGATGAAGACGCGCATCGCGCCCGCGACCGGTCCGCCCGCTGGCGAGACTCCGCTGACAACTGGCCGCGAAGGCAGGTACGTAAACATCCCACCACTGACCTCGAAGCCGTCTCCTGAGGTCCCGTACAGGAACACGTCGATCGTTTCGGGCGCTTCTGCCGGCGTCAGGAAGGTGAGGCGCGTGCCTGACGAATTCACGTTGAAGTACAAGTAGGAAGAATCAAAGTACACGTAGTCGATGAGCGACAGATTCATGCCCGAGATCGTGACCGTGGTGCCCCCCGACGACGGGCCCGACCCGGGACTGAGTGAGGTCACGGTCACCGCAGGTGTGTACGTGTACTCGTCCGATGAGTTGACGGCGCTGGTACCGAGCGCGTTCGTGACCCTGATGTCGACCGTCTTTGCCACGCCGGGGGGGGCGACGGCCAGGATCTCGAAATCGGACTGAGGCGCGAAGCCGGCCGCAGCCACCGAACCGAAGTCCACTGCGTTCGCCGTCGTGAACCCGGCGCCGATGATCTCGACAACGGTCCCGCCGGTAATCGGACCCGAGGCAGGCGTGACGTACTCGACCGTCGGAGCCACCGCCGGCGTGAAGCGATACACATCGCCCGCCGCCACAGGGCTCGTGCCGGCGGAGCTCGTCACACTGACGTTGACGGTGCCTGCCGCCCCTGGCTCGACGACGACGCTGATCTCTGTATTGCTGAGCACACTGAAGGACGACGCGCGAGTCGACCCGAAGTCGACCGTGCAATTGTTCTCACCTTCAAATCTGCACTCGGAGAATCCGCTCCCCTTCACGAGGACGGTGTTGGCACCCGCGGTCGGACCCGAGTTCGGAGTCAGTGACGTCACGGTGGGGGGCGCCAGGTAGGTGTACTCGTCAGCCCCCGACACGCGGCTCGTGCCCGTGGCGTCGACCACGGTGATGTCGACTGTCTGTGCGGACCCGGGCGGAGGCGTCGCCTCGATGTCGTTCGCGTCTTCGACCGTGAAATGGCCGGCAACGCCACCGAAGTCCACCGCGGTCGCGTCTGCGAAACCGGCCCCTGTGATGTCGACCACGTCGGCGCCCGCGTAGACCCCGTACGAAGTCACTATTCCTCCGCTCGTAGGACCCGAGTTGGGACTCACGGAGGCGACGCTGGCAACGGCTGCCTTGTACGTGTAGTGGTCGGCCGCCACCGAAGCGCTCGATCCGCCCGCTGCCGTCACGGTCACATTGACAGTTCCGACCGCCTGTGAAGGAACCTCGGCCGTGATCGTTTCAGCCGATCCGACGCTGTAGCCCCCGAGCGGGACCGCAGAGTAAGGGCCGTTCCCGAAGTTGACTGCGGTCACGTCGAGGAACCCGTTTCCCGTGATCGTCACCGTGGAGCCGCCCGTGGTGGGGCCCGAGTTGACCGAGACACCTGTCACCGTGGGCGCGGCGACGTAGGAGAACTGGTCCAGCGGCGACACGACCGAGCTCGTACCTCCAGACGAGATCACTTGGACCGTGACAGTCCCGAGCGCGTGCTTCGGTGCCGTGACATAGATCGCGGTCGAGGAGGCGATCTCTACGACGGATGCCGAGGTGCCGCCGAATTCCACCTTGCTGGTCGCCGAGAAGCCGGAGCCGCTGATCTCGACCCCCGTCACACCGGCGGTCGATCCGATATCGGGGAACAGCGCGTTGACGGTCGGCGCTCCCGAGCTGTAGGTGAACTGGTCCTTCGTCGTCTTAGCGCTGGTGCCCCCAGGGTTCGCCACGACTACATCGACGGCCTTGGCTGGCCCGGCCGGGGAGCTGACCGAGATCTTCGTCGAGCTGAGAATGGTGAAACTGGCCGAGTTCCCCCCGACCTCGACGTTGGCCACCTCGGAGAAACCAGTGCCGGTGAGGGTGACAGCGGTGCCGCCACTCTGGGGACCCGCCGATGGGCTGACTCCCGTCACGGTCGGAGGCGCCAGATACGTGAACACGTCACCCGCGTTCGACGCGCTGGTTCCTTTCGGCGACGTCACCGACACCTGAACCGGGCCAGCGGAGCCGGAGGGAGCAATGGCGAGGATGGAACCGTCCGATTCCACGGTGAACTTCGCGACGTGCCCGCCGAACTTCACACTCGTGGCGTCCGTGTAACCGGTGCCGGAGAGATAGACGTCGATCCCCCCGGCGGTGGGCCCGTAGGCCGGGCTGACATTGGTCAGGGTGGGCTTGGGCTCGACGAAGGTGAAATGGTCTGCTGACCCGCCGAAACTTCTCCCGTCGGCGGTGGTCACGAGAACATCGATCACGCCCGGTGTCCCGCCGGGAGCGACGGCCGTGATCTTGGTCCCGGAGACGATGTGGTATCTGGTTGCACAGTCGAAGGGCCCGAATGCGACCAGGCAACTGAACGGCGCGAGCGAGGTGAAACCTGTGCCGGTGATCGTGACCGTGGTCCCTCCGGCGGTGGAGCCTGACGACGGGCTCACACTTGTCACCGTCGGCAACGGTGCGTAAGTGAACTCGTCACCGTTATACGTAACGCTGGTGCCAGCGGCCGACTTGACGGTGATGTCGACCGACGTGCCGGCAGCTCCTGGCGGCGAAATGGCGAGGAGCGAAGTGTCAGTGAGCACCGCGAAGCTGGCGGCCGCAGTCGGGCCGAACTTGACCCCAGTCACGCCCGAGAAGGACGGACCCTCGATGAGGACGGGCTCGCCGCCGGAGGCGGGCCCCGTCGCGGGCGCGACGTACGATACGAACGGAGCAGCAGACTTGGCAACGACGTGGTAGCCGTACAGGTCCTCGTTCGTCTCGTAGCTCGTCCCGAGCTTGGTGGTCACCGTGACATGGACCTCGAACCCCTTCGTGCCAGCAGGCGCCTTTGCGGTCATCTCGCTGTCCGACACGACCTTGAAGCTCGTGGCCGAGACGGTGCCGAAATGGACGGCGGTCGCGCCGGAGAAGCCGCTGCCGAGGATGGTGATCGTCGTGGCGGCAGGCCCGTCAACCGGGTCGAGACTCGACACGAAGGGCGCGTACAAGCCCGCCGTGAACGTGAAGTTTGCGCCACTCGATGACGCGCTCTTGCCGCCCGAGGTGGTCACGGTGACGCCCGCCTTCGTCCCGGCTACGCCGTTCGAGACGGCGGTGATCTCGGTCGGGGAAACGACCTGGTAGGCCGTCGGCAAAGTGCCGAAGTCGACGATGGTGGCTCCGGTGAACCCCGTCCCCGTGATGATGATCTCCGAGCCAACTGTCCCGGACTTAGGGCTCAATCCCGTGACTGTCGGTCGGGCAGCGCGCGGCATCGTCCGACGTGGGGACGCCACAGCACCGCCAGTGTGGATCTGCCGATGCGAGGCGAGCTGGGACGCGTGGCGGCTCGCGTGGGCCGCGGCCACGCCGGGCTCGGCGGCTGAGGCCGCGCTGGCCAGCAGCGGACCGACCAGCATGGCGGCTAGTCCCGCTCCCACTGCGGCCATCGGTGTGCAGCGACCCCGCGTACGGCGCCGATCACCGGGTCTTTGGTTGGCCTTCCTACGCTCGAGAGCTGACTCGGATCTACTCGTCGCTCGCATTGAGCTCCCCTCGCTCCGCTCGACCCGTCAACTGAACAGAGTCTCACGCGGAGACTCCAGGTCGGACACCTGGCCGCAACGTACTGGGGCCCGTCTCCGAGCGTCAAGCGGGCCTCACGCGCCCGGATCGGCCGGCAACCTCGACATCAAATGCCGCAGAACAGCACCTAGCCTGAGGTCCATGCACCATGCGATCCGTCGCACCGCCATGGCCGTAGCCCTGGCGGCCCCCGTCCTAGCGGTCGGCCTCCCGGCACTCTGGCACCCCGCCGGTGCGCAAACCTTGTCGCGTCGCGTCGTGCCCGGCACTGTGCCGAACGCCGCACTCCGCATCGGAGCCTCGGCCACTGAGGTCGGCGTCTCACCGACGCCCGGGTCGCGCTCAGCGCAGGCAGCGACCCAGATCAGCTTCGTCGGCCTGCCGGCTTCGCAGCTCGGTCAGATCACCGTGACCGGTTCGGTCACGGGTGTCCATTCCGGCCGCCTCTTGGCCTACTCCCAGGGTGACGGCGGAAGCTTCGTACCGGACAAGCCGTTCGCGCTCGGCGAGCTCGTGACCGTGAAGACCGACCTCGACATTGCGGACGCCCCGAGCGGAACGTTCCGATTCGGGATCGCGACGCCTGCTGAGGGTATCCCCAGCCCCGCGGCCGCGCAGACGCCGAGCTCGACGTCGACGTCGACGTCGAGCACCGCAGGTTCGTCGGGGTTCACGCATTACGTGTCCCGACCCGATCTCGTGCCGCCGACGATCTCGGTCACCACGAACCATCCGGGCACGGCGCCGGGATACGTCTTCCTCGCCCCGGCGCTCGGCAACGGGCAGAGGGGCCCCATGATCGCCAACAGCAACGGGACTGTGGTGTGGTGGGACCCGATCGCTCACACGTCCGTCGAGAACTTCCGTGTCCAGAAGTACGGGGGCGAGCCGGTCCTCACCTACTGGCAGGGTCAGGTGATCAACGGGCACGCGTTCGGTGAGGACGTGATCCTGAACAGCTCGTACCAGCAGGTCGCTGTCGTCCGAGCTGGCAACGGTCTTGCCGCCGACTTGCACGATTTCGTCATCTACCCCAACGGCACGGCCTTGATGACCGCCTATCAGGCAGTCCTGTGGAACGAGACTTCCCTCGGCGGGACGAAGAGCGGCATCGTGCTCGACTCCGTGGCTCAGGAGATCGACCTCAAGACCGGCCTCGTCCGATTCCAGTGGGACTCCCTCGATCACGTGGCTCTCAACCAGACCTACGCGCCCTTCCCGCCCCACAGCGGGCAATTCGACTACCTCCACATCAACTCCACCGTTCTCACGCCGGCAGGGGACCTTCTCATCTGCGGCCGCAACACTCACGCTGTCTACGACGTCGACCTCACCACCGGCAGGACGATCTGGACCCTCGGTGGCAGGGCCAGCAGCTTCGTGATGGGACCCGGCACCGTCTTCGCGTGGCAGCACGACGCGGAATTGCACCCCGACGGCACGATGTCGATGTTCGATGACGAGCTCCCACCATCGCCGCCCGACCCCCAGGCGCGCGGCCTCGTCATCTCCCTCGACCTCACCAACCACACCGCCACGCTGGTGCAACAGTTCGACCACGTCCCGCGCCTCTCCACTCCCAGCGAGGGGAACCTCCAGGAGCTCCCGAACGGGGACGTCATGATCGGGTGGGGCCCGGTCGGCTACTACACGGAGTACTCGAGCACCGGAACCGTGCTCCTCGACGCCAAGCTGCCGGCCGGCTACACCTCCTACCGCGCCTACCGCTTCATGTGGACAGGCGACCCCACCACGAAACCCGCGATCGCGACCAAGGCCAAGGCCGGCGGTGCGCTCGTGGTGTACGCGAGCTGGAACGGGGCGACCCAGGTCACAAGCTGGCGAGTCGTGGGAGGCGCCACAATCAGTGCGCTCAAGGAGGTCGGGTGGGCCGCGTCGCACGGATTCGAAACGCAGATCCCCATCGCCGGGCCCATGCCCGTGATCGAGGCCGAGGCCCTGAACATCCACGGTCAGGTCATCGGGACTTCCGCCGTGATCCGTTTCTGAGGAGCCTGCGGCGCCCGGATGAATTCGACGGTCCTCGCGGCTCATGGCGTGCTTGGCAGGCGGAGGCCGGTGCGACAGCCTGTCGGTGGCGACGTTGCAGCTTCGGCGGCTAGTACCTACAGGCTGACTCGGAGGACACGGCGCGTGTCTACGCGGGGCTCGGTCGCGAGGAGTTCAACGACATCGACATCGACATCGACCTCTGGGTCCGGCCGAGCTGGCGACACGCCACCGGTCTGGTCCCGCTCGACGTTCCGGCGGTTGGCCCAACCAGGTCCTCGCACCACGTAGGAGAGCCGGTCTCGCCAGGTTCGTGATCGTGCCACGTCCCGGAGCATCTCGACGTGCTCGTGAGTCGCGATGCGCGCGGGGTTGAAGGTATTGATGTTCTTCGTCAGGCCGTAGACGACGGGCTCGCCCTCCTCCTCGAACGTGCCGAAGAGCCGGTCCCACAAGATGAGGATGCTCCCGTGGTTCCGGTCGATGTACCGCGAGTTGCTCCCGTGGTGGACACGGTGAGCTGACGGTGTATTCAGCACGCCCTCGGCCGGGCCGAGACGGTCGATGGTGTCGGTGTGGATCCAGTACTGGTAGAGAAGGTTGATGCTGCGGGCCGTTTCGATCATCGCCGGCCGAATGCCGACGAGTGCGAGCGAGCCGTACGGCACGAAGGTTCCGAGCGCCTCGGCTACCGGCTGGCGGAGCGCCGTCGACAGGTTGTAGCGCTCGCTCGAGTGGTGCACGACGTGGATTGCCCACATGAAGCGGCTCTCGTGCATCAGCCGATGGTTCCAGTAGTAGATGAAGTCCCAGCCGAGAACGGCCGCGGCGAGCGCGAGCGGTCCCGTCCCGAGGTCGCGAACGAATCGTCGGTTCCACATCCGCTGCGTTGTCGTGCGGGAAGCCCAGGTCGAGCAGATCGCGACGCCGCCGCCGATGACCGTGGCGACGCCACCCACCGCTGCGACTTTTCGCGCCGACTCGGCGATCCGGCGGCGGAACTGACGGTTGCCGATTCGCTGTTCGGCCGCCCGAGCAGCCGTCCCTTCGGGCGGCACAGTTTCGCCGATGGCCGTCCCAGCCGACTGCCCAGTCTCTCCGGTGCCCGCCTCATCCACCACAGAGGTCTGCTCCTCGAGCCGAGCCAGCACGTCCGCGATCGTCGTGACGGCCGCCGCGCCGGTCACCGCCACGAGGAGAGCCGTCCCGTACCGTCCTTTGCCTGGAGTCAACGGCTTGAGCAGCCGTGGAAGGACAAAGGGTGCGACGAGACTTCCGACTCCCATCGTCAGGCTCGCGACCGTGTCCCGACGCTCGTAGTCGGCAGCTGTCGGCCCTAGCTCCTCGGCCCGACGGCGCAGGTAGAGGTATTCGGCGCCCATCGTCGAGAAATAACCCGGGATCGCTACCACTGTCAGATCCACGATCTCCCTCCCTTCACGAACGGCACCGGGGACCATCGTCGCGCTGTTGCGGTTGGACCGTGACACCAGGCCTCGCGGCCAGCCGAGCTTCGCCGGCGGCGGGCGGCTCCGACGAGCGCTCCCGGCGGCACTCCCGCACATCGCACTACCATCGTCGCATCATCGACGACGGGAGCTAGCAATGTATAAGTCAGTGCTCGTCGCGACCGACGGATCCGAGACCGCCGGCGAAGCAGTCCGGGTCGCCACGGAACTCGCGAAGACTCTGGGCGCCACCTTGCACGTCGTGTCCGTGTACCAAACGGGCGCGAAGGGGGCACTCCGGATCACGGAGATGACGGGCGCGTATCCGGGGTCGGCCGACACCCTGAGCATCGCGGACACCGTCTTGGAAGGCATCGCTTCGAACGCCCGCACACAGGGCATCGAGACGCACACGTATGCCGCCTCGGGCCCGGTCGCCGAGCGGATCGTGTCGGTCGCCCGGGAACAGAAAGTGGACCTCATCGTCGTCGGCAACAAAGGCATGAGGGGCGCCAAGCGGATCCTCGGCAGCGTCCCGAACGCAGTCGCTCACTCAGCGCCGTGCGCGGTTCTCATCCACAACACGACCTGACCAGCTCGTCGGCGGCCGGCGCGACCGGCCGGTCATCGCCCTGGCACTAGCTTGAAAAGATGCCCAACCAGCAGGAGAAGGCTGAGCTCTTCTGGTCCCTCCATCAGCCAGGTCATCCACTGCGCCTGCCGAATGCTTGGGACCAGGGTTCGGCCAAGCTGTTTGCCTCCCTCGGTTTTCGTGCCTTGGCAACAACCTCCGGTGGCCACGCCGCGACCCTCGGACGGCTCGACGGAACGGCGAGCAGCCAAGAGTCCCTCGCTCACGCCGCGTCGATCGTCGACGCGACCGACCTGCCGGTCTCGGCCGATCTCGAGAACTGCTTTGCTGACGCGCCGGAGGGCGTCGCGGCGACGATCGCGGGGGCAGTTGGCGCCGGACTCGCGGGCTGCTCGGTGGAAGACAGCACTCGAGACGACAGGAACCCGATATACGACACGAGCCTGGCGGCCGAGCGCGTAGCGGCCGCGGCGGAGGTGGCGCATGGGCCGGTCCGGCTGGTCCTCACGGCGCGGGCGGAGAATTTCCTTCATGGCAAACTCGACCTCGCTGACACGATCGCCCGCTTGCAGGCCTATCAGGAGGCTGGGGCGGACGTCCTGTATGCGCCCGGGCTCAGGCAGCCGGGAGACATTCGTCAAGTTGTGAGCTCGGTCGACCTTCCGGTGAACGTCCTCGCCTTGCCAGACGGCCCGACAGTGGACCAGCTTGCCGAGCTCGGTGTTGCGCGCATCTCGGTCGGAAGCGCCCTCGCCCTGGTGGCGTTCGGCGCTGCCGCCGCTGCTGCCAGAGAGTTCCTGCACGAGGGGACGTTTGGTTCCTGGCAGACCGTCGCCCAAGCAAGAGCGGACCTACGGGCGGCTTTCACCGCGTAGAGCCTCGGCCTCCCTACCCTTCGAGGCCGCGGGGCGCACAGGCCGCAGGCCGCCGGGCGCAGGGGCCGCCGGGCTCAGGAGGACTCTCGCGGCTCCGCCCTTCATGGCCGTGTGGCGGCGGGCCTACCAGCGATAGGTCGGCTCGAGCAGGAAAGCCTGCGCTGTCTTGCCCGCGATCTGACCGGTGCCCACGATCCATCCGGGACTGTCGATGGCGTTCGCCGACTGCAGATCGGTGCGTGCAGGTGCCTTGATCGCACTGTCGAGCAGGAAGAGCCTGGAACCCAGCCAGATCACCGCCTCTGGCACGTAGGACGAGTTTCCATTGTCGACCAGCGCGGCCTGTCCGACGGTGACCGGCACCTGGTGCGGGTCGATGGTCACTCCGTAGGGGCTGACGCCGCAGTGCGGAACCCGAGGCGCTTGCAAAGTCCTCTTGTCGCTCACTATCGGAACGCCCTTTGGCACCGCGACGTCGTACACGACCGGGTCGATCGGGCATGCGGGTCCGCAAACTGGTACCGGCTGAGAGCCGCCGACCGCCGCCACCATCGCCGTGGGGGCGCCGCCCAACGCCATGGTCTGGCTTCCGATAAAACCCGGATCGTGTGCGATCTTCGGTCCCCAGAGCACTGGGGTCCCGGAGGGGTAGAAGTTGATCGTGTTCTCCACCCCGCCCTCGAGATCTCGCGGCGACCGGCTGAGGATCGCGTCCGGCACATAGATGCGGGCGAATTGACTCGAGGCTTCGACCCCAAGCTCCTCGGGCGGACCGTAGGTCCCCTTCGGCGTCAGCCTCCAGAGCACGGGCACAGCGAGCTCGTGCTTCACGATGGCGCCGGCGACGTCGCCATCATCGGCGATCGGGCCGAGTCCGCCGAGACCACCGTTGGCGCCGCCGAGCGCAGTCCAAATGAACGAACCACTCACCTGGCGAACGACGAAGTAGTGGTTACAGTCCGCCGCGCACGTCACCACCGCGAGGTCGCCTGCATCGTTGAGCCCCGCAACCCACGCTTGGGTGACGCCCGGCGCTGTAGGCAGCACCGTGAGATGGCCGGCGTAGTAGACGAACACATGCGGTACCGGCTGTGGGCCCGCTTCGGTCGCGAAGACCGCAGTGAGACGCGCCCGTACTGCTGCCAGGGCCGAGAACGGCGATGGACTCGCAACGGCCGACGACATGACTTCGCCGGCGACTTCGCCATGGACGTTGATCGCAATGGGGACTTCATCCGCGTAACCCGCGGGGAGATACTGGCTCAAGTCGACGAGGCGGTAGTGGGGCGCGCCGACTGAGAACCCGAGCCGCCCGCGGGACGACCCCGAGGTGCCTCCGGCGCCGCCGCCGATTGTCAGGCCAACCAGCAGCGGAAGTACGGCCAAACCGGCGACGACCTGAGCACCGCGGAACTCGGCTGACCGAAAGCGCAACCCTGCCACCTAGCTCGTCCTCCCGGCAGCCTCGAGCCTCACCGCCGACCCTGTGGCACCGTCTGGAGCGTGGTCAGGATCGCTCGAGCCAGCTCGCGCGCCGAGTCGGGATCGAGCTCCACCGCGACCCTGGATGGTGAGCCGCCCTCAAGGTTGAGAAAGTCGATGTTCAAGCTGTGCTCGGCCGGGTAGTGCGCAGGATGGTCGTAGTAAACCGTGGCGCTGGAGAGCCTGAACCAGCCGTTGGACCCCTTGCCGGACCCGCTGACATCGACCTTCTCTGTCTGGTATGTGCACACCGCGACTCCTCTCAGTCGCCGGTCGAAGCCAGATAACGGCCAAAGAAGGCCCAGATCCGCTGCCAGCCGTCGTTCGCGGCCTCCGGACGGTAGCTCGGTCGGTCGGTCGAGAAGAAGGCGTGGCCGGCTCCCTCGTAGGTGTGGAACTCGTAGGTCTTGCCAGCATTCTTCAGGGCCTCTTCGAGCTCCCCGACCTGCTGAGAAGACGGGTGTTGGTCATCGGCACCGAACAGCCCGAGCAGGGGGCAGGAGAGATCCTTGGCCAGATGGACGATCGGGCCGACCTTGAGCGGCATTCCGGCGGGCGGCGAGCCGACGACGAAGGCCCCGTAGCAGTCCACGGCGGCGTTGAGCTGAAGGCTGCACGCGGCCAGAAAGGACTGGCGGCCGCCCGAGCAGTAGCCGATCGTAGCGACGCGGCCGTTCGAGGAGTCGAGCGACGTGAGAAGGCCGAGAGCGCCGTTGACGTCGCCGACGAGCCGCTCGTCGGGTACCCCTCCCAGCGCCCGGACGATCGCGGAGGCATCGTCCGGCGAGGCCCCCGGAGCCTCCCGGCTGTAGAGGTTCGGGCAGAGTGCGAGGTACCCATGTGCCGCGAACTTCCTTGTGATCTCCTTCGTTCCCTCGTCGTAGCCCGGCAGGTGGTGAATCACTACGACTCCCCCGAAGCGACCCTCGTCAAGCGGTTGGGCGAGGTACGCCTCGAGCTCGTCGCCGCCATGGCCTGTGAAGCGGACTGTCTCCGCCCGCAGCGAGTCCGTCATGTCCTTCGCTCCCTCCCCATCGTGGTCGATGCCGAGATTCGGCCAATCATGTCGCAAACAAGCCGCGAAGCAAGTCGCGGTGGTGCCTCTGCTGTGGATGGGACCATCGAAGTGAGGTGGCCCGCGCTTGCCCGATCATGGTCGCTCGGCGCGTCCGGCCGGCTGCACCTACTCGGCTCGTCCGCCGGGCTGGACCTATTCGGCGCGTCCGGCGCGCTCGGCCCGCTCGAGCGCATCGACAATGTACGGCCGCAGCTGGCTCGGCGAGATGATCCGATCCACCGAACCGACCGCTTGAGCACGTTGGACGTCGTGGACCAGGTCGAATTCCGCAGCCAGCTCCCCGAGCTTCGCAGCTCGCACGAGCATCAGTTCCTGCGAAAGCCGACTGCGCGTCGTCACGGTGTCGCCGTCGTGCGAGGCTTCGAGGCTCGCGCGAAGGCCGACGATGAGCGGGTCAGTCTCGACACGCTTGGTGACCTCTCGGGCGAACACTGTTGCCGCGGCGGCCGCGCCACCGATTACCGAGGCACGCGAGCCTGCGACCGCGGCGATCTCCATGCGGGCGTTGAGCCGTTTCGAGAAGACGACGAACGCGCCTCCGTGATAGCGGGAGATGACGACGAAAACGATTGGACCGCGGAAGTTGGTGACCGCCCGCCCGATCTCGGCTCCGTATTCCAATTGCCAGCGGCGCATGGACTCAGGGGAGCCGTCGAAACCGGACAGGTTCGCCAGGACAACCACGGGCCGATTGCCGCTGGCCGCGTTCAGAGCACGGGCGAGTTTGCGCGATGACTGCGGGAACAAGGTGCCGGCGGTCAACGACTGCGGTCCGTCAGCGGGCACGAACCGGCGGCGCGGCAACAACCTCGACTCCACGCCCAGCAGGCACACCGGTACCCCACCGATGTGCGCGTCCCAGACGACCGCGTTCTCCGCGCTGGACCACCGGCCCCAGCGCTCGAGCGGCTCGTGGTCTCGGTCCGTGACCGCCCTCATGACCGAGCGGATGTCGAAGGCCTTGCGCCGGTCCGGGTTGTGCCGTTCGGAGAAGATGTCGCCCACAGACGTGAAGTCGGTGCCCTCGATTCGAGCGTGAGGCGACGCCGAGACGTCCCGATCGACCGGGTCCTCCGTCTGCGCTCGCCGGGGGCGCAGCTCGCCGGGGACGACGTAGGTGTGTTCGTAGTGCCGGAACAACAGTTGGCAAGCTGCCGAGAGTGTCGGCGCCCAGTACTGCGCCTGGCCGTTCGGGCCCATCACTCGGTCGTAACCGCCGATGCCGAAATTGTCCTCTGCGGAAACCCCTCCAGCGAAGTCAAGGGCCTGCTTACCAGTGAGCACCATGGCGCTGACGGGAGTCATCACGAGGACGCCGCGCGTGTGCATGAGCATCGTCGCTTCGGCGTTCCAGTAAGGCTGGGCGCCGACGTTGATGCCGGCGACCACCACGTTCACCTCACCTCCCGCCTGCGTGAACTCGATGATCCGGCGAAGCACTGCTGCGACCCAATCCATGTTCTCGGTGCCGCTGTCCATCGCGATTCGTGCGCCGGCGGACAGCGCGTACCACTCAACTGGAACGGACATGCGCTCGGCCAGGTCCAAGGCTGCGCTGATGCGCCGGCACTCCGGCTCCGCGACCGAGCCGAGGCTCTTCGTGGGATCGCCCAGGATCACTACGCGGTCCATCCCCTCGGGCACCTTCGTCGTGAAGTTGGTGACGACGCCGACCACCACGTGCGCTTCGTTGTCGCCGGAGGCCCGCCGGACGGGGACGAGCCGATTCTGCTCGTCGAGATCGTGCTCGACGAAGCGCCCCGGAGGGAAGTCCGCAACCGTCCCGCGCGGCAACGTGAGCAGCCGCAGAAGCTCATAGGGGTACACGGCCCCGATCCGCTGGCTTCGCAGGACCTTCTGGCCATACGCGGTCAGGGGACGCACCGGCTGGTCATCGGGGGGGTGGACCCTCACCGACACGCCTTGCTGACTGACGTTCTCGACCTCGACGATCACCTCGCGGACCGCGCCCGAGCCCGGCTCGGGCATCGATCCGTGCGCTACGACCCGCTCCAGCCCGATGCCGACGGTGAGCGGGGCAAGCCAATGCGCGATGTCCCGCCACAGCGTGGGAGACAGGTCCCACACAGGCCGAACGTAGAGCATGACGCGGTTGCGCAAGGGCCGCGACTTCGTGGGGAGCCTGGCCAACGCGGCTCTCATCGCTGCCAGCGCCTGCAGGGTCATCCGCTCGAGGTGCGGCAGGGAGACGACCTTCCCGCCCTCGTCACGAACTGGTGTCAGGTCGCGCACTTCCGCGATGGCGAACAGCCGCTCGTCATCCGGGTTGTCTTTGGCGACCCCACGGAACAAGTAGACGTCTTCCACCGAGGCCAGACGCTCGAGCGAGAACTCGGAGAGCTGCCACAGCTCCAGACGCTTGGCGAGCATCGGATGCAGGTTCCGGTAGAGGAGCTCCTCTTCGAACGCCCCGTCGTGCTGCCGGTAAGTGAAATGCAACGTCTGGTTTTCGGCTGCGACCGGGCCTTCGCTGGTGACCGCTACGTCGAGTCGATGGAGCTCCCGACCGAAATCGCAGGCCGCCAGCAGATCCTGCAGCTCCGCCGTCGTCGCTCCGGCGTCCTTCGGCGGGGCACTCCGCCACATTGCGATGTCGACGACCAGGAGGCGATGTGGTTCCAGCCGCTCTGCGTGTCTGGCGATCGCGGCGGCGACCTCCGGCAGCCTGTCGGGAGTCGCGTAGGCAACCACGACATGGACCTGTTTCTCTTCGAATTCGTAGTCGGCCGAGCACAGCAGGTAGCCGTTGGCGTCATCGGTCGCGAGGTCCCGGATCGGGCGAATCCGGTAGTAGCGCCGGAGGTGCACCTCGAGCAACGCCCGCTGGTAGGACGCGGATCCCCCGGCGTAGCGTTGCCGGAGCCGGGCGCGCATGGGTTGGGGGCAGGACACCACCTGATCGATCCAACTTGCACGCTCATCGGCGTCAGGATCTTGTTGCAAAGCGTCGAGCAACCGGTCCGTGCCCGCATAGACCGCTCGAAACGCCTCCTCGAGCACAGGCTCCTCGTAGTACTGGAAGCGCAGCTCTCGAGCGAGGTCCGCGACCGTTTGCTGCCTGAGCTCGGCAGCACCGGCGACCCGGAGGAGCAAGTTCCTGAGCGCCCCGTCCGCCGCCAGGACGGAGAGGCCGGAGTCAGCATTCGGGGCGGTGCCGTCGGACGGGGCGCCGCCGGTGCCGGTGCCGGTGCCCGAGACGGTGCCGGAGTCAGCATTCGGGGCGGCGCCGTCGGCCGGGGCGTCCGACCTCGCTGCAAGCCGGCTCTCCAGGATGGCCGTGACGACCTGCGCCGTGTCCTCGAACCGGCGAAATGAACGGAACATCCATAGGAGGGCCTCTTCGAGCGCCGGTGTTCGATCGAGGCTGTCGACTCCGTAGCGCGCGAGTGCCCTCAACAAACGACGCCGGTAACCGGCCGGCAACCTGCTTCGATCAGGATCCAACGTTGCAAGATACGTGAGCAGGTGTTCCTGAGTGCTGGACAGCTCCTCCGGAGGGTCGTCACTGTCCAGGTTGTCGAGGAGATCGGGCGTGGGTCGATACAGCAGGCCGACGTCGACGAACAGCTCGAGGGCGTCCGCCTCGTCCGGATCGATTTCCCCGCCGGCAGGAGTGGCCGCCCGTTGTCGCCGGTATCGGTCGAGTGAGCGGCGAACCGAGGGTTGGTCGAGGTCGTAGCCGAGCAAGTAAGGCCGAAGTCGCCGGTAGGGCGGATCGTCACCATCACCCACGACGCACATAGCCGACAGGTCCAGGGGATCGCTCATCCAGGCCCGCTCGCTTGGCCTCTCCGTGGGCTGCAACGAAACGAGAAGCGCCCCGGCCTCGACCTGCATGTTGCCGGTGACCTCCACCGATCGCACCGTCCCCGGACGGGGGGCGCGCACGACCGATTCCATCTTCATGGTTTCGAGCCGGACGAGCGGGTCACCCGCACTCACCTTGTCGCCAGTGCCCACCAGCACGTCGATCACGAAGGCCGGGCCTGTCGCCCGCACAGCGCCTCCGTCGTCGCGGCTCACTGCGTGCGTCACACCGTCAACCTCGACGTGCAGATCGGGTCCGCTCGCGGTCGACAGGATCCTGTAGGTGCGCCCGCAAGTAGTCAGGTGGGACTCGAATGGCCCGAACCGGTCGACGCGCACGTCCACATGACCGTGCCCGGTCTCGATTCGGTAGTCACCCGGACCCAGGCGGAGGACAGTGAATCGGTACCCGTTGCCTCGGTAATGCAACTCCACTCGGTGCCCGACCGAGCGCGGGATCTCCGGACGACCGCGCTCGGCCGTAGCGTAGAACCACGCCAGCGCAGTCGCTTGCTCAGCGTCGTAGGCCTCCACGGCCGAATGCAACAAGGCGACCGGGTTCGGCGGCGGAACATGTTCGCCAGCGGCGATCAGCAGGTCCAACCAGTCGCTGTCGAAGGTCGCGGCGCGAATCTCCGGTCGCCCGAGCAACGACAGCAGGAACGACCGGTCCGAAGCGCCCCCGTCGACGAGCACTGCGCACTGCGCGAGCGCTCGCTCCAAGCGGTCCAAGGCGTCCGAACGATCGGGACCCCACGCAATCAGCTTTGCGATCGTCGAGTCTGAGCCGGCGGTGCTGATGTCCCGCTCCGCAATCCCGGTGTCGACCCTGAGCCCGGTACCGCTGGGAGGCCGAAACAAAGCGATGCGCCCCGGAGCCGCCTTGAACAGGCGTTCGGGATCCTCCGCGCAAACGACGGCCTGGATGGCATGGCCTCGCCCGGCAGGTGGATCCCCCTCCAAGCGTAAGCCGACGGCAAGCTGAAGCTGCAACTTCACCAGGTCGAGGCCGGTAGTCGCCTCGATCACGGGGTGCTCGAGTTGCAGGTGCGTGTTGAACCGAAGGAACGCGTACCGCCCGCTGATGACGTCGAACAGGAATTCGACCGAGCCGACACTCGAGTAGTTCGCCTCGCGACACATCCGCACCGCGACGTCACGCAGCTCCGCTTCGAGGACAGGGCTCAGCGCAACACAGGGAGACTCGGCCAAGACGTTGCGATCGTTCCGACGCACGCTGCAATCGCGAACGCCCACTGCCCACGTGGTCCCGTAACCATCTGCGACGACCTGGACCTCGATCTGTCGCAGGCCTTGGCCGCGGCCAAGCACGTCGCTCGCACCCTCGCGGTCAATCGCGCCGCCAGTCCAGGGGACGACCGGTATGCCCAATCGCTCCGCCAACCGGCCAGCAGCGACGGCGTCGTCGAACAGCCGAATGGTCGCGCTCGGCGGACCGACGAACACAAGCCCCGAACGCTCGCAAGCGTCCGCGACCTTGTCGTGCGCCTCGAGTCCTCCCCAGCCGATCCATGCTGCATCCGCTTGTGCCGAACGAAGAGCGGACGGCAGACGATGGTCGCGATCGTCGATATGGCCGATGTCAAGTTGTGCGTCTAAACGACCGCCACGTGGCTCAGGTCCGAGACTGACGTGCTCGTCGGCCTCGCGAACGAACCAGGCTCCCGCTTCGGCATCGGTATGGATCACGACGGTCGAGAGTCGTACCTGCGTGCGGCGATCCTGGTTCAACTCGGTCACCGCGTTAATCGCACGCATCGCCGCTTCGCCGCGGTCAACGATCGCCAAGCGACGAAACCCGGGCAACGCCGGCGCCTAACGGGCCATTGCCGCTCTGCGCTCGGCTCCCGAAGAGCCCGGCAGATGCTCCGGTGACGACACGCTGCAACCGCCCTCGCCGCGACTTCGTAGGGCGCGGGCGCCTGGCTCAGCTGTCATCTCGATCACGTCGAACGCGCGATCTTACTCGGCACGCTGTTCCACCGACGGGCTGACGAAACGACCATGGGCGAGCACGAAGGACCGTTTGGCTCGGATTGATCCTCAGCCCTGCTGGGGCCGATTACCCTAGCCATTGCGGGCCACGTCTATCCCAGCTCCGTAGACAGGGCCGAAGTCGCGTTGGTCGCGTGACGGTCGCGGCGGCAGGCCACGTCGTGCCTGGCTAGGAGGGGACGCTCTATGTGGCCAAGACACGCCGTCGCCCTTCGTCCCTTGGGTGTGGGGGAACGCCTCGATGCGGCCATCAAGATCGTCCGGGGCAATTTTCTCACGCTGGCGAAGGCCGCTCTGGTCGTAGCACTCCCTGCGGGCCTCGTCGTCGCGCTCATCTCGGTCACCATCACACGGTCGGAGCAGAGTATCGTCCTCGGCGGCCCGTTCGGCACGACGAACTCGACCCTTCAGCTGAGCAATATCTACACCATCGTTGGTGGCAGCCTCGTGATACAGGCACTCACCTTCATCGTCGCTGCCTTTGTCACCGTGGTGTGCTTTCGCATCATCGGAAAGGCCTATTTGGGACAGCCCGCAGATTGGCGCGAGGCGATCCGGTTCGGCTGGTCGAGACTGGGCGCAACCCTCTGGATCTCTTTGCTGACGTACCTCGCAGTGTCCGCCCTCGGGGCAGTGGTCGTAATTCCGATCGTCCTCTCTGTCTTCGCGCATGTGGTCGCGCTTACGGTGCTCTTCGGATTCGTACTCGGCGTTGGAGGTTTCGTCACGGCAATTTGGTTCCTCACAGCAACCCGGCTGGCGGTGCCGATCATGATGCTCGATGACGCGCGAGGAACCAAGGCGATAATGCGGTCGCTGAGCCTTTGCCGCGGCTACTGGTGGTCGGTCTTCGGCACACAATTCCTGGCCGGCCTGCTCGTTGGAGTTGCGGGCGTCATCGTCGGAGTCCTCTCCGCCTTCATCTTCTCCTCCTTCCACGGCAACGCCGCCGCCGAGATTCTCCAGAGCTTCTTCACCCAGACGATCAACGACGTCATCTTTGCGCCGTTCACCGCCGCAGTACTCGTTGTGCTGACGATCGATCTTCGAGTTCGCAAGGAAGGCTTCGACATCCAGCTGCTCTCGGCGCACATGGGCGTCCCGCCATCGGGATCGGCCCTGTCGTTCATGAGCCCGGGGCCAGGCGTCTGGGGTTACCCGCCACCTCCCGGTTACCCGCCACAACCGGGTTACCCGCCACAACCGGGTTACCCGCCACCTCCCGGTTACCCGCCACAACCGGGTTACCCGCCACCTCCCGGTTACCCGCCACCTCCCGGTTACCCGCCACC
>Ga0209415_10006598_pt1 | contig 20534 bp, 19 predicted proteins | sample PeaSoiSIISIP2007_FD_187696 | JGI IMG/M metagenome (GOLD analysis project Ga0209415, IMG submission 187696) | Peat soil microbial communities from Weissenstadt, Germany - SII-SIP-2007 (SPAdes) (version 2) | ecosystem: Environmental > Terrestrial > Soil > Wetlands > Peat | place: Germany...
GAGGAGTCGCTCGTGAAAAAGGGACGGCATCGCCGCTTCGAGGAGGCCCGCAGCCTGAAGCGCTCGGTCGCGACCGCGAACAAGCGCTGCCCGGAGTGTGGCGCCGAGCCCGACGACGAACACGCTTCGTGGTGTATGGCCGAAACCGAGTTCGAGGACATCCTGGGCCCGAGTGCAAACGCGGAGGACGACCCCCTCGCCGATTGAACGGTTCAGGGTGTCGTCGACCGCCTGATGGCGGGATGCGGGAGCCGGACCGGAACCGGCCCTGAACCCGTGCTGCCGCCGGCCCCATTGCGCGTGGGTCGGAGCGCAACCGGTTCGCTCACGGCGGTGTCGGGCTGTCCGGGCGAGACCGCCGGTTCACCGAGGGCGACCTCGCGCGCCTGGAGGTACTGCACCAGGCGCTTGTAGATCTTCTTGCCGACCATGGCGACTAGCTCGGGCTCGAGTTCTTTGAACACGGGGCGGGTCCCCACGAAAGCCTCGGGGGACTCGGTGCACCACCAGTGGAACTCGAACCCGCCTTCGCCCCAGTCGCGGCGGTCCCACTGACGGATGACCGAGGTCACGTGCCCGTCGTCGGCCACCTCGTCGTCGCGGCGCAGCGGCAGCTGCCAGCAGACATCGGGCTTGAGCTCCAGGTGCGGGACTCCCTTTTCGATCGCGGCGCGATGCAGCGCGCATCCGGCTCCACCGGGGAAGTCGGGACGGTTGAGGAAGATGCAGGCGTCCTTGACGAGGCGAGTCGTGAGTTCACCGGACTTCGACTTGCTCACGACATTGGGTCGCGTCCCGCGCTTGGGTCGCGCCTTGCCGTGGAACTGCCACTGTTCGGGCGTCAGTGTGGCCGCGGCCGCCGTGACCCGACGGGCATCTTTGGCCCCGGTGAAGTGTGCTCCGTAGGAGCAGCAACCCTGGACCAGCTCGGGTGCGGGCCCGGTGAGCACACCCTGGCAACCGTTGCCGAAGATGCAGGTCCAGCGGCTCTCGAGGAAGGTGACGTCGAACTGCCACGTCCGTTCCTCTTCGAGGTCGGGGAAGCTCACCCATTCGTGTGCCCCTTCGGGGGCACCGTGCCAGGGCCCATGGCGGTCCTTCGCCTTGGCGGTGCTTCCCTGGGTGGTTGCTCGGCCCCTGGCCATCTCGCTCACTTTCCGCCCACAGCGACAGGCGCGTGGGCAAACTCGGGGACCGCCATGGCGGCCATCTGGGCACCACTGGGCTCCGCGCAGCAGAACCACGCCTCGGTGAGCCGAGGCCGCTCGTCGGCGGGGATCGGCGACCGAAGTCGTGGGTCGGGTTCGGGGGCCCGTCGGCGATCGGCTTGCCCTCCGAGCGCGACAACCGCCGCGGCGCGCACCGCATCGTAGGACTCCTCGGCGCGCCATTCGCCCGAACCGGCACGCTGCGCGATGTCGGACAGATGCACCTGCAATTCGTCGAGCCGGGCGTCGGGTGCGCGCCACGACCATCCCAGGTGTTCGTCGTCGTAGTGATCGAGTCGACCCTCGAGCCGCCCGGAGGTCAGAAGGAGGGATTCGGGGGGGACGAGCAGCCGGATGGCGTACTGCACCGGGTCCACGTTTCCCACGAGATCGCAACGCGCCACGAGATCCAACAGGGCGAACACGTCATCAGGACGCGTCCACGGCGTGAAGGGCAACAGCGACGGTCTGGGTTCGATACCGGCGTCACGCAACACGCCGACGGCTTCGCCCTCATCGGCGGCGCTGTGGCCCTTGTCGAGCTGCTCGAGAATGTGGTCACTGGCCGACTCGAACGCAGACACCGCGAACAGGCATCCCGCCGCGGCCATCCGGGGCCACAGGTCACGGTGGCGCAGGATGTGCTCGACCTTGACGGTGACATCGAAGGTCAGGTCGGGGAAGGCGCCGTGGATGGCGTCGATCACCCGCGCCGCGTGGTGCGGGCCGTTCAGGAAGTCGGGATCGCCGAAGGTGATGTGGCGCGCTCCCATGGCCACGAGCTGGGCGGCGTCGGCCACCACGGCCTCCTCGCCCACCAGGCGGGTGCGACCGTCGTAGACCACGGGGACCGGACAATGCCGGCATCGATGTGCGCATCCGTGGCTCGCCTCGAGGTAGCCGGCCAGGTGGCGTTGGTCTCCGAGGGCGAGGCGGGCATAGCGATCCAGGCCGGGCAGGAGGTCACGAGCCGGAAGCCCGAACCGCCCCCGTCCGAGCTCGACCATGGTGCGGGCCTCGACTCGTGCCCCGTCGGTGCTCCCGCTCGCCGCCGCCTCGGGCGGGGCGGAGAGGGAGTCGACCCAGGCGACCAGCTGCGGTTCGTATTCACCCGCGACGGCGATGTCGGCGACGCGGACGGATCCCTCGGCCCCGTCGAGGCCCGCATACAGACCGTAGAGACACAGGGCCATGTCGGGGCGGCGCGATCGGACATCCCGGCAGACCTGACGCGCCAAGCGCATCGCGGTGTGCATCGGCACCGAGCACGCCACCACATCCGCCCATGACAGGACCTCCGTGTCGAGACGATCGACGGAGAGGTCCGCGCAACGCACGTCGTGGCCGGCCGCCGACAACGTGCGTGCCGGTGAGGCCAGGTGCAACGGTTGATGGCCGAGTTCGTAGGTCGAGACCAGCAGCACCTGCACGGTCCCACGGTAGCGGGTATGCACGGGGGCACCGGTTTGCGCTCACCCGTGTAGGCCACCGTGGCTATCGGGCCGATTCACCTCGTCGGCGCCTACCTCTTCGGGGTCGGTCACACGGACCACGAGACAGGCCCATGCCCGCCGCAAGGCGCGTTCGACGCGGGCGGGTGTGCTGTCTCGCGCGAACACGAACCCGAGGTAGCGGTTGCCCTCGGGGACCGGTGCGACGGCGCGGCCCGGCGCGATCGTGATGTCGAGCTCGGTCACCCCGGGTACGGCCAGGGCCTCGTTCCGGCCGTCGACACCCTGGAGCGTCCCGGCGCGGGGGATGGGGATCATGAGCACGCCCGACGCCCCCGCCGCGTCGGTGTCCCCGAGCGGCAGGCCCAGCGCGTGGGCGATCACGAGCTCTTCGAGCGATCGGCCCGCGGAGAACGACAACGCGCGCGAGCACAGCCCGCCGATGGTGCGGGCCGCAACTTCGATCACCGTGGCGCGGGCGTCGCGCACGCGCACCTCGGCGTGGACCGGGCCGTCGACGAGTCCCAGCGCAGCGGTGGCCGCCGCGGTGGCGTCGAGGGCAGCCCGGAGATCGATCGGGGCGAGACGGCTGGGTGTCACGTAGATCGTCTCCTCGAATGCAGGACCGTCGAGGGGGTCGGGTTTGTCGAACACCGCCAGGACGCGCAGTTCGCCCGCGCTGAGAAGTCCCTCGACCGCGACCTCCTGCCCGGGCGCGAAGCGCTCGACGAGGAGCGGGGCCCCCGGATCTACGCCGGCGGTCGTGGCGATGCGCCGCACGCGGCGCGCCACCGATACGGCCTCCTCCACGCTGTCGGCCCGCAACACCCCTTGGCTTCCCGACAGCGTGGTCGGCTTGATCACACACGGAAGCCCGACGGCGGCGACGACAGCGGCGACTTCGTCGGGTCCGGCCTCGGCGGCGAGGGGGGCGAATACCGGCTGTGGCACCTCGAACGCGGCCAAGCGCGTGCGCAGAGCGAGTTTGTCGTGGGCCGCCGCGACGGCCTCGGGAGGATTGTGGGCCAGTCCCAGCCGGGCCGACGCCTCGGCCGCGACCTGTGTGCCCATGTCGTCGACGGCGATCACGGCATCGAGGGGGGAGAGCGCGTCCTGGGCCACGACGACCCGGGCCCCCTCGGCGCTGTCGCCGAGGGGGATCTCGAGCGCGCGCGTCCCCATGACACCCTGCAGGGTGTGCGCTTCCTCGGTGCCCACGACCACATCGACTCCCAGGGTCCGGGCGGCATCGAGGAAATCACGGGCCCGGTAGGTCGCCGACGGGACGATCAGGAGTATCCGTGCCATCCACCTATGATGGCTGGGGGAGGTAGACACCCATGGCCGAGGACGCCGCCATGCCGGGCGAAGCTGAAGTCTCCACCGTGCTGACCGTCACACCGTCGGCCCGCGGCGTCGTGCTCGAGGCCCGGGCCCAGGAGGTCGACGCCGAGCGGCTGGCCCTGTGGGTCGAGGTGACCGGTGCCCGCGAAGGTGCCTACACCTACGACATCTATTTCCAGGCCGCGGCGGATTCCAGTCCGGCCGACAGCGTCGTCGACGACGGCGGTCTGGCCGTGGTCGTGCCCGAATCGAGCGTGGCCCGACTGGCAGGGGCCCGGCTCGATTGGTCCGACGAGGGTGACGGTGGCCTGGTCATCGTGAATCCGAACACCCCGCCCCGGCCGCAGGCCTTCGTCGAGCGCCCCGAGGTCGACCTGACGAGTGAGCTCGCCCAGCGGGTCCTCGGTGTGCTCGACGCCCAGGTGAACCCCTCCATCGCGATGCACGGGGGCCGTGCCGATCTCGTCGCGGTCGAAGAGGGTGTCGTCTACGTCCGCCTGAGCGGGGGCTGCCAGGGTTGTGGCCTCGCGTCGGTGACGCTGTCGCAGGGCATCGAGGTGGCGTTGCGCGACTCGGTTCCCGAGATCGTGTCGGTGGTCGATGTCACCGACCACGCCAGCGGCGCCAACCCGTTCTACGAGCCCGCCAAGAAGTAGCGCTCGCTCCTCGACAGTCCTCGGCCCGCGCATCCGCGGAGGCGCAGAACCCGTCGGTTAGCGTGCCGACATGCACGGCCTCGTCACGGGGGTCAGCGCGGCCGCCGGGCTTGTCCTCGGTGGCGAGCTCGAAGTCGTCGTCGAGCGGTTGGGGGAGCGCCGGCCGTTCGATCGACCCTGGTGGCGCTGCCCGACGTGCGCCAAGCCCTACCGCGGCCGAGGACTCGTGCCCGTGGCCAACTCGTTGTTCTTGCGGCGCGGATGCCGATCCTGTCGGGAGCGGGTCTCGCATCCGTGGCGACCGGCCGTGCTCGGAATGCTCGGCGCCGTCGTCCTCGGCGCCTTCGCGGCCCGGATCGGTAACGATGTGGTGCTGGCCGCCTACGCCGTCTTCGGTCTCTCGATGCTGTCCATGAGCGCGGTGGACCTCGAACGACAGATCATCCCCAACCGTCTCGTGTACGGCACGCTGGCCGTGATGGTGCCGTTGTTCGTGACCGCCTCGGCGGTCGACGACCGATGGGGATCGCTGGCGCGCGCCGCGATCGCGGGCGCACTGGCCTTCGTGGGCTTCCTCCTCGTCCACCTGGCTGTCCCCCGAGGGATGGGATTCGGCGACGTGCGACTGGCGGGCGTGATCGGCTTCGCCACCGGGTGGTTGGGGCTCGGTCACGCCTTCGTAGGCTTCTTCGCCGCCTTCGTGCTCGGCGCGTTGGTGGGCGTGGGGGCCATGGTCGTGACCGGAGCTGGGCGCAAGACCAGGATCCCCTTCGGTCCGTTCATGGCGGCCGGTGCGGTTGTGGCGGTCCTGTGGGGGAGTCCGCTCGCCCAGACGCTGTTCCATCACGGCACGTGATCGGGGCCCGGGGCCGCGAAGGTGCCGAAGTAGATTGGGGGTCGTGCTCAGGTTCCTCACCGCGGGAGAGTCGCATGGGAAGGCCCTCGTGGTGATCGTCGAGGGTCTGCCGGCCGGGTTGCCGGTGACCGCTTCGGACGTCGCGGGCGAGCTGGCGCGCCGGCGCCTCGGGTACGGGCGCGGCCCGCGGATGCGGTTCGAGGCCGACGAGATCACGCTGCTGGGAGGCATCCGTCACGGGCGCACCCTGGGCTCACCGGTGGCCATCGAGATCGCCAACACCGAATGGCCCAAGTGGCAGGACGAGATGTCGCCCGACCCCGGTTCACCGTCGAAAGTCCTCACCAAGCCGCGCCCGGGTCACGCCGATCTGGCCGGGATGCAGAAGTACGGCTTCGACGACGCCCGTGACGTGCTCGAGCGGGCCTCGGCCCGTGAGACCGCGGCCCGGGTGGCGGCGGGGAGCCTGGCCAAGGCGCTGCTGGCGCGTCTGGGGATATCGGTGCTGAGCCACGTCGTCGGTCTGGGCCCGGTCCGTGCCGAGGGCGGGGAGCGTCCGGGGCCCGACGACCTCCACCGGGTCGACGAATCGGCGGTGCGGTGCTTCGACCCCGACGCGGAGCGGCGCATGGTCGCGGCCATCAAGGCGGCGGCCAAGGACGGCGACTCGCTGGGCGGCGTGGTGGAGGTGCTCGCCTACGGCGTGCCGGTGGGCATCGGCAGCCACGTGCACTGGGATCGCCGCCTCGACGGACTTCTGGCCCAGGCGCTCATGAGCATCCAAGCCGTGAAGCACGTGGAGCTGGGAGAGGGTTCCGAGGTCGTGTCACGTCGAGGCTCGGAGGCTCACGACGCCATCAGCTGGGACGACTCCTCGAGTACCTACCGGCGCGACACGGATCGGGCCGGTGGGATCGAAGGGGGGATGTCCACCGGCGGCCTCATCGCGGCCCGAGTCGGGATGAAACCGCTCGCAACCTTGAACAGGCCCGTGCTCGGGACCGTGGACGTGGTCACCAAAGAGCCCACCGTGTCGTTCAAGGAACGCACCGACGTGACCGCTGTTCCCGCCATGGGGGTGGTGGCGGAGACGATGACTGCGCTGGTGCTGGCGTCCGAGGCGTTGCGCAAGTTCGGTGGGGACTCACTGGCCGAGGTGGTGCGCAACCGGGACGGGTACCTGTCGTCTCTGCACGACACGCCGTCGTCGGCCGTTGCTGCCGACCGTGGCTGAGCACCTGCTTCTCGTGGGGATGATGGGCGCGGGAAAGTCGACCGTCGCCCGGTTGGTCGCGGCGCACCTCGGTCGGCCGCAGATCGACACCGACGTGGAGGTGGAGCGCGTCACCGGCTCGTCGGTGAGTGAGATCTTCTCGACACGGGGCGAGGCCGCGTTCCGCGCCGAGGAGTCGCGGGTGCTGAGGACCGTTCTGGCGCGCCCCGTTCCCACCGTGATCGCGGTGGGAGGTGGCGCGGTCCTCGACCCCGCCAACCGCGAGGCGTTGCGCGGGGCGGGCACCGTGGTGTGGTTGCGGGCCCGTCCCGACACGCTGGCCCGGCGCGTCGGCCGTCACGCCGACCGGCCACTTCTGACCGCCGCCGGGAAATCGGGGAAGGAGGGTCCGGTCGAGGCGCTGACCCGCATCGATGCGGAGCGCCGGTCGATCTACGAGGAGGTTGCCTCTGTGGTGGTCGAAGTCGACGGGCTCACCCCCGCGGCGGCAGCCGATCGCGTCGTGCGCGCCGACGCCGCGGTGCGAGAGAAAGCGCGTACCTCGCCGGGCGAGGGCGGCCGATGATCACCGTGCCGGTCGGGCTCGGCCCCCGTGCCTACGACGTCATCGTGGGAGCCGGGGCTCGCCGTCTCCTGCCCGAGGTGCTGCCCGCCGGTGTGGAGCGGGTGGCTCTCGTCACCCAGGAGGACGTCGAGACCGATGTGGACGCCGGTGTCCCTTCCGAGACGTTCGTGGTGGAGGAGGGCGAGGGCGCCAAGACCCTGGCGACGGTGGAGCAGTTGTGCCGCGACTTCGCTCGCTTCGGGTTGTCGCGATCCGACGCCGTCGTGGCGGTGGGGGGTGGTGTGGTCAGCGACGTGGCGGGTTTCGCGGCATCGGTCTTCAACCGCGGCATCCGGTACGTCAACGTGCCCACCACACTGCTGGCCCAGGTCGACGCGGCCATCGGGGGGAAGACGGGGGTCAACCTGCCCGAGGGCAAGAACCTCGTGGGCACGTTCTGGCAGCCGGCCGCGGTGCTGTGCGACATCGAGACCCTGGGAACGCTTCCGGCTCGGGAGTGGTCATCGGGTCGCGGCGAAATGGCCAAGTACGCCTTTCTCGGCGAGGGGCTCCTCGAGCACGGTCGTCCCGGTGCCGGGATCCTGGGGCTCCCCCTCGACGAGCAGGTGGCTACGTGCGTGTCCATCAAGGCCGCCGTGGTCATCGAGGACGAGCGCGAGGCGGGGCATCGCATGGTCCTGAATTACGGTCACACCCTCGCGCACGCCCTCGAAGCATCGTCGTTCGGCCCCGAGGCGAAGTGGGACCTGCGACACGGCGAGGCCGTCGCCATCGGCCTCGTCTTCTCGGCGTTGCTGGCCCGGCGCCTCGGCCGGATCGACGACGAGCGCGTCGCGCTGCACCGGAGGGTGGTGGCTGGGTTCGACCTGCACTCCGACATCCCGGTGGGCGCCTCGGCCCGTTCCCTCGTCGAATTCATGGCGAGGGACAAAAAGGCGCGCCATGACCTGACCTTCGTACTCGACGGGCCCGGTGGGGTGGAGCCCGTGCACGGCGTGGACGAGGCGGCAGTGCTGGCCACGTTGACCGACATGGGGTGCGCGCCGTGAAGGACCGGGAGGCGCCGCTCGTCGTATTGCTGTCGGGGCCGAACCTCGACCTGCTGGGCGAGCGCGAGCCCGAGATCTACGGCCACGCCAAACTCGCGGACCACGTGGCCGCAGCAGTCGAGGAAGCCACCCGGTGCGGCCTCGCGCTCGAACACCGCCAGACCAACCATGAGGGCGAGCTCGTCGAGTGGGTCCACGAGGCACGGGGCCGGGCCGCGGCCCTCATCGTCAACGCCGGTGCTCTGACCCACTATTCCTGGTCGTTGCACGACGCGTTGGCCGCATTCGACGGCGTCGTGATCGAGCTCCACCTTTCGAACCCCGCAGCGCGCGAGCCGTGGCGCCACACCTCGGTCGTGGCCGCCGTGGCGGACGGCGCCATCGCCGGATTCGGGGGCCTCGGCTACCGGTTGGCGGTCCAGGCCGCGGCCAAGTTGCTCGCGGTGCGCTCCTCGGACACGACGTGACCGGCTCGGGGCCGACCTCCGGTACCGGCGACACCGGCACGAGTGACTCGGGGGTCGATCCGGACGCGGCCCTCGCACCGATGCACTTCCCGCACCGAATGGCGAGCCTGCAGGCGCGGCTCGACAGTGCCGGGGTGGATGCGTTGCTCGTCACGGCACTGCCGAACATCCGCTATCTCACCGGTTTCACCGGCTCGGCCGCCGTGCTCCTGGTCACCGCTGCCGGCGGCGGGCTTCTCGTCACCGACGGCCGGTACCGCACCCAGGCAGGTGAGCAACTGGACGCAGCGGGCTTGCACGGAGGCCTCGGACTGACCGTCGGCGGCGTCGCTCTACAGCGCGAGGCGCTCGCGTCGGCCGCGCAGGCGGCGTCGGTACAGCGCCTGGGACTCGAAGCCGACCACGTGACGTGGTCGGCCAAGCGTCGGTGGGCACAGGACCTGGCGCCCGCGACGCCGGTGGCGACGAGCGGGGTGGTCGAAGCACTGCGCCAGGTGAAGGACCAGGGCGAGCTGGCGCGCATGAGCCGTGCTGCGGCCATCGCCGATGCGGCACTGGGCGAAGTGCTGCCGATGTTCGGGCGCCGGACCACGGAAGCCGCGGTGGCGCTCGCCCTCGATACCGCCATGCGTCGTCTCGGGGCCGAGGACCGCGCCTTCGAGACCATCGTGGCCTCGGGACCCAACGCGGCCAAGCCCCACGCGCGTCCCACCGCTCGCATCATCGAGGCGGGGGATCCCGTGGTCGTGGACTTCGGCGCCATCTTCGAGGGATATCGCTCCGACATGACCCGGACGTTCTGTGTCGGAGGGAAGCCCTCGAGGGACTTGGCCCGGGTGTTCGAAGTCGTCACCGAGGCCCAGGCGGCCGGGGTGGCGGCGGTCCGGGCCGGTGTGGCGGCGGGCGACGTCGACAAGGCCTGTCGCGACCTCATCGCCGAAGCCGGTTGGAGCGACGCCTTCGAGCACGGCACCGGGCACGGGGTCGGCCTCGACATCCATGAGGCACCGGCGGTTGGTCCAGGGTCGACTGCTATCCTCGGCTCCGACGTCGTCGTGACCGTCGAGCCGGGTGTCTACCTGGCGGGGATCGGCGGTGTTCGTGTCGAGGACACCGTCGTGGTCACCGCGGACGGCTGTCGCACACTCACCCGGTTCCCGAAGGACATCGCCGCCTGATGGCTGTCACGACCAACGATCTTCGCAACGGCATGACGCTCGACCTGCCCGACGGGTTGTTCGCGGTTGTCGAGTTCCAACACGTGAAGCCGGGCAAAGGTGGAGCATTCGTACGCACCAAGCTCAAGAACGTTCGCACCGGCGCCGTGCTCGAGCGGACCTTCCGGGCCGACGAGCGGGTCGAGCAGGCCATCGTGGACAAGCGCGAGATGCAGCTCCTCTACCGGGACGGGACCGACTACGTGTTCATGGACATCTCGTCGTACGACCAGCTGCACGTGTCGCCGGCTGCGCTGGGCGATGCCTCGCAGTTCGTCAAAGAGGGAGACAACGCCGTCCTGCAGATGTACGCAGGGGAGATCGTGGGCGTCGACCTCCCCGCCGCAGTGGAATTGTCGGTGGCCGAGACCGAACCCGGGGTCCAAGGTGACCGGGTCTCCGGCGCACGCAAGCCGGCGACCCTCGAGACGGGGCTGGTGGTACAGGTCCCGTTGTTCGTGAACCCGGGCGAGCGCATCAAGGTCGACACGCGCTCCGGCGAGTACATCACCCGGGCATAGCCCGGCACCTGCCGTGCCGGAGGACCGAACCCCGGCGGGGACCGGAGAGGGACCCCGCCACGAGGCTCGGGAGCGGGCGCTCGCCCTGCTCTACGAGGCGGAGATGAAGCGGCTCGGGACGGCCGAGGTGCTCGGGTCGTTGTCCGTTGCCCCCGACCCCTTCACCGTGGCGTTGGTGCAGGGCGCGGCCGCTCACCAGCAGCGCATCGACGCCCTGATGGCCGCCGCCGCGAAGGGATGGGAGATAGAGCGCATGCCGGTGATCGATCGGAGCATCCTGCGCCTCGCCACCTACGAGCTCATCGCCGAGCCCGAGGTCCCCGTCGCCGTGGTGATCGACGAAGCCGTCGAGCTCGCCAAGCAGTACTCCACCGAGTTTTCGGGTGGGTTCGTCAACGGTGTGTTGTCGACGATCGCCCGCCAGGTGCGCGACCGACCGTCGGAGTGACCCACCGCGCTCGATCGGAGCGGTGCTACCATGGACGCAACGACCGTGAAGCGGGTCCCGAGAGGCCCGAACGGACCGTGGAGGAGCATTGGCAGAGCGAGAACGCAGACTGACCCCACCGCGAGGTGGGGTCTTCGTTCCTCGGGTCCAGGTCCTCACCGCCCAGGACGTCCAGCGGGCGTTGACCCGCATCGCGCACGAGATCATCGAGCGCAATCACGGTCTCGAGGACGTCATGCTCGTCGGATTGCAGACAGGTGGAGTTCCCCTGTCCTTCCGCATCGCCAGTGTGCTCGAGGAGATGGAGGGCACCGTCGTGCCCGTGGGACTGCTCGACGTGGCGTTCTATCGCGACGACATCGGGATCCGGCCGGTCCTGCCCGAGGCCGCCACGGACATCCCCGGTGATCTGGCGGGTCGGCTGGTGGTCATGGTCGACGACGTCCTGTTCACCGGGCGCACCGTGCGGGCCGCACTCAACGCGCTCGGCGACTATGGGCGGGCTCGGGCCGTCCAGCTGGCGGTGATGGTCGACCGGGGCCACCGTGAACTGCCCATCCGCCCCGACTACGTGGGCAAGAACATGCCGACCCGCATCGACGAACAGGTCGACGTGAGCCTCGACGGTGTGGTGCTCGGCGACGTGGTGCCCCGATGACGGGTCTGGGCCGGCAGGGGGGTGCTGAGGCCGCCAAAGGGGGGCGCCGGCACCTGTTGTCGATCGCCGAGCTGGGAGCCGAGGGGATCGAGGAGATCCTCGAGGTGTCCGACGCCTTCGTCGAGGTCGGCCGGCGCTCGATTCCCAAAGTGCCGTCATTGCGAGGACGGACCGTCGTCACACTCTTCGCCGAGCAGTCCACGCGCACCCGCCTTTCGTTCGAAACGGCGGCCAAGCGCCTCTCGGCAGACGTGCTGTCGTTCTCGGTGGACACCTCCTCGCTGAAGAAGGGGGAGTCCCTCAGAGACACCGTGGAGACCGTGGCCGCCATGGGAGTGGACGCGTTCGTCGTCCGGCACACGTCGGCCGGAGCTCCCGCTGCCGTGGCTCGCTGGGTCGACGCGTCGGTCGTGAACGCCGGTGACGGGTGGCACGAGCATCCGACGCAAGCGCTGCTCGACTGTTACACGATCCGTCAGGTCCTCACCGAGCGGGGCGGGCACCCGCTCGAGGGATCCGGAGTGGGATGTTTCGTCGGGCTGCGCGTCGCCATCGTCGGCGATGTCCGCCACAGCCGGGTGGCGCGCTCGCTGGTCCTCGCCCTGGGGGCGCTCGGCGCGGAGGTCACCTTGGTGGCGCCGGGAAGCCTTCTTCCTCCTTCGCTGGTCGGCTGGCCCGTCGCCAAGGTGTCGTACGACCTCGATGCCGTGCTTCCCAACGTCGACGTGTGCTACCTGCTGCGGCTCCAATCCGAGCGGGGTGCCGGTGCCTTTCTCCCTTCGGTGCGCGAGTACAGCGCGTGGTACGGCCTCACGTCGCGGCGCGCCGCCTTGCTCGGTGACGACGCACTCGTCATGCATCCCGGGCCAATGAACAGGGGCGTCGAGATCGCCGACGACGTCGTCGCGCTCCCGCAATCACTCGTGCTGCGCCAGGTGTCCAATGGCGTGGCCGTCCGCATGGCGGTGCTCTTCATGCTCCTCGGCCAGGGGCAGGTGGGGTCGGGCGGCGGGGCCCCGGCGCTGGCGCCCATTTCCGGTCCGGCTCCCACCCTCGGGACCGTCGTCGGTGCCTGAACCCACGAGCAGGGGTGCGCGCTCCGCTCCGCGCCCAACGGGCCGCGTCGTCATCCGCGGGGGCACGGTCGTGGACGGTCGGGGCGAACGGGTCGCCGATGTGGTGGTGGACGGCGCCGAGGTGGTCGAGGTCGCCCCGGGGGCGACCGTGCCGCGCGGCGCGACGGTGCTCGACGCGGGTGGCTGCGTTGTCGCTCCGGGGCTCGTGGACCTCCACACCCACCTCCGCCAGCCCGGCGCCGAGGAGGCCGAGACGGTGGAGACCGGATCGAGGGCGGCCGCGCTGGGCGGGTTCACGGCTGTGGTCGCCATGCCCAACACCGATCCGCCCATCGACAGTGCCGCGGTCGCGCTCGAGGTGCTCGCCCTGGGAGCCGGTGCCACCTGCCTCGTGGCGGTGGCCGGTGCCATCACCATGGGCCGCGCCGGAGAGCGCCTGGCTCCCATGGGCGAGCTCGCGTCGTTGGGCATCCACCTCTTCACCGACGACGGTGCCGGTGTCCAGGACGTGGCTGTCATGCGGCGAGCCCTCGAGTACGCCCGGGGCTTCGACGTCACGTTGGCACAGCACTGTGAAGACGACGACATGGCCGGTGGCGGCCACATGCACGAGGGGGAGTGGTCTAGTCGGCTCGGGGTGCCGGGGATCCCGGCCGAGGCCGAGGAGATGATGGTGGCGCGCGACATCGCCCTGGCGCGGCTCACCGGTGGGAGGGTGCACTTCCTCCACATCTCCACCGGACGGTCCGCCGAGTTTGTGGCCGCTGCCAAGGCCGAAGGCCTGTCGGTCACGGCCGAGGTGACACCCCACCATCTGACGCTGACCCATGCCGAGCTCGCCGGCTATGACCCGGTGTACAAGGTGAATCCCCCGCTGCGATGTGAGTCCGACGTCCGCGCCCTTCGGGCCGCCTGCATGTCGGGCACGGTCGACGCCGTGGCCACCGACCACGCCCCTCACGCTCCCGAACGCAAGGACGCCACCCTCGACGTGGCTCCCCCGGGCATGCTCGGGCTGCAGACCGCGCTGCCGGTGGTGCTCGCCGCTCTGGCCCATGGACCGGGGGCCAACGGAGCAGTGACCCATGGAGTGTCCGACGGACCGGGGACCATGTCTACCCGTGACATTCTCGGCCTGATGTCGTGGCAACCGGCGCGGATCGCCGGTCTCGCCCGGGACCAGGGAGGTGATCAGGGTGGGCCCATCGAACCCGGGGGGCCTGCCAACATCTGCGTGATCGATCCTGCCGCGACGTGGGAGGTCGACGCGTCGCGCCTCGCCAGCCGGAGCCGAAACACGCCGTGGGCCGGACGGGTGATGAACGGTCAGGTCCGCCACACCCTGTTCCGGGGCGAGCCGGTCGTGATCGACGGCGAGGCCCAGCGATGAGCCCGCACGCGGGGACGCCCGTTGGTGACTGGTTCGACGGGCGTGTGCCCGCGTTGCTCGTACTGGCCGACGGCGAGGTGTTCGAGGGTGAGGCGATCGGATCGGTGCCTGCGAACGGCGTGGCGACCGGCGAGCTCGTGTTCAACACGGTCCTGTCGGGGTATCAGGAGGTCGTCACCGACCCCAGTTACGCGGGCCAGGTGGTGGCGTTCACCTATCCGCACATCGGGAATTACGGCGTCACCCCGGCCGACGACGAGGCGGCGCGCCCGTGGTGCCGTGGGGTGGTGGTGCGCGACCTCCCCCCGCGTCCGTCGTCGTGGCGTGCCACCGCCTCGTTCGAGGAGTTCCTCATGCGCACGGAATTGCCCGGGATCGCCGGCATCGACACGCGTCGGCTCACCCGGCATCTCCGGGTCGACGGGGCCATGGGATGTGCCTTCGGTACCGCACCGGAGTCGGTCCTGCGCGCCGCTGCCGCGGCGGAGCCGGGTACCACCGGGCGCGATCTGGTGTCCGATGTCACGGTGTCTGCCCCCTACGAACGGGGCTCGGGGCCACTGCGCATCGTGGCCTACGACTTCGGGGTGAAAGAGACGATGCTGCGGAGCCTGGGCGAGTTCGCCACGGTCACGGTCGTCCCCGCCGCACACCCGGCCGCCGACACTCTGGCCATCGAGCCCGATGGCGTCTTTCTCTCCAACGGCCCGGGGGACCCTGCCGCGCTCCCCGCCCACGCCGCGATCATCGAGGAGCTCCTGGGGCGGGTGCCCGTGTTCGGGATCTGCCTCGGTCACCAACTCCTCGCCCGAGCCATCGGGGGCCGGACCTACAAGCTCCCTTTCGGTCATCACGGGGGAAATCACCCCGTACGCCGGCTCGACACGGGTCAGGTCGAGATCACCAGCCAGAACCACAACTACGCCGTCGACGGAGACAGCCTTCCGCACGCGGGACCGTTCGCGGCGGAGATCACACACCTGAACCTCAACGACGGCGTAGTCGAGGGTTTCCAGTGCACGGGAGCTGCCGCCTTCAGTGTGCAGTACCACCCCGAGGCCGGTCCCGGCCCGCACGACGCCCGTTATCTGTTCGAACGGTTCAGGCACATGATCGACGAGGTGCCCGTCTGATGCCTCGTCGCACCGACCTCGAGACCATCCTCGTCATCGGTTCGGGTCCGATCGTGATCGGCCAGGCGTGCGAGTTCGACTACTCGGGCACACAGGCATGTCGCGCGCTGCGGGCCGAGGGTTACCGCGTCGTCCTCGTCAATTCGAATCCGGCGACGATCATGACCGACCCGGCCGTCGCGGATCGTACCTATGTGGAGCCTCTCGATCTCGACGTGCTGAGTGCTGTGGTCGAGCGAGAGCGACCCGACGCCCTGTTGCCGACCATGGGGGGTCAAACGGGGCTCAACCTCGCCTTCGGACTTTCGGAACGGGGTGTGCTGGACGCGTTCGGAGTCGAGCTCATCGGAGCGAACGCGAAGGCGATCGCCACGGCCGAGGACCGCGACCAATTCAAGACCGCCATGGGCGAGATCGGTCTCGAGGTTCCGGACTCGGGCTTCGCCACGCACCTGGACGAGGCGATGGCGCTCGGCGAGCGCATCGGCTTTCCGCTCATGATCCGGCCCAGCTTCATCTTGGGTGGGGCTGGGACCGGCACCGCCGATGACCGCGCCGAGCTCGCCAAGGTGGCGGCCGAGGGGTTGGCCGCGAGCCCGGTGCACCAGATCCTGATCGAGCGGTCCATCGCGGGGTGGAAGGAGTTCGAGCTCGAGGTCATGCGCGACCGGGTGGACAACTGCGTCGTGGTCTGCTCGATCGAGAATTTCGACCCAATGGGTGTGCACACCGGCGATTCGATCACCGTAGCCCCCGCGCAGACGCTGTCGGACGTCGAATATCAGGCAATGCGCGACGACGCCTTCGCGTGCATCCGGCGCGTCGGTGTCGAAACCGGTGGATCGAACATCCAGTTCGCGGTTCGCCCCACCGACGGCAGGCGGCTCGTGATCGAGATGAACCCGCGCGTGTCACGTTCGTCGGCGTTGGCATCCAAGGCGACGGGGTTCCCCATCGCAAAGATCGCGGCGCGCCTGGCCGTCGGCTACACGCTCGACGAGATTCCCAACGACATCACGGGCGCCACGCCGGCGAGCTTCGAGCCCACCATCGACTACGTCGTCACCAAGATCCCGCGTTGGGCCTTTGAGAAGTTGCCCGGCGCGGTCGAACGGCTCGGTACCCGCATGCAGTCGGTCGGCGAGGTCATGGCCATCGGGCGGACGTTCCCCGAGTCGCTGCAGAAGGCCATTCGCTCGCTCGAGCAGGGGCGGGCCGGGCTCAACGGCGACGCAGCCGAGGTGGCCTACGACCTTCTCGACGACGACGAGCTCGTGGCGCGGGCGTGCTCGCCCACGCCCGGACGCGTGTTCCAGCTCGAGGCTGCGCTGCGCCGGGGGGTTACTCCCGACATGCTGGCGGCGGCAACCGGTGTCGACCCGTGGTTCTTGGACCAGTTGGCGATCATCAGCACGGCGCGCCTGCGCCTGGAGTCCATGGGTGTTTCGGGCGTGGCCCCGGGCGAGATCGACCGGCGAACATGGCGGGCCGTCAAACGTCTGGGGTTCTCCGATGCCCAGATCGCCTACCTTCTTTCAGGTCCCTCCGGTGACGGCGAGCCGGTACGGCGACGGGTCGTCACCGAGGCCGATGTCCGCGCCGCGCGTCTGGCCGCCGGGGTGCGGGCCACGTTCAAGACCGTGGACACCTGTGGAGCGGAGTTCGCGGCGCACACGCCGTACCACTACTCCACCTATGAGGACGAGGACGAGGTGCAGCCGAGCCAGCGCCCGCGCGTGGTGATCCTCGGGTCGGGCCCCAACCGCATCGGCCAAGGAATCGAGTTCGACTACTGCTGTGTACACGCCTCGATGGCCCTGCAGGCCGCGGGCTACGAGACCGTCATGGTCAACTGCAACCCCGAGACCGTGTCCACCGACTACGACACCTCCGACCGGTTGTACTTCGAACCGCTCACCGCCGAGGATGTCGGCAACGTGCTCGACGCCGAATCCGCGGCAGGTTCGGGTCCCGGGGGTCGTCCTGTGGTGGGGGTGATCGTGAGCCTCGGCGGCCAGACACCGCTGAAGCTCGCCCATCACCTGGCGCCCGAGCTGGTGCTCGGCACGAGCCCTGCTTCGATCGACCTGGCCGAGGACAGGGAACGGTGGAACCTCCTGTGCGAGCGCCTGGGGATCCCCCAACCGGCGGGAGGCATCGCCGTGTCGGTGGACGAAGCCCTCGCGGTGGCCAACAAGGTGGGCTATCCGGTGCTGGTGCGCCCCAGCTACGTGTTGGGCGGGCGCGCCATGGAGATCGTCTACGACGACGAAGGTCTGGCGCGCGTCGTCGACGAACTGGCCGGGTCACTGGCGCGCGAAGGCGCGGCGACGGCGGAGCGCCCCGTTCTCGTCGACCGGTTCCTCGAGGACGCGGTCGAGGTCGACGTGGACGCCGTGCGGGACCGGACCGGCGATCTGGTGATCGCCGGGGTCATGGAACATGTGGAGGAGGCGGGCGTGCACTCGGGGGACTCGGCCTGCGCGCTACCGCCCCAGACGCTGTCGGACGCGGTGATCCGTACCCTCGAGACACACACGCGAGCCATCGCCTCGGCGCTCGAGGTGGTGGGCCCCCTCAACGTGCAATACGCCGTCAAGGACGGTTCGGTGTACGTGCTCGAGGCCAACCCCCGTGCCAGTCGCACCGTGCCGTTCGTCGCCAAGGCGACCGGCGTGCCGGTGGCGATGGTCGCAGCCCGGGTGATGATCGGAGCCACCTTGGCAGAGCTGCGGACCGAGGGTCTGCTCCGACCGCCGACGGGGGGCCAGTGGGTCAGTGTGAAGGAGGCGGTTCTTCCCTTCGACCGCTTTCCCGGCGTGGACACATTGCTCGGACCGGAGATGCGGTCCACGGGCGAGGTCATGGGTATCGGCTCGACCTTCGGGCTCGCGTTCGCAAAGAGCCAGATTGCAGCGGGCACCCGCCTGCCGTCGGAGGGCGCGGTGTTCCTGTCGCTCGCTGATCGCGACAAGGTCGGAGGTCTCGACGCGGCGCGGACCTTCAGCGAGCTTGGATTCGACCTTGTGGCCACCTCGGGCACGGCGGCGTTCCTCGAGTCCAACGGTGTCCCCGTCGCCACGGTGGTGGCCAAGGTGGGGGAGTCCGGCGCGGCCGACGCCGTGGACCTCATCGCGTCGGGCCGCGTCCGGCTCGTGGTGAACACCCCGCGGGGCCGGGGTCCTCGTGCCGACGGCGTGCACATCCGCTTCGCCGCCCTCACGCACCAGGTTCCCTGTCTGACGACGGTGGCCGCGGCGCGTGCCGCCGCCACGGGTATCGGCGACTGGCAGCGGCACGGGTTGTCGGTCGTGTGCCTGCAGGAGGTCCACGGGTGAGGACCGGCGTCGACCTGCGCAGCTACGTCGGATCGGTTCCGCTCCCCAACCCCGTCCTCACGGCATCGGGCACGGCCGGCCACGGGGCCGAGCTCGCTGCCTATGTCGATCTCGCCAGTCTGGGCGCCATCGTGGTGAAATCGCTCTCTCCCCATCCCTGGCCCGGCAACGCGGCACCCCGTGTGCACGAGACACCGGCGGGAATGCTCAACTCCGTCGGGCTCCAGGGCCCGGGGGTCGCGGCGTGGTTGGCGCGAGAGCTCCCCGCTCTCAACGATCGCGGCGCCCGGGTGGTGGCGAGCATCTGGGGACGCAGCGTGGGTGAGTACGAGCAGGCCGCGGGGATGCTGGCCGGCGCGCCCGGCGTGGTCGCGGTGGAGGTGAACGTGAGCTGTCCCAACGTCGAGGACCGCGGCCGTATCTTCGCCCACTCTGCGCACGCCACCGCGCAGGTTGTGTCGGGGTCGGCCGCGTGCGGTCTGCCTCTGTGGGTGAAGCTGAGCCCGAACGTTCCCGACATCGTCGACATCGCCGGGGCCGCGCTGGATGCGGGGGCCGAGACGCTCGTGCTCGTCAACACCGTGTTGGGTATGGCCATCGACGTCAAGCGCCGCACCTACCGCCTCGGGTCGGGCCCGGGAGGGGGCGGTTTGTCGGGACCGGCGATCCGTCCCGTGGCGGTGCGCGCCGTGCACGACTGTCGGCGCGCCTTCCCGTACGCGGGCATCGTCGGTGTCGGAGGCGTGACTCGCGGCGTCGATGCGGTGGAGATGATGCTCGCCGGGGCCGACGCGGTGGAGGTGGGCACCGCGACGTTCCGCGACCCGCGTGCGCCCGCCCGGGTGTTGGCAGGGCTGGCGCGATGGTGCCGGCTCCACGACGTGTCGGACGTCCGCCGCCTGGTCGGCGCCGTGCACGGCGCACCGGCCTCGGCCCCCCCGGTCGAGTCGGGCCCACCTGTGATGGGGCCGGCTCCGGTGCCTCGGGCCGGTCCGCCCCCGCCGCAACAGCAGTGGGCACCGGCCCCACCTCCACCGCCCGAGCGCCCCCTCCCGGATCCGGCGAGGCCCCAACCCCGGATGCCACCTCCGCCGGTGGGACGCCCGGCAAGACCAGGGGGCGAACGTGGTTGACGGTGCCGTCCGCGACCGGCTGGCGCTGGCCCTGGACGTGGATGACCTCGTGGTGGCATTGCGACTGGCGCGCCGGCTCCGGCCCTGGTTCGGCCTGGCCAAGGTGGGTCTGGAGCTCTTCGGTGCGGCCGGTCCCGAGACCGTGTCGGCCCTCACGGTCGAGGGATACCGGGTCTTTCTCGACCTGAAGCTGCACGACATCCCCACGACCGTGTCGCGGGCCGCCCGTGTCCTTGGAGGGCTCGGCGTGGCCTTCGCCACGGTTCACACGCAGGGTGGTGAAGCAATGGTGAAAGCGGCGGTCACGGGCATGGCGGACGGGGCGTCGGCGGCGGGAGCGCCAACACCCTGCGTGCTGGGGGTCACCGTTCTGACGAGTGATCCCGGCGCGACCCCCGAGACGCTCGCCAGGCTCTCGAGGCTGGCGGCGTCGGCCGGATGTGGGGGCCTGGTGTGTGCGACCCCGGATCTGGCGGTGACGCGCCAGGCGGCTCCCGGGCTGCTGACCATCGTCCCGGGGATCCGGCTGTCGGGCACCTCGACCGACGATCAGGCGCGCGCCTCGACGCCGGGCGCCGCGATCGCGGCCGGAGCCGACATTCTCGTGATCGGTCGCACTGTCACCGCCGCCGAGGACCCCGAATCCATTGCTGCCGCCTTGGTCGAAGAAGTGGCGTCGACAACGACCGCACGTCGCGAATGACCCCCGCTCACGAGGGCGCTATGGTGGCCCGCATGCCGCAACCTCCTGCACTCACCCCGGAGCAGCGCCAGGCGGCGCTGGACAAGG
>Ga0209415_10006600_pt1 | contig 20531 bp, 25 predicted proteins | sample PeaSoiSIISIP2007_FD_187696 | JGI IMG/M metagenome (GOLD analysis project Ga0209415, IMG submission 187696) | Peat soil microbial communities from Weissenstadt, Germany - SII-SIP-2007 (SPAdes) (version 2) | ecosystem: Environmental > Terrestrial > Soil > Wetlands > Peat | place: Germany...
AGGAGGAGCTCAAACTCCGCGAGAACATCGAGCCCACTGACGGCCGCCGCCCCTTGTCGGCCCAGCGCAAGCAGAAGGCGATCAAGCGCCTGAAGATCGTCTCCGCGTTCAACCGCCGCGACGAATCCGGCCGGCGCGTCAACGACCCGCGTGCGATGATCCTCGACGCAGTGCCGGTCATCCCGCCCGACCTGCGGCCGATGGTTCAGCTGGACGGTGGCCGTTTCGCGACCTCGGACCTGAATGACCTCTACCGCCGAGTGATCAACCGGAACAACCGTCTGAAGCGCCTGCTCGATCTCGGCGCGCCCGAGATCATCATCAACAACGAGAAGCGGATGCTCCAAGAGGCGGTGGACGCCCTGTTCGACAACGGACGGCGTGGGCGCCCGGTCACGGGCCCCGGCAACCGGCCCCTGAAGAGCCTGTCCGACATGCTGAAAGGCAAGCAAGGCCGGTTCCGCCAGAACCTCCTCGGCAAGCGGGTCGACTACTCGGGCCGCTCGGTGATCGTCGTAGGCCCCACGCTGAAGCTGCACCAGTGCGGCCTACCCAAGCTCATGGCGCTCGAGCTCTTCAAGCCGTTCGTGATGAAACGGCTCGTCGACACCGAGATCGCACAGAACATCAAGTCCGCCAAGCGGATGGTCGAGCGCCGACGGACTCAGGTCTGGGACGTGCTCGACGAGGTCATCAAGGAGCACCCGGTGTTCCTGAACCGGGCGCCCACCCTGCACCGGCTCGGGATCCAGGCTTTCGAGCCGATCCTCGTCGAGGGCAAGGCCATCCAGATCCACCCCCTCGTCTGCACCGCCTTCAACGCGGACTTCGACGGTGACCAGATGGCCGTGCACCTCCCGTTGTCCGCCGAGGCCCAGGCAGAAGCGCGCGTGCTCATGCTGTCAGCGAACAACATCCTCTCGCCGGCGACTGGCCGCCCGATCACGGTTCCCGGCCAGGACATGGTCTTCGGCGCCTACTACCTGACACTCATGGTCGACGGGGCCAAGGGCGAGGGTCGCATCTTCCGCCATCTCTACGAGGTCGAGCAGGCGTGGGAGAGCGGGGTCGTCGCCCTTCACGCGAAGATCCGGCTCCGCCGCGGTGCTGACGGTTTCGAGTTCCCTCTTCATGGGACCCGCCACGGTGACGCGCCCGCCGAGCCCGAGCCCGACGAGCTCGAGACGACGGCTGGACGGCTCTTCTTCAACAAGGCGCTGCCCGTCGGGTTCGGCTACGTCAATGACGTCATCGGCAAGCGTGCCACCTCGATCGCGACGATCGTGGAGCAGATCGCGGCGCATTACTCGAAAGTTCTCGTGGCCGAGAGCCTCGACCGGATCAAGGACCTCGGTTTCAAGTTCGCGACACGGTCTGGCCTCACCATCTCGATCGACGACGTGAAGACGCCGCCGGACAAGCTCCAGATCCTCGACCGCTACGAGAAGGAGGCGGAGAAGGCCGAGAACCAGTTCCGCCGGGGAATCATCACCGACGACGAGCGCCGCCAGAAGGAGATCGAGATCTGGACCTCGGCGAACTCCGAGGTCGGGCGCGCCATGGAGAAGACGCTCGCGACGATCGCGTTCAACCCGCTCGACATGATGGTGGACTCCGGTGCCAGGGGCAACCCGCAGCAGGTCCGTCAGATCGCCGGCATGAAAGGACTCGTGTCCAACCCGCGCGGCGAGATGATCCCCCGCCCGATCAAGTCCTCCTTCCGCGAGGGCCTGTCGGTGCTCGAGTACTTCATCTCGACCCACGGCGCTCGCAAGGGCCTCGCGGACACGGCACTTCGTACGGCGGACTCCGGCTACCTGACGCGCCGGCTCGTCGACGTGGCCCAGGAGCTCATCATCCGCGAAGAGGACTGCGGCAGTACCCGAGGAATCTGGATCGAGGGCGTCGGCCACGACCAGGCCGGCAAGCGGAGCTACCTCGAGACCCGGCTGTACGGGCGGGTCCTGATCGAGCCGGTGAAGCTCTCCGACGGCGTTGTCCTCGAGGCCGGCCGCGTCGTGCGGGACCTCGAGATCCAGCAGCTGTCCTCAGACCCCGCCATCGACCGCGTGAGGACGCGGTCGGTGCTCACCTGTGAGGCGAACCACGGCGTGTGCGCCGCTTGCTACGGCCAGTCGCTCGCGACGGGTCGCAGCATCGAGCTCGGAGAAGCGGTCGGCGTGATCGCGGCTCAGTCCATCGGCGAGCCGGGAACCCAGCTCACCATGCGGACGTTCCACACCGGCGGCATCGTCGGCGAGGACATCACCCACGGCCTCCCTCGCGTGGTCGAGCTGTTCGAAGCGCGCACGCCGAAGGGCGCTGCCGTGCTCGCCCGCACCTCGGGCGTGATTCGCATCGACGAGGACGAGGCCGGCCGCCGAGTCGTCGTCGTCGGGGACGACGGCAGCGAGGAGACCGTGGCAGTGTCACCCAGGGCTCACCTCGAGGTCGTCGCGGGTCAGGAAGTGAGCCCGGGCGACGCGCTCGTCGACGGGCCGAAGGACCCCAAGGAGCTGCTCGAGATCAAGGGCATCCGGGAGACCCAGCAGTACCTCGTCGAAGAGGTGCAGAAGGTCTACCGGGACCAGGGCGTGTCGATCCACGACAAGCACATCGAGCTCATCGTGCGCCAGATGCTCCGCCGGGTGCTCGTCGCCGAGCCGGGTGACGCGCCCTTCCTCCCCGGAGAGCGTGTCGACAGCCAGCGCTATGCGGCGGTCAACCGCGAGCTGGTCCAGGCGGGCAAGCGTGCCGCAGAGGGTCGACCCGAGCTCATGGGCATCACGAAGGCGTCGCTAGCCACCGACTCGTGGCTGTCGGCGGCCTCCTTCCAGGAGACCACCCGCGTGCTCACCGAGGCTGCAATCGAGAGCAAGTCCGACCAGCTGTTCGGGCTCAAGGAGAACATCATCATCGGCAAGCTCATCCCCGCGGGCACCGGCATGCAGCACTATCGCAGCGTGGAGGTGTCTACGCCCGATGCCGAGCGCATGAGCTTCTGGTCCTCGGACCTCGAGGCCGGCGAGGCAGGCGAAGCGAGCACAGACGATCTCGCGTCGTGGCTCCGCGACGTCGGCAAGTCCGCCTTCGGCGGCCCCTACGGGCCCGACGACCCGTACGCGACCGCTGGCGGGGCCTACGCCAGCTTCGGGCCCACCGACGACCTCGTCCTCGAGGAGGACCCGCTGACCGAGCTCGGGCCCGCCGAGGAGGGCTCAGCCTGATCTCGCCCTACACTGTTGTCGAGGAGCGGTGACCGCTCCTACAATCAGTTCGCCGTAATAGCGCGCGCCTGCGCCTACGGCTCTTCATCAAGGAAGTCCAGAGAGGTTCGCGTGCCCACAATCGCCCAGCTCGTCCGCAAGGGCCGGACAACCAAGCGGTCGAAGACGAAGACCCCCGCTCTGAAGGGGGCGCCGCAGCGTCGCGGTGTGTGCACGCGCGTCTACACGACGACGCCGAAGAAGCCGAACTCAGCCCTCCGTAAAGTTGCGCGTGTGCGGCTGACCAGTGGCTCGGAGATCACCGCGTACATTCCCGGCGTCGGCCACAACCTGCAGGAGCACTCGATCGTGCTCGTGCGTGGCGGCCGGGTGAAGGACCTCCCGGGTGTCCGCTACAAGATCGTGCGCGGCACTCTCGACACCTCGGGTGTCCGCGACCGCGCTCAGGCCCGCAGTCGCTACGGCGCCAAGAGGGAGTCCTGAGTTGCCCCGCAACGGCCCCCCTCCCCGCCGCGAGCTCGTTCCCGACCCGGTCTACCGGTCGGTGCTAGTGACTCAGCTCTGCAACAAGGTCCTTTCCCGGGGGAAGCGCTCGCTGGCCGAGCGCATCGTCTACGACGCCCTCGACATCGTGCGCGAGAAGACGAGCGGCGACCCGCTCCAGCTGCTCAAGCGCGCGCTGGACAATGCTCGGCCCGAGCTCGAGGTCCGGAGCCGACGCGTCGGCGGTGCCACTTACCAGGTCCCCGTCGAGCTCCGGCCACGCCGCGCGACGACATTGTCGATCCGGTGGCTCGTCGGGTACGCCCGCCAGCGCCGGGAGCGCACGATGGCGCTCAGGCTCGCCAACGAGATTCTCGATGCCTCCAACGGCGTTGGCGCCACCGTCAAGCGCAAGGAGGACCTGCACAAGATGGCAGAGTCCAACAAGGCGTTCGCTCACTACCGCTGGTAGTTGCCCGGGGCGCGCGATGCGTCGCCCCGGTTCCAGCCCGACGCCGACCCGCGCGCCTGGCGCGACGAGTGCGCTGCGCCGGCACCGGCGCTCGGAGCCTCCGCAGGTGAGTGCGGTGGCGACGACATTTCATCCCGACCACCTTCGACACGAGAAACGAAGCAAGGCGATGGCCCATCCGTCATCCATCCGAGAATTCCCGCTGGCCAAGACCCGCAACATCGGGATCATGGCCCACATCGACGCGGGCAAGACGACCACGACCGAGCGCATCTTGTACTACACCGGTCGCACCTACAAGATCGGGGAGGTCCACGAGGGCGGCACCGTCATGGACTGGATGGTGCAGGAGCAAGAACGCGGGATCACCATCACTTCGGCGGCGACGACCTGCCGTTGGCGCGACCACTGGATCAACCTCATCGACACTCCCGGCCACGTCGACTTCACCGTCGAGGTCGAGCGGTCCCTGCGCGTCCTCGACGGCGCGGTCGCCGTGTTCGACGCCGTCGCCGGCGTCGAGCCCCAGACCGAAACCGTCTGGCGCCAGGCCAACAAGTATCGAGTCCCGCGCATGTGCTTCGTGAACAAGATGGACCGGGTCGGCGCGGACTTCGACCGCACGGTCGCGATGATCCGCGACCGCCTCGAGGCGACGCCGGCGGTCGTGCAGCTCCCGATCGGCGCGGAGGGCGGGTTCGAGGGCGTGATCGACCTCTTGAAGATGAAGGCTCTCGTGTGGGGTGAGGGCATGGGCGAGACGTGGGAGACCCGGGAGATCCCCGAGAGCCTGGCTGGAGTCGCCGAGGACGCTCGGCACGCGCTCATCGACGTCGTCTCGAATTTCGACGACAACGTCATGGAACGCTACGTGTCCGAGCAGGAAGTCACCGCCGAGGATCTCCGCAAGGGTCTCCGGATGGCGACCATCGCCAGTGAGCTGGTTCCGGTGCTCTGCGGCTCAGCCTTCAAGAACAAGGCCGTCCAGCCCATGCTCGACGCGGTCATCGACTACCTGCCGAGCCCCCTGGACGTGCCCCCCACCAAGGGAGTCGAGCCCCGGACCGGAAACGAGATCGAACGGGCGCCCCGCGACGACGAGCCGTTCGCGGCCCTGGCGTTCAAGATCATGAGCGACCCGTTCGTCGGCAAGCTCACCTACATCCGGGTCTACTCCGGCACGCTCGAGAAGGGCACGACGGTCCTCAACTCCAGCCGGGACCGCAAGGAGCGGATCGGCCGCATCCTCCAGATGCACGCGAATCACCGGGAGGACCGTGACGCGGTCTACACCGGGGACATCGTCGCCGTGGTCGGCCTCAAGACTGCGACGACCGGTGACACGCTGTGCGACATCAGCCACCCGATCGTGCTCGAGTCGCTGGAATTCCCCGAGCCCGTGATCCACGTTGCGGTCGAGCCGAAGACCAAGGCCGACCAGGACAAGCTGTCGAAGGCACTGTTCGCCCTCAGCGAGGAGGACCCGACCTTTCGGGTCCGCTCGGACCAAGAGACCGGCCAGACCGTGATCTCCGGCATGGGTGAGCTCCACCTGGAGATCCTCGTCGACCGGATGCTTCGCGAGTTCAGGGTCGACGCGAACGTCGGCAAGCCACAGGTTGCCTACCGCGAGACGATCCGGGAGTCGGTCCACAAGATCGAGGAGCGCTACATCCGTCAGACTGGCGGGCGCGGCCAGTACGGCCACGTGGTGATCGACCTCGAGCCGACCGGCCCTGGAGGCGGTTTCGAGTTCGTCGACAAGGTCACCGGCGGCGTGATACCGAAGGAGTACATCCCCGCGGTCGACGCCGGCATTCAGGAGGCGATGAATTCCGGCGTACTGGCCGGGTTCCCGATCGTCGATGTCCGGGTCACCCTTGTCTACGGCTCGTACCACGACGTCGACTCGTCGGAGATGGCCTTCAAGATCGCGGGCTCGATGGCCTTCAAGAAGGCCGTGCGGGCTGCCCGCCCGGTCCTCCTCGAGCCCATCATGGAGGTTGAGGTCGTCACTCCCGAGGACAACCTCGGCGACGTCATCGGCGACCTGTCCTCGCGGCGCGGCCGGATCGAGGGCATGGAACAGAGGGGGGCGAGCCACGTCGTGCGAGCCCAGGTCCCACTGTCCGATATGTTCGGCTACGCTACCGACCTGCGTTCCCGCACCCAGGGTCGCGCGACGTACACGATGCAGTTCGACTCCTACCAGGAGGTTCCGGAGTCGGTCTCCCGGGAGATCATCGCCCGTGTGACCGGCGAGTGAGCGGCCCAGGGGTCAACACCGAGGCAAGCGAGTCGCCTGGTGCCCCAGTGATCGGAGCCGTCGGACCGGGAGGACCCGGGCCGGTGGCTCCACGCGAGTAGCACAACAGACAATCGAGAACGCAGTCCACCAGCATGGCGGCGCCCAGGGGGCGCAGCCCAGATCAAACGGAGCGGTCGGCAACAATGGGCAAGAAGAAGTTCGAGCGGACGAAGCCCCACGTCAACGTCGGAACGATGGGGCATATCGACCACGGTAAGACGACCCTCACCGCGGCGATCACGAAGGTTCTCCACGACCACAACCCGAACGTCGCCTTCACCGCGTTCGACCAGATCGACAAGGCGCCCGAGGAGAAGGCGCGCGGCATCACCATCGCCATCGCGCACGTCGAGTACGAGACCGACAAGCGCCACTACGCGCACGTCGACATGCCCGGGCATGCCGACTACATCAAGAACATGATCACCGGCGCGGCACAGGTGGACGGCGCGATCCTCGTCGTCTCGGCGGCGGACGGCCCCATGCCCCAGACCCGTGAGCACGTGCTGCTCGCCCGGCAGGTGGGCGTGCCCTCGATCGTGGTCGCCCTCAACAAGGTCGACATGGTCGACGACGAGGAGCTGATCGAGCTCGTCGAGCTCGAGGTTCGTGAGCTCCTCAGCGGCTATGACTTCCCCGGCGACGACACTCCGGTCGTGCGTGTCAGCGCGCTGAAGGCGCTCGAGGGCGACGAAGAGGCCGCCGCTGGGATCATGAAGCTGATGGACGCGGTCGACGACTACATTCCCGAGCCGGTACGCGAGGTTGACAAGCCCTTCCTCATGTCGGTGGAGGACGTCATGACCATCACCGGTCGAGGCACCGTCGTGACCGGCCGGATCGAACAGGGCGTCGTGAAAGTCGGCGACGAGGTCGAGGTCGTCGGCCTCCGCCCGACGCAGAAGACGGTCTGCACCGGGGTCGAGATGTTCCACAAGCTGCTCGACCAGGGCCAGGCGGGCGACAACGTCGGCGTGCTGCTCCGCGGGACGAAGAAGGAGGACGTCGAGCGCGGCCAGGTCCTGTGCAAGCCGGGCTCGATCACGCCGCACACCAACTTCGAAGCCAATGTCTACGTGCTCACCAAGGAAGAGGGCGGACGGCACAAGCCCTTCTTCAGCAACTACCGTCCCCAGTTCTACTTCCGCACGACGGACGTGACCGGGACGATCGAGCTCGCCGAGGGCACCGAAATGGTCATGCCGGGCGACAACACGATCATGACCGTCGAGCTGGGCAAGCCGATCGCAATGGACGAGGGACTTCGTTTCGCCATCCGTGAAGGCGGGCGCACGGTCGGTGCCGGCCGCGTGACCAAGATCCTCAAGTAGGCGAGGCGACATGGCAGAGGGCCCCCGCCAGCGGATCCGCATCCGGCTGAAGGCGTACGACCACGAGATCATCGACCAGTCGACGAAGAAGATCGTCGAGACGGTGCTTCGCACCCAGGCCAAGGTCCGCGGTCCCGTCCCGCTGCCCACCGAGCGACACCGGTACACCGTGATCCGCTCGCCGCACAAGCACAAGGACAGCCGCGAGCACTTCGAGATGCGCATTCACAAGCGCCTGGTGGACATCGTCGAGCACACGCCGAAGACAGTGGACTCGCTCCAGCGGCTCGACCTTCCCGCGGGGGTCGATATCGAGATCAAGATCCAGTCCGCGTAGCGCATTTTCCCGCCGCGCGGCCGTGGGCCGCAACGCGGGCGGGTGCTATGCTTTCGGATTCGGCGGACACCTCGTCCGTCGCGGCCACGAGCACGACGTCCGGAAGCGCCCCAAGCCAAGCTGAGGGGGACCTTCCGGCGACACATCAAGTGCGCTCCGCTCCGGATGTCCGGGCGGAGCGTCCGCACGACAAAGGGCTGTCAGTTACAGCCGGTCGGCGCGAACGGCGACAACGGGTGACGCCATCCGTTCTGCCCGCGAGCCCCGGCGCGATCACGAGCAGAGCAGAGGCGCAGAGAATGGCCACCAAGGCGATCGTCGGCGAGAAGGTCGGCATGACACAGGTCTGGGACGACGCGCAACGCGTCGTACCCGTGACCATGGTCAAGGTCGCGCCCGTTCGCGTCGTAGCCGTGAAGACTGCCGAGCACGAGGGTTACTCGGCGCTGCAGGTGACCTACGGCGTGCGTGCCGCGCGCAAACTCAACAAGCCGGACGCGGGCCACTTCGCCAAGGCAGGCGTGGAACCGGGTGTCCGCCTGGTCGAGCTGCGGCTCGACGACACCAGCGGCTACTCGGTTGGCCAGGAGATCGACGCGGGCATCCTGGCGGCCGGGGACAAGATCGACGTCACCGCCGTGAGCAAGGGCAAGGGGTTCGCGGGCGCGATGAAGCGCCACAACTTCAAAGGCCAAGGTGGCGCGCACGGCAACCACAAGAAGCACCGGGCGCCCGGCTCGGTAGGAGCCTGTGCCACACCGGCGCGGGTGTTCAAGGGGACCCGGATGGCGGGCCGCATGGGTGCCGAGCGAGTCACGACGCTGAACCTCGAGGTCGTGGCCGCCGACCCCGAGCGTGAGATGATCCTCGTGAAGGGCGCTGTCCCGGGGCCACGCGGCGGAATGGTTCTGATCCGGGACGCCGTGAAGGGCAGCAAGTGATGTCCGACACCCTGGTTGAAGCCCTCCCAGCGGTGCTGGCCGAGCGGTGCAATGACGCGGGCGAGCTCCTGGGAGTCGTCCAGCTCGACCCGGAGTACTTCGGTGCGACGGTCAACGTGCCCCTCTTGCACCAGGTTGTCACGGCGCAGCTCGCGGCCAAGCGCTCGGGCACTCACAGCACCAAAACGCGCGCCGAGGTCGCCGGCGGCGGTGCCAAGCCCTACCGGCAGAAGGGCACGGGGCGTGCCCGCCAGGGCTCCATTCGCGCACCGCAGTTCACCGGTGGAGGCGTCGCCTTCGGGCCGAAGCCCCGCGACTATGCCCAGAGCACACCCCGCAAGATGGTGCGCCAGGCGTTGCGGTCAGCGCTTTCGGACCGTGCCTCCGAAGGACGCGTGTGCCTTGTCGACCGGTGGTCCTTCGAAGTACCGAAGACCAAGGAAGCGGTCCATTCGCTTCAGGCCCTCGGCCTCGAGGGCAACATACTCCTCGTCGTCGGCCGCGAGGACGTGGTAGCGGAGCGCTCGTTCGGGAACCTGCCGCACGTCGACATCGTCGAGGCCGGGCAACTGACAGCTTATGACGTGGTCGTTTCGGACTTCGTCGTCTTCACTGACGAGACGGTGCCGGGCCAGGTCAGCGATGCACCGGAGGGCGCAGTCGTCCTGAACTCGCCGAGGCCGGTCGCGTCTGGAGTCGAGGAGGACCAGGCGGCAGGCGACATCGAGGATGACGCCGAGCCGGTCGAAGGCGAGGAGGTCGCGGAGCTCGCCGACGGAGACGGAGAGGTTGCGGAAGTCGCCGACGAGGAGGACGCCGTGGCATCCGGTGATCCGGTCGAGGCCGAAGATGCTGAACAGGCCGAAGAGGCTGAACGGGCCGAAGAGGATGAACGGGCCGCCGATAGCGCTGCCGAGGCCACCGGCGACGAGGAGCAAGAGGCCACCGGCGACGAAGAGCAAGAGGAAGAGGACAAGTGAGCGGGCACCGTTCGATCCTGCTGCGCCCCGTCATCTCCGAGAAGTCCTACGCGCTGATGGACGATCACACCTACGTCTTCGTCGTCGATCCGAGGGCGAGCAAGATCGAGATCCGGGCAGCTGTGGAGGAGGCCTTCGGCGTACGCGTCGCGAGTGTCAACACCCTGGTGCGCAAGGGGAAGCGCAAGCGGCAACGCCGCCTCGCCACGTTCGGCAAGCGGCCAGACACCAAGCGGGCGATCGTGCGACTCGTCGGTGACGATCGCATCGAGCTGTTCGAGAGCTGAGGGGCATCGTCATGGCACTCCGCAAGCGCAAGCCGACCAGCCCGGGCCGCCGGTTCCAGTCGGTCTCGGACTTCTCCGAGGTCACGAAGACCCGCCCCGAGAAGACGCTGCTCGCGCCCAAGCCAGGTACCGGTGGCCGGAACAACCACGGCCGCAAGACTGCCCGCCACCGCGGCGCGGGTCACAAGCAGCAGTACCGCCTCGTCGACTTCCGCCGGGACAAGGACGGCGTCCCTGCCAAGGTCGCAGCGATCGAGTACGACCCGAACCGCAATGCCCGAATCGCCCTGCTGCACTACTTCGACGGTGAGAAGCGCTACATCCTGGCTCCCGCGCGCGTCGCGGTCGGGGACGTCCTTCAATCAGGCCCGAGCGCCGAGATCCGCCCGGGGAATGCCCTGCCACTGCGTTATATCCCGGTCGGCTCGGTCATCCACAACGTCGAGCTCCGTCCCGGAGGTGGAGGCAAGCTCGCCCGAGGCGCGGGCATGAGCGTGCAGCTCGTCGCGAAGGAGGGAATGTTTGCCACTTTGCGGCTCCCCTCCACTGAGATGAGACGGGTCCCGATCGACTGCCGTGGAACACTCGGCGAGGTCGGCAACTCGGAGGCCGAGCTCATCTCAATCGGAAAGGCGGGCCGGAACCGCTGGAAGGGCATCCGGCCCCAGACCCGCGGGGTCGCCATGAACCCCGTCGACCACCCGCTCGGCGGTGGCGAGGGGAAGACCTCCGGTGGCCGCCACCCCGTGTCGCCATGGGGGCAAGCCGAGGGTCGCACGCGTCCGCGTCACAAGAAGTCTGACCAGCTCATCATCCGTCGTCGCCGCACCCGCGGCGCCCGCCGCTGACCGCCGAGCGGAGCCATCATGCCTCGTAGCCTGAAAAAAGGACCGTTCGTCGACGATCATCTGCTCCGCAAGGTCGACGCGCTCAACTCCACCAACGAGAAGCGCGTCATCAAGACCTGGTCACGGCGCTCGACGATCATCCCGGACATGGTCGGTCACACGATCGCGGTTCACGACGGCCGCAAGCACGTGCCGGTTTACGTGACCGAGTCGATGGTCGGTCACAAGCTGGGCGAGTTCGCTCCGACCCGGACGTTCCGCTACCACGCCGGCCAGGAGCGGGCGGGGAGACGCTGACGTGACGGGTATCAAGACCAATGAACGGCCCGGGACCCGCGCCGTTCTCCGCCATTCCGGTGTGTCCGCCTACAAGGCGCGCGAGGTTCTCGACCTCATCCGGGGCAAGGACTACCAACGGGCATCCGAGATCCTCGAGTACTGCGACCGAGAGGTCGCCGAGGTGATCGGCAAGCTCCTGCGCTCCGCAGCGGCGAACGCGTTGCACAACGACGGCCTCGATCCTGAGGAGTTGTTCGTCTCCGCCTGCTTTGCAGACGAGGGAACGACGCTCAAGCGTTGGCGGCCCCGCGCGCGTGGGCGTGCCACCCGTATTCGAAAGCGGACCTGCCACATCACGGTCATCGTCTCGCGTATGCCCGAGGACGAGCTGAACCGGCGTCGCGCCCGAGTTGCCGCAGACGCAGCCGACCGCCGGGCGCGTCGGGTTGCCGGCGCGCGCCGACAGGGAAGAGCCGCTGCCAGGGGCGAGACGACTGCGGCTACCACCGAGCCCGTCGACGAGAAGCTGCTCGAGATCGTGGCGGCGGGCGACGCGACCGAGCCCGTGGAGATCGACGAGGCGGTCGAGCATGCCCTGGCCGACGAGGAGGCCGAGGCAGCCGACGAGGAGGGCGAGGCAGCCGACGAGACCGAGGCAGCCGCCGAGCCGGCGACAGCCCACGCGGCAGAACCTGAGGCCGATGAGCCGACCGACGAGGCTGCCGGGGAGCCGAGTGGCGAGGACGAGCAAACCGAACGCGACAGCGCGGCCGGCGAGGACGAGGAGGTCGACGGCGAGCACGAGAACGCCGCCGGCGACGAGGAGACGAGCGACTGATGGGCCAGAAGGTCAACCCTTACGGCTTCCGCCTCGGTATCACCACCGACTGGAAGTCCCGCTGGTTCGACGACCGGAATTACCAGGATTCGGTGATCGAGGACTGGAAGGTTCGCGACTACCTCATGTCCCAGCTGGAGGCTGCGGCCGTGAGCCGGATCGAGATCGAGCGCACGCGGGACCGCCTCCGCGTCGATGTGCATACTGCGCGCCCCGGGATCGTGATCGGGCGGCGGGGTGCCGAGGCCGACCGGCTACGACGCCAGCTGGCGCGCATCACACACAACGCCAACGTGCAGCTCAACATCCAGGAGATCAAGCAGCCCGAGCTCGACGCGGCGCTGATCGCGCAGGGCATCGCGGACCAGTTGCAGCGCCGGATCAGCTTCCGCCGTGCGATGAAGCGCGCGATCCAGACGGTCCAGAAGGCGGGCGCTCAGGGCGTGCGCGTCCAGTGCTCAGGCCGCCTCGGCGGCTCCGAGATGGCCCGCAAGGAGTCCTACCGCGAGGGCCGGGTACCCCTCCACACGCTGCGCGCCGACATCGACTACGGCTTTCGCGAGGCGAGAACGTCGACCGGCCGGATCGGGATCAAGGTCTGGATTTACAAGGGCGACATCCTGCCCTACAAGACCTCGGCGGAGGAGAAGATCTCGCGTGAGGCGGCGATGGCGGTCGGGGAGACCTCCGGCCAAGCACGTCCCAAGCGCATCGTCACCGCTGGCGGCGGACGCCGTAGGCCTGAGCTCGGCGAGCCCGGTTCGGTCGCGGTCGAGCTGCCACCCGAGATCGACCTCGAGGCCGCCATTGAGCCTCTCGGTGAGGAGGTTGTTCCGGCCGCCGCCCCGCTCACGCCGGAAGACCCGCTCGAGAAGCTCCTCGCCGAGGAAGAGGAGATCGAGCGCCGGACCCGAGAGCAACACCACGACGTGCCGCACTTCCGCAGGGAGAACGACTGACCATGCTGATGCCTCGCAAGGTCAAGCACCGCAAGCAGCAGCGCGGACGGCTGTCCGGGATGACAAAGGGTGGCGAGACCATCAATTTCGGTGACTTCGGGATTCAGGCGCTCGAGCCGGCGTGGCTCACCGCCCGTCAGATCGAGGCCGCCCGAATCGCCATGACCAGGCACATCAAGCGTGGCGGGAAGGTCTGGATCCGGGTATTCCCTGACAAGCCGGTCACTCAGAAGCCGGCCGAGACCCGGATGGGGTCGGGCAAGGGCAACCCCGAGCACTGGGTCGCCGTCGTTCGTCCCGGGAGGATCCTCTTCGAGCTCGCGGGCGTGGACGAGGCCCTCGCGCAGTCGGCTATGGAACGGGCGATCCAGAAGTTGCCGATGAAGGCCCGCGTCATCGCCCGGCCGGGGCTCGGCTCCAACCCGGAGGTGCTGGTCTGATGGCGAACGCGGCCGAGATGCGTGAGCTCGACGACGCCGAGCTCGAGAACAAGCTCGTCGAGGCTCGCAAGGAGCTTTTCAACCTCCGGTTCCAGGCGGCGACGGGCAGATTGGACAACAACGCGCGCGTCACGCAGGTCCGCAAGGACGTCGCGCGACTGCTCACGGTGCAGCGTGCGCGCGAGATCGAGCTCGCCGAGTCCGCACTAGCGGTCGGTGACGGTGGCGACGCAGGGACGAAGGAGCAGTGATGGCCGAGAACGAAGCCCAGGCGGGCGCCACGGGTGGCACTCCGGTGACCGGGGAGATCAAGCGCGTCAACCGGCGCAGGATTCGCGAGGGGACGGTCGTCGAGAACCGGATGGACAAGACGGCGGTCGTCGCAGTGGTCGACCGCGTCCGGCACGCCAAATATGCGAAGACCGTCCAGCGGACACGGCGTCTGTACGTGCACGACGAGAGGAACGAGGCTTCCACCGGGGACCTGGTCCGAGTGGCCGAGACGCGCCCGTTCTCCAAGCTGAAGCGCTGGAGGCTGGTCGAGATCGTGGAGCGCGCACGGTGATACAGCAAGAGTCGCGCCTTCGGGTCGCCGACAACTCCGGCGCCAAAGAGGTGCTCTGCATCAAAGTGCTCGGTGGGACACGCCGCCGGTATGCACGGATCGGCGACGTGTTCATCGCGACGGTGAAGGACGCCGTGCCCGGTGCCGCCGTCAAGAAGGGCGACGTGGTGCGTTGCGTCGTCGTGCGGACGAAGAAGGAGAACCGCAGGCCGGATGGCAGCTACATCCGTTTCGATGAGAACGCCGCGGTGCTGATCAACGACCAGCTGCAGCCACGGGGCACCCGAATCTTCGGCCCCGTCGGCCGCGAACTGCGGGAGAAGCGCTTCATGCGCATCGTCTCACTGGCTCCGGAGGTGATCTAGGTGCGTATTCGCAAGGGAGACCGCGTGCAGGTGCTCTCGGGCAAGGACCGGGGCAAGGTCGGAGAGGTCATGCGCGTCATTCCTACCAGCCACCGGGTGATTGTCGACGGCGTGAACGTCGCCAAGCGTTCCACGAAGCCGAAGCGGGGAACCATGCAAGGCGGCATCATCGACAAGGACATGCCGGTCCACGCCTCGACCGTGGCGGTGGTCTGCGCGCAGTGTGGGCCCACGCGCATCGGGGTGCGGATCGACGACCAGGGTCGCAAGGTCCGGGTTTGCCGCAAGTGCGGAGGTGACCTGTGAGCCCGGTCGTGATCGAGCGCCCCCGTCTGCGCCAGCGGTATGACACCGAGATCCGGGCGGCGCTCGCCGGCGAGCTCGGGCTCTCCAACGTGATGGAGGTGCCGCGCCTCTCCAAGATCGTCGTCAACATGGGCGTCGGCAAAGCGACCCAGCAGCAGTCGTTGCTCGAGGGCGCTGTGCGTGACCTCCAGGTTATCGCCGGCCAGCGCCCGGTCATCACCAAGGCGCGACGCTCGATCGCCGCCTTCAAGTTGCGCGAGGGCATGGCTATCGGTTGCATGGTGACGCTACGTGGCGATCGAATGTGGGAGTTCTTCGATCGCCTCATCAGCCTCGCGATCCCGCGAATCCGTGACTTCCGAGGCTTGTCGCCGAGGTCGTTCGACGGCCGTGGGAACTACACCTTCGGCGTCACCGAGCAGCTGATCTTCCCCGAGATCGACTACGACAAGGTCGACACCCCACGCGGGATGGACATCACCATCGTGACCTCCGCCCGCACCGATGCCGAAGGCCGAGCGCTGCTCAGTGCCTTCGGGTTCCCGTTCCGACGTGAAGGACAGTAGAGCCGAGCTATGGCCAAGAAGGCATTGATCGAAAAACAACAAGCCAAGCCCAAGTTCAAGGTGCGCGGCTATACGAGGTGCCGGCGGTGCGGGCGCCCGAGGGCGGTCTACCGCAAGTTCGGGCTCTGCCGCATCTGCCTGCGCGAGCTCGTGCACGCCGGCGAGGTGCCGGGCGTGACCAAGGCCAGCTGGTGAGAGGAGGGGACCGCCCATGACCATGACTGACCCCATAGCAGACATGCTGACCCGCGTTCGGAACGCGAACGTGGCCATGCACGACACGGTCCGCATGCCCAGCTCGAAGCTGAAGGAGGCCCTCGCGGTCATATTGGAGCGTGAGGGCTACATCGCGGGTTTCACGACGGTGTCGCGTGAGGACCGCCCTGGCGACGTGTTGGAGATCTCCCTCAAGTACACGTCCGACCGCTTGCGCGTGATCGCCGGGCTGAAGCGCGTCTCCAAGCCGGGCCTGCGGATCTACTGCCGTGCCGACGGGCTGCCTCGCGTCCTCGGCGGGCTCGGTGTGGCGGTGCTCTCCACGAGCAAGGGGCTCATGACCGATCGCGAGGCGCGCCAGCAGCGTGTCGGCGGCGAGGTGCTCTGTTATGTCTGGTGACCGGAGGTGAGGAGCTGATGTCCCGCATCGGAAGGACCCCGATCGAGGTGCCGTCCGGAGTCGAGGTGACCTTGAACGAGCGCAACGTGGCGGTGTCCGGCCCGCAGGGGACCTTGCAGCGCGACCTGCCGGGCGAGATCACGGTCCGCCGCGAATCCGCGACCATCCTCGTCGAACGACCCGACGACGAGCGGAGCAGCCGTGCGCTGCACGGGCTGACGAGGACCTTGATCGCGAACATGGTGACCGGCGTCACCGCCGGTTTCACCAAGGAGCTCGAGATCGTCGGCGTGGGCTACCGCGCGACGTTGAAGAGCCCCCAGCAGCTCGAGATGGCGCTCGGGTTCAGCCACCCGGTCGTCGTCAACGCGCCCGAGGGCATCACCTTCGAGGTGCCGACCCCGATCCGCATCGTCGTGAGGGGCATCGACAAGGAGATGGTCGGCCAGGTAGCCGCCGACATCCGCAAGATCCGCAAGCCCGAGCCGTACAAGGGCAAGGGCGTGCGCTACGCGGGCGAAATCGTGCAGCGCAAGGCCGGGAAGGCGGCGAAGTAGCGATGGCCAAGATGCTTCGAACCCACGAGTTGCGCAACCGGCGCCACCGCCGCGTCCGCAAGCGCGTCATCGGCACTGCCGAGCGACCGCGCCTCGCCGTGTTCCGCTCGAACAAGCACATCGCGGCCCAGATCATCGACGACGGCGCCGGGCGCACCCTGGTCGCCGCGTCCACGCTCGAGGCGCCCTTGCGCAGCGGCGCGACCGGCAACATCGCAGCCGCAGCCGAGATCGGCAAGCTCGTGGCGAGCCGCGCGATCAAGCAGGGAGTTACGAAGGTCGTGTTCGACCGGGGCCCCTCCCGGTACCACGGCAGGGTCGCGGCGCTCGCCGAGGCCGCCCGTGAAGCCGGATTGGAGTTGTAATGGCCGAGTCGCAATTCGAAGAGCGCACGATCAAGGTCAACCGCGTGGCGAAGGTCGTGAAGGGTGGGCGCCGTTTCTCGTTCACCGCGCTCATGGTGATCGGTGACGGCAACGGCCGCGTCGGGCTCGGCTACGGCAAGGCCAAGGAAGCCGGTCTCGCCGTCCAGAAGGGGATCGAAGAGGCTCGCAAGAACATGTTCGACGTGCCGCTCGCAGGCTCGACGATCACCCACCCGGTGCTCGGCCACGCCGGTGCCGGCCGCATCATCCTCAAGCCGGCGGCGCCGGGCACGGGCGTCATAGCGGGCGGGGCCGCACGAGCCATCCTCGAGATGGCCGGGGTCCGTGACGTCGTGGCGAAGTCGCTCGGCACCTCGAACGCGATCAACGTCGCGCACGCGACCATCAACGGCCTGAGCAGCCTCCGTCGTCCCGACGACGTCGCCCGCCTCCGAGGCAAGACGGCCGAGGAGGTCACCCCCAAGGGTGTGCTGCGCGCCTACGAGGAGCGCCGCCGCCTCGGGCGTGCGGCCGGAGAGATGGGCTAGACATGGCAACTCGAGGGAGCTCCAAGGGCGCCGCCAAGGTCGAGGGGCGCCTCCTTGTCACCCAGGTGCGGTCGGGCATCGGCACCAAGCCGAAGCACCGCGGGACCTTGCGGGCGCTCGGCCTCGGCCGGATCGGCCAGACGAACGACCTTCCCGACCGGCCCGAGATTCGCGGGATGATCGCCCGCGTGCCTCACCTCATCACCGTCTCGGAGGAATCAAGCAAGTGAAGCTGCACGAGCTCGCGCCCTCGCCCGGATCGAACCGACCCAAGCGCCGAGTCGCCCGGGGCACCGGCGGCAAAGGCGGGAAGACGGCCGGGCGCGGGACCAAGGGGCAGAAGGCACGCAACAACATCAAACCCGGGTTCGAAGGAGGTCAGCTGCCGCTGACCCAACGGATACCGAAGCTGCGCGGCTTCGCGAACCCGTTTCGGGTGGAGTACAACGTCGTCAACCTCGGCATCCTCGACGAGCTCGGGCTCGAGGAAGTGACACCCGAGAGCCTGAAGGCGGGTGGCATCGTCCACCACAAGGGTCTCGTGAAGGTCCTCGGTGGTGGCGAGCTGCACCGGGCGGTGGCAGTGTCCGCGCATGCCTTCTCGCGCTCGGCCGTGGAGGCGATACAGGCTGCTGGAGGGTCCGTGACGGTCGTCCCGCCGCCGTATGGTGACCGTCGGCCCCCTGCCAAGGGGAATGCTCTCGCCAACCGCTAGGGTTTTGCGGCGACGTGGAAGTTTCGCCTGCGATCGCGCGTTTCCCGGCGCGCCCGAGTGAGGAAGGGATCTGATGCTCGCAAGCCTGCGGAACATGTTCAAGGTCCCGGACCTCCGCAACAAGGTCCTGTTCACCCTGCTCGTCATCGCCATCTATCTGATGGGCGCGAACATCGTCGTGCCCGGGGTCAGTTTCAAGGAGATCCAGAGCATCACCGCCGCCGACAAGTCCGGCGGCGTCCTCGGCTTCCTCAACCTGTTCTCGGGAGGCGCGCTCGCCCGAGCCGCCATCTTCGGGCTCGGGATCATGCCCTACATCACGTCCTCGATCATCATCCAGCTGCTCCAGACCGTGATCCCCAAGTTCGAGCAGTGGCGCGAGCAGGGCGCGGTGGGTCAGCGAAAGCTCACCCAGGCGACCCGGTACCTCACCGTGGCGCTCGCGGTGATGCAGAGCTCCGGCCTGGTCTTCCTTTTCCACAGCGGCCAGCTCTTCGGCAGTGGCAGCGGCATCGACCTGATCCCGGACTTCACGGCTCCTCGAGTGCTGTTCATCATCCTCGTCTTCACCGCCGGCACGGCCGTGGTGATGTGGCTCGCCGAGCTCATCACCCAGCGCGGCATCGGCAACGGGATGTCGATCCTGATCTTCTCCAACGTCGTAGCGGCGATCCCGATCTACGGCCAGCTGATCAAGGCAGACAAGAACTGGTTCGGCCTCGGGGTGATTCTGGCCGTGGTGCTCTCGCTCCTCGTCGCCATCGTCTTCGTCGAGCAGGGCCAGCGCCGCATCCCCGTCACGTTCGCAAAACGTGTCCAGGGCCGCAAGATGTACGGCGGGCAGAGCACTTACATCCCGCTCAAGGTCAATCAGGCCGGAGTCATCCCGATCATCTTCGCCAGCTCTCTCTTGTACATCCCCGTGCTGCTGTCGAACGTCCTTCCTTGGTCGACGCTCCGCAACTGGGTGCAGCACAATCTCTTGAACCCAACCGACGGCTGGTACATCGTCTTCTACGGCGTGTTCATCGTCCTGTTCACCTTCTTCTACGTCCACGTGACGTTCGACCCCTACCAGCAGGCGGACACGATTCGCAAGCAGGGCGGCTACATCCCGGGCTTCCGGCCCGGGCAACCCACCGAGCAGTACTTCTCCCGCGTCTTGAACCGGATCACGCTTCCGGGGAGCTTGTTCCTGGCGGCAGTGGCGCTCACGCCGTCGATCCTGCTGTCGGTCTGGCACATCACCAACATCCCGTTCGCCGGCACGACGCTGCTGATCAGCGTCGGTGTGGCGCTCGAGACGATGAAGCAGATCGACAGCCAGCTGATGATGCGTAACTACGAGGGTTTCCTCCAGTAGGTGGTACCGGGCGCGAGGCTCATCGTCCTCGGCAAGCAAGGGGCGGGGAAGGGGACCCAGTGCATGCGGCTCTCGCATCACTACGTCGTTCCCCACATCTCGACCGGGGACATGCTGCGGGCGGCGGCGAAGTCCGGCACGCCGCTCGGCCTCGAAGCGCGCCGCTATCTCGATGCGGGTGACCTCATCCCTGACGAGATCGTGTTGCGGATGGTGGCGGCGCGCCTGGACCAGGACGACACGAGGACACGCGGGTTCGTCCTCGACGGCTTCCCGCGCACGCTCGCCCAAGCGGACGGTCTCGACGAGTTGCTCAAGCCCGTCGAGCTCGACCTGGTGCTCAACCTCGTGGTGCCGACCGACATGGTGCTGCAGCGCCTCGCGAGCCGGCGGGTGTGCGAGGACTGCGGCGCGATCTACTCGACCTCGGTTCCCCCCAAGCTGAACTGGACGTGCGACGTCTGCGGAGGTGAGGTCTTCCAACGCGACGACGACATCGAAGAGGCGATCAAGCACCGGCTCGACCTTTACGACCGCTCGACATTCCCGCTCGTCACGCGGTATGGAGCTGCCGGCAAGCTCGTGGAGGTATCGGGAGTCGGAAGCCCCGACGAAGTGACGTACTCGCTGACGGCGGTGATCGATGCCCATCAGCGTGGGGGAACCTTCTCACCACCGACCCCCTCGACGGGGGTGAAGCCGCCCGTTGAGGAGGGGCCCGTTGACAAGGGGCCGGTTGACAAGGGGCCGGTGGCCGAGGGGCCGGTGGCCGAGGGGCCGGTGGCAGAGGGGCCCGTTGACAAGGGGCAGCCGGAGGACAAGCCGGTCGGTACGG
>Ga0209415_10006601_pt1 | contig 20530 bp, 19 predicted proteins | sample PeaSoiSIISIP2007_FD_187696 | JGI IMG/M metagenome (GOLD analysis project Ga0209415, IMG submission 187696) | Peat soil microbial communities from Weissenstadt, Germany - SII-SIP-2007 (SPAdes) (version 2) | ecosystem: Environmental > Terrestrial > Soil > Wetlands > Peat | place: Germany...
CCGGCTCGCGCGCGCTGGTGCAGGAAGGCATCGCGCCCGCCTTCTACGCGAAATTGCGCGCACGCATGGCCACGCTCCGCGTCGGCGATCCGCTCGACAAGGCGATCGACATGGGCGCCATCGTCGCCCCGGTGCAGCTCGAACGGATCAAGACGCTGGTCGAGACCGGCAAGCGCGAGGGCGCGCAATGCTGGCAGGCGCCGCTCGCGCTGCCCGGCAAGGGGCTGTTCTACCCGCCTACTCTATTCACAGAAGTCGAGCCGGCCTCGACCATCGCCCAGGTGGAGATTTTCGGCCCGGTGCTGGCGGCGATGACCTTCCGCACGCCCGACGAAGGCGTGGCGCTGGCCAACAACACGGCCTACGGGCTCGCCGCCTCGGTGTGGTCGGAGAACATCAACCTGTGCCTCGAGGTGGCGTCGCGGCTCAAGGCCGGCGTGGTGTGGGTCAACGGTACCAACATGTTCGACGCGGCCGCCGGCTTCGGCGGCTATCGCGAATCCGGCTTCGGGCGCGAGGGCGGGCGCGAGGGCATGCACGAATATCTGGTGCCCGCCTGGGAGGCGAAGCCGACCCAGACAGAATCCGCGACGCGCCCCGCGCCGAAGGCCGCCGCGCGCAAACCCAGCGCCGCGCCGACGCCCGCCACTTCCGCCGCGACCGATGCACTCGACCGCACCGCCAAGCAGTTCATCGCCGGCAAGCAGAAGCGCCCCGACTCGGGCTACTCCTATTCGGTGCTCGACGCCAAGGGCCGCTCGATCGGCCAGGCGGGCCTGGGCAACCGCAAGGACATCCGCGACGCGGTCGAGGCCGCCAGCAAGGCCACCGGCTGGTCGGGCTTCGCCGGGCACAACCGCGCCCAGGTGCTCTATTTCCTCGCCGAGAATCTGTCGGCGCGCGCCGAGGAGTTCGCGCGGCGCATCGCCCAGATGACCGGTACACCGATCGCGCAAACAAGACGCGGCGTCGCGCTCTCGGTCTCGCGGATCATCCATTACGCCGCGCTGGCCGACAAATTCGACGGCCGCGTCCACGCCACCAAGGCGCGCCACGTCACGCTCGCCATGCCCGAACCCTGGGGCGTGATGGGAATCTCCTGCCCCGACGAGGCGCCCCTGCTCGCCTTCGTCTCACTGGCGCTGCCGGCGATCGCCATGGGCAACCGCGTGGTGGTGACGCCCTCGCAGGCGCATCCGCTGGCCGCCACCGATTTCTACCAGGTGCTGGAAACCTCCGACGTGCCGGCCGGCGTGGTCAACATCGTCACCGGCGAGCGCGACCTGCTCGCCAAGACGCTGGCCGAGCATGACGAGGTGGCGGCGCATTGGTATGTCGGCTCGGCCGAGGGCAGCGCGATGGTGGAGCGCGCGTCAGCGGGAAATTTGAAGGCCACTTGGGTCAACCACGGAAGCGCGCGCGACTGGTTCTCGCCCGAGGAAGGCCAGGGCGCGACCTATCTGCACCACGCCACGCAGATCAAGAACATCTGGGTGCCGTATGGGGAGTGAGGATAACCCTCTCCGCCGCTTGCGGGGGAGAGGGTGGCGAGCGTGAGCGAGCCGGGCGAGGTGGATTCGGTGTTTTCACCACCTCTCCCTTCCAATGCTTCGCATTGGGATCGACGCATACGTCGATCCCTCTCCCCCGCTACGCGGCGGAGAGGGACCTAGCGAGGACTGAACGCAATCCCCTCCGCCAGCTTCGCGATCCCGAGATGCGCGGCCAAGCAGTTTTGACGGCACACGTAGATCTGGCTATTATCTGGCCAGAATGCGGTTCGAGATATTGCTGTCGCCCGAAGCGATAGAAGACTTCAAGAGGTTAAAGGCCAATGTCCGGGCTGAGGTTCGGGCGGCGATCGAAACGCATCTGCGGCACGAGCCGGAAAAAACGAGCCAAAGCCGGATCAAGCGGCTTCGCGGAATCGGCAGGCCGCAATTCAGGCTGCGCGTGGGCGATGTCAGGGTGTTCTACGACCTTTCGGACCGGAACGTCGAAGTCTTGGCTATCGTGGCGAAATCGGAGGCGGAATCGTGGCTAAGGCAATTCGGACGTCGGGAATGAGAAAGGTGCCGCTGTCGAAGGTGAAGGACGACCTATCGCGCCTTCTCCGCGAGGCCGGCAAACGCGACATCGTCATCACGCGCCACGGCAAGCCGGCTGGCGTGCTGACCGGATTCGCCTCCGAAGACGACTGGTTCGAGTATCGGCTGGAGAACGATCCGCGTTTCCTGCGTCGCGTAGCGCGCGCCCGCGCGAGCATCCGCGCGGGTCGCGGTACCCGCATCGAGGATGTCGATTCGGGGTGACGGCCCGTTGTCTACTTCACGTCACCGCAAACGCCGTCCCCTCGTCCAGCTTGGCGATGCCGAGATGCGCCGCCAGGGTCTGGCCGATATCGGCGAACCTCGCGCGTGAGCCGATGCCGCGCCGCGCCCGCTTGCCCCTGAATTATCACAGTGTGCCGTAGCATAACCGCGCCGGCGCCACAAATCCGCCGCGCCCGCATCCCACCTTGATGGCGCCGACTGGATCGGCACGGAAAGGTTCACAGCCTGGAAAGGATGCGACCATGACCGCTCATACGCCTCGATTGAAGTACGGGCTGATCGCCCTCGCGACCATGCTGCTCGCCGCTTGTGGTACTCTGGACGGCGATCGGGCAGTCAGCGGCGGCGCCATCGGAGCCGGCACCGGAGCCGCGATCGGCGCCGTCTTCTTCGGCGTGGGTGCGATCCCCGGCGCGGTCGTCGGCGGCAGCGTCGGCGCCGGCACCGGCGTCGTGACCACACCCCAGCAAGTCAACCTCGGTCAGCCGGTCTGGCGTCGCGGCCAGGCCCAGGCCGACGAGAACCGCGAGTACAGTTCGAACTAAGCTCGCGCGCATCGCGTAACTTCGGCGGCGGCATCGGGCAACCGGTGCCGCCGTCCCGTTCCGATCCTCACCTCACCTGAAACGCCGTCCCCTCCGCCAGCTTGGCGATCCCGAGATGGGCGGCCAGCGTCTGGCCGATATCGGCGAAGCTCGCGCGCGCGCCGATGTTGCGCGGCCCCACGCCCGGTCCGAACCCCACGATCGGCACCTGTTCGCGCGTGTGGTCGGTGCCGCGCCACGTGGGATCGTTGCCGTGGTCGGCGGTCATCAGCACCAGATCGCCGGGGGCGAGCGCTCGTTCCAGCTCGGGCAGGCGGCGGTCGAACTGTTCGAGCGCGGCGGCATAGCCGGCAATGTCGCGCCGGTGTCCCCACAGCATGTCGAAATCGACGAAGTTCGTGAACACCAGCCCGCCCTCGGGCGCGGAGGCCGCGGCGGCGAGCGTGGCGTCGAACAGGGCGGCGTTGCCGTCGGCTTTGACGATCTTCGAGACGCCCTTGTGCGCGAAGATGTCGTCGATCTTGCCGATGGCGATCACCTGCCGCCCGGCTTCGACCAGCTTGTCGAGCAGGGTCGGTGCCGGCGGCGGCACGGCGTAGTCGTGCCGGTTGCCGGTGCGCTTGAACGATCCCGGCTCGCCTGCGAAGGGCCGGGCGATGACGCGGCCGATCTTGTACTCGTCCACGAGGGTGCGCGCGATGCGGCAGAGATCGTAGAGCCGCTCGAGGCCGAACGCGGTTTCGTGCGCCGCGATCTGGAACACCGAATCGGCCGAGGTGTAGACGATGGGCTTCTTGGTGGCACAGTGCTCGGCACCGAGCTCGTCGATGATCACGGTGCCCGAGGCGTGCCTGTTGCCGAGCACGCCCGGCAGATGCCCGCGCGCGATCAGCGCCTCGAGGAGGGAAGCGGGGAAACAGTTCTCCTCGCCGGTGAAATAGCCCCAGTCGAAACGCACTGGCACGCCGGCCATTTCCCAATGCCCGCTCGGCGTGTCCTTGCCCGAACTCACCTCGGCCGCCGCGCCGTGGATGCCCCGCGCCGGCGCCCGGAGCTGCAGGCCGAACGGCACGGTACCGGTGGCCGCGCGATGCGCCTCGCCCAGGCCGAGCGCGGCCATATATGGAATCCTGAGCGGGCCGGAGCGGCCGTGCCCGTCGCCCTTGCCGGCGGCGCAGGCCTCGGCGATATGGCCGAGCGTGTCGGCGCCGACATCGCCGAAGCGCTTCGCGTCGGGCGCGCCGCCGACGCCGAGACCGTCGAGCACCAGGAGAAACGCGCGGGGCATCGAACGACGGTGCTACTTCGCCGCCGCGCGCGCAAGACGCTCGCGCACCAACGGCGCCGGCTTGGGCGCGTGGGAGCCGATGTGGATAGCGGCCCGAATGTGCCGCGCGCCGCGCTGCCAGGCATCCTCGTCGCGCGCATGGAGCAGGCAGAGCGGCCGGTCCTTGCCGACCGCGTCGCCGATCTTCGCCATGCCGGTGAGCCCGACCGCGTGATCGATGCGCTGGTCGGCCCGGCTGCGCCCGCCGCCGAGATCGACCAGCGCCACGCCGATGGCGCGCGCGTCCATCTCGACCACGATCCCGGCGCGCGCCGGCAACACCGGCTGCACCACGGGCACGACGTCGAGATAGACTTCGTAGCGCTCGAGAAAGTCCTTGGGCCCGCCCAGCGCCGCCACCATGCGCGCGAACTTCTCCGCGGCCGAACCGTCGTCGAGCCTTTCCTGCGCCAGCTTGCGCGCCGCGACGACGGTCTTGGCCCGCCCGGCCAGCACCAGCATCTCGGCGGCGAGCGCGAGCGTCACCTCGGCGAGGCGCGCCTCGCGCCTTTGGCCGGTGAGGAACTCGACCGCCTCGGCCACCTCGACCGCGTTGCCGGCCGAATCGCCCAGCGCCTGATCCATGTCGGTGAGCAGCGCAACGGTGGCGACCCCCGCGCCCGCCGCCACCTCGGCGATGCTCTTGGCCAGCGCATGCGCGTCCTCGTACTTGGCCATGAACGCGCCCGAGCCGAACTTCACGTCCATCGCCAGGCCGTGCAGTCCGGCGGCGAGCTTCTTCGACAGGATCGAGGCGGTGATCAGCGGCAGGCTCTCGACCGTGGCGGTAACGTCGCGGATGGCGTAGATGCGCCGGTCGGCCGGGGCGAGATCTTCGGTCTGGCCGATGATGGCGCAGCCCACCTCGCGCACCGCGCGCACGAACAGTTCGCGGTCGGGCGCGGTCCGGTAGCCGGGAATGCTGTCGAGCTTGTCGAGCGTGCCGCCGGAATGGCCCAGGCCGCGCCCCGAGATCATCGGAACGAAACAGCCGCAGGCGGCGGCGAGCGGCGCGAGGATCAGACTGGTCTTGTCGCCGATGCCGCCGGTGGAATGCTTGTCGACCACGAGGCGCGCGTCGAGGCCGAGCTTCCGCCAATCGAGCACCGTGCCCGAGTCGCGCATCGCCACGGTAAGCGCAACCGTCTCGGCGCGGGTCATGCCGCGGAACAAAGTCGCCATGGCGAAGGCCGCGATCTGTCCCTCGGTGATGTCGCCCGCGGTCAGGCCCCGCACGAACGAAGCGATCTCGGCGCGCGTGAGCGCTTCGCCATCGCGCTTCCTGCGGATGATCTCCTGCGGCAACAAGCTCATTTCAGGTGGTCCGGGCCGAAGGAGACGGGCAGCAGTTCGCCCAATGTCCAGCCTCCCATCGCCTTGCCGCGTTCGTCGACCGCGCGGATCGGCGTGTCCGGCGCGGCGAATTCGCGAATGCGCTGGCGGCACCCGCCGCAGGGCGTGCACGGCATCCTGCCCGGCCCCGACACCACCACCTCGACGATGCGCTTCTCGCCGGCGGCGACCATCGCGGCGATCGCGCCCGATTCGGCGCAGGTGCCTTGCGGATAGGCGGCGTTCTCGACATTGCAGCCGGCGTAGATCGCGCCGCCTTCCGTGCGCACCGCCGCGCCCACCTGGAAGTGCGAATAGGGCGAATAGGCCTTGCGGCGGACGGCGACCGCGGCCTCGACCAGCTTGTCGCGCGCGCGCCCAACCCGTTTCGCCGGTTTGCGCGCCATCTCAGCGCTCCTTCACGTAGGGGACGCCGTCGGCCTTGGGCGGGATCGCCCTGCCGATGAAGCCGGCGAGCAGGACCACCGTGAGAACGAAGGGCAGCGCCTGGATGAACTGCACCGGGATTTCGCCGACGCCCTCGATCTGCACGCCTTGCAGGCGGTCGGCCAGGGCGTCGAGCAGTCCGAACAGCATGCAGGCGAACATGGTCGAGAACGGCCGCCACTTGCCGAAGATCAGCGCCGCCAGTGCGATGAAGCCCTTGCCCGCGGTCATGTTGGGCAGGAAGGCGGAAGTCTGCGCGGTCGACATGTAGGCCCCGGCCACACCGCACAGCGCGCCGGCGATCAGCACCGCCTGGTAGCGGCGCATCGTCACCGAGATGCCGGCGGTGTCGACCGCCGCCGGGTTCTCGCCGACCGCGCGCAGCCGCAGGCCGAAGCGCGTGCGATAGAGCACCCACCAAGCCGCGGGTACGATCAGGTAGGCGATGTAGACCAGGATATTGTGATTGCCGATCAGCTCCGAGTAGAGCGGGCCGACGATCGGGATGTCGTGGATCGCGGCCGCGCCGGGAAACGCGATGTCGGCGAAGCGGGCCTCGGGCGGAAGCTGCGGCGTCTGGCCGCCCTCCTCGAACCAGGCGCGCCCCAGCACCACGGTGAGGCCGGCGACCAGGATGTTGATCGCCATGCCGGCCACCACCTGGTTGCCGCGATAGGTGATGCAGGCCAGCCCGTGCAGGGCGCCGAACACCGTCGCAACCGCGATCCCGGCCAGCAGGCCGAGCCACGGATCGTCGGCGACGGCGGCGATGGCGCCGGCGGCGAAGGCGGCGGCCAGCATCTTGCCCTCGAGCCCGACATCGACCACGCCCGAGCGCTCGGAGAACAGACCCGCGAGCGCGGCGAGGATCAGCGGCACCGAGACGCGCAGCGTCGACGCCAGCAGCAGGACGAACAGCTCGTACAGGTGCATCTCAGGCCTGCCCGGCGGGGGCCGCGTCGGGCCGCGCGCGCCAGCTGGCGGCCAGCCGCGCCAGCGCGGGGCGGAACATGCTTTCCAGCGCCCCGGTGAACAGGATCACGAGGCCCTGGACCACGACGATCATGTCGCGCGAAATGTCGGGCATGTCGAACGACAACGCGGCGCCGCCCTGATAGAGCGCGCCGAACAGCAGCGCCGCGAACAGCACGCCGACGGGATGGTTGCGCCCCATCAGCGCCACCGCGATGCCGGTAAAGCCGTAGCCCGAGGTGAAGTCGAGTTGCAGCCTCTGCTGCACGCCCATGACCTCGTTGAACGCCAGCCCGCCGGTGAGCGCGCCGGAAATGAGCATCGCTACGATCACCTGCGTGCCGGGATCGATGCCGCCGTAGACGGCCGCCGTGGGGTTGGCCCCGACCACGCGGATCGCATAGCCCCAGCGCGTGCGCCAGATGAAGATCCAAACGAACGCCAGGCAGATCGCCGCCCACACGATCGAGGTGTTGAGCGGCGTCTCGCTGACCGCGAAGCCGATGCCGGCCAGCAGCTCGTGGATGTAGGGCAGCGTGGCGTCGGGCGCGAAGGCGCGCGTCTGCGGCGACATCTGCCCGCGTTCGATGATGACGTGCACCAGCAGGTAGTTCATCAGCGCGAAGGCGATGAAGTTGAACATGATGGTGGTGATGACGACGTGGCTGCCGCGGCGCGCCTGCAGCCATCCCGGCAGATAGGCCCAGGCCGCGCCGAACGCCATGCTGGCGATCACCGCCAGCGGCGCGATCAGCCATCCGGGCAGGAAATCGAGATAGAGGCAGACCAACGCCACGCCCAAACCCGCGAAATAGCCCTGCCCCTCGCAGCCGATGTTGAACAGGCCGCAGTGGAACGCGACCGCCACCGCCAGGCCGACGAAGATCATGTCGGTAGTGTAGTAGAGCGTGTAGCCGATCCCCTCCTGCGAGCCGAAGGCGCCGTCGACCAGCGAGGACAGCGCCTCCAATGGATTCTCGCCGATCAGCAGGATGACGATTCCCGAAACGATCAGCGCGACCAGGAGATTGAGGATCGGCAACAGGCCGTAATCCATCCAGCGCGGCAAGGGCCCGACCGGCGCGTGGGCGCTCAGGACGCGACCCTTTGCGCCGAAGACCCACCCTCGGCGGTGATACCGGCCATCAGCAAGCCGAGTTTCTTCTCGCTGGCGTCGGCCGCCGGCACCTCGCCGACGAGGCGACCGTCGAACATCACCAGGATGCGGTCGGATAGGGCGAAAATCTCGTCGAGCTCCACCGAAACGAGCAGGATGGCCGTGCCCAGATCGCGCATCGCCAGCAGGCGGCGGTGGATGAACTCGATGGCGCCGATGTCGACGCCGCGGGTCGGCTGGCCGACCAGCAGCACCTGGGGATCGCGCTGCAGTTCGCGCGCCAGGATGAGTTTCTGCTGGTTGCCGCCGGAGAAACTGGCGGTCTTGAGGCCGGGCGCGAGCGGCCGCACGTCGAACGCCCGCATCTTGGCCTCGCAGTCGCGGACCACCGCCGGCCAGTCGATCAACAGGCCCAACTTGCCCTGATAAGCGGGATCGGTCTGGTCGCCCAGCATCATGCATTCGCTGGCGGTGAAGGCGGTGACCAGGCCCATGCGCTGGCGGTCTTCGGGAACGTGCCGGACATGGTGCCGCGACACGATCCGCGGCGAGAAGTGCGGACCGGGGAACAGGCGCTCGCCGGACACGTCGATGGTTCCGGCGGCCGGGCGGCGGATTCCGGATAGCGCCGCCAGCAGCTCGCTTTGGCCGTTGCCCGAAACGCCGGCGACGCCGACGATCTCGCCGGCGCGCACCGCGAAGCTCACGCCCTTGACGCGTTCGATGCCGAGTTCGTCGAGCACGTGCAGATTCTCGACCACCAGGCGCGCCTCGCCGGGCGCGCGCGTGGCCTTGCTCATCTGCGTCACGATCTTGCGGCCGACCATCAGCTCGCCCAATTCGTCCGGCGAGGTTTGGGCGGTGACGCGGTGCGCCACCATCTGGCCCTGGCGCATGACCGAGACGCGATCGGTGATCGCCATGATCTCGCGCAGCTTGTGGGTGATGAAAATGATCGTCTTGCCCTCGTCGCGCAGTCGGGCGAGCACGCGGAACAGATGATCCGCCTCCTGCGGCGTGAGCACGCCGGTCGGCTCGTCGAGAATCAGAATCTGGGCGCTGCGGTAGAGCGCCTTGAGGATCTCCACGCGCTGCTGCGCGCCGACCGGAAGCTTGCCTACGACCGCATCGGGATCGACCTCGAGAGCGTAGTTCTTGGCGAGTTCATCGAGCTCGCGCCGCGCCCGGGCCACGCTTTCGCGCAACAGCGGGCCGTCCTCGGCGCCGAGAATCACGTTCTCGATCACCGTGAACACGTCGACCAGCATGAAGTGCTGGTGGACCATGCCGATGCCGTGGCGGATGGCGTCGCGCGACTCGGCGATCTGCACCCGTTCGCCGTTGACCAGAATCTCGCCCGCATCGGCCTGGTAGAAGCCGTACAGGATGCTCATCAGGGTCGATTTGCCGGCCCCGTTCTCGCCGACGATCCCGTGGATGTGGCCGCGCTCGACCACCAGGTCGATCGAGCGGTTGGCGTGCACGGTGCCGAAGCGCTTGTCGATGCCGCGGAGCTCGATCGCGGGCGGCGCGCTCGAAGCGGTGGCGGGAGCCGTACCCATACCGTTCGCCGATCTGGGCCCGTCTCCCGCCACTTTGGCATTACATCGGGCAGGCGTTGTCGGCCATGTAGTCGTGGACCTTGATCTTGCCGGAAATGATGTCGGCCCTGGCCTGCTTCACCTTGGCGCGCATCGCGTCGGTGACCAGCGCCGCATTGTATTTGTCGAATGCCGGTTCGACGCCGCCTTCGGCCACGCCGAGCACGGAAAGCCCGGGCTTCCAGTTGCCGCTCTTGGCGTCGTTGAAGACCTTGAGGGTGGCGACGTCGACGTGCTTGACCATCGAGGTCAGCATGTGCCCGGGCTGCAGGTAGTTCTGGTTGGAGTCGACGCCGATGGCGAACTTGCCGGCGTCGGCCGCCGCCTGATAGACGCCGGTGCCGGTGCCGCCCGCGGCCGCGTAGACCACGTCGGCGCCCTGTTCGATCTGGCTCTTCGCCAGCTCGCCGCCCTTGACCGGATCGTTCCACGCGGTCGGCGTGGTGCCGGTCATGTTCATCAGAACCTTGATCTTCGGGTTGGCGTATTTGGCGCCCTCGGCGTAGCCGCATTCGAAGCGACGGATCAGCGGGATGTCCATGCCGCCGACGAATCCGACCGTGCCGGTTTGCGACTTCATCGCCGCCATGATGCCTACCAGGAAGGAGCCTTCCTGTTCCTTGAAGACGATCGACTCCACGTTCGGCGCGTCGACCACCATGTCGATGATCGCGAACTCGGTCTTGGGAAATTCCTTGGCGACCTTGCCGACCGCGTCGGCCTCGGCGAAGCCGACGCCGATGATCGGATCGAAGCCCTTCGCCGCCAGATTGTGGTGGAACTGCTCGAACTGGGATTGGTTGGTGGTTTCCTGGTTGTGAACCTTGATCCCGGTTTCCTTGGTGAATTTCTTGGTGGCTTCGTAGACATTCTGGTTGAAGGATTTGTCGGCGATGCCGGCGACATCGTAGACCACCGCAGGTTTGATCTCGTCCGCCAGCGCGGCCGTGCTGCAGGCGGTAACGCCGATGCAAAGCGCCCCGAATAGCCTTTTCATGATGTCTCCCCTTGGTCTGGCCCCGCCAAACGGTCATGCGACGCAATTGGGCTCGCGCCGCGACCATCGGCCGAATGGAGAAATCTGAAGCAGGGTCAGACGGCTGTCAATCAGCCAGTACCGTCGGCATGACGGGCGGCAGTCGCCGCCGCCGTCAATAGAGGCCGGTACGATAGTTCGACTCGATGTCGCGGTCGGAAGCGGCGGCATCGACCTCGGCGATCTGGTCGGCCAGGATTCGGCCGAGAGTCGGGAAGTCCGAGCGCGGCATCTGCCGTTTCGCGTCCCACAGGCCGGAGCGGATCAACGCCTTGCCGCAATGAAAGAAGACCTCGTCGATCGCGACCTCGAGCGCGGACAGCGGCGGCTTGCCCTGCACCGTCATCGGCGCCAGGACCTCGGGCACGGCGGTGATGCGCCCGCGCCCGTTGACGCGCAGAGTCTCGATCAGGCCGGGAACGAAGAACAGCAAGCCGATATTGGGATTCTCGACCACGTTGCTGAGGGTATCGACGCGGTTGTTGCCGGGCCGGTCGGGAATCAACAAAGTCCGGTCGTCGCGCACGGAGACGAAGCCCGGCGCGTCGCCGCGCGGCGCGGCGTCGGCGCGGCCCGACCCGTCCGCCGACGCGATCACCAGGAACGGCGAAAGCGCGATGAACGCCCGCGCGTGGCGGTCGAGGCGCTTCTGCACCTTGGCGAGCGCCAGCGGATCGACCGTGCCGTAGTGGGCGCGCACCGCGTCACGGTCGCACAAATCGCTCATTGGCGAAGCCCTCCGCTGAATATGACACGCGCGCGACGCAACGGCGCGCCGGGCGCCGGCAATCCGACCGATCCGCCCACCGCGCTATTCCGCGGCGGCGCTGGCCGGCGACCGCCGGACCATCGCGTCGAAGTCGGCCAGCAGCTTGCGCGTCACCTCGCCGGGAACGAAACGGTGGTGCGCGATCTCGCCCACCGGCGTGATCTCGGCCGCCGTGCCGGTAAGGAACACCTCCTGCGCCTTCGCCAACTCCTCGGGCATGATGGCGCGCTCGATCATGGCGATGCCCCGCCGCTTGGCCAGGTCGATCACGGTGCGCCGGGTGATGCCGTCGAGGAAGCAATCGGGCGTCGGCGTGTGCAATGCGCCGTCGATCACCAGGAAGACGTTGGCGCCGGTGGACTCGGCGATCTGGCCGCGCCAGTCGAGCATCAGCGCGTCCTGGTAGCCGGCCGCCTCGGCGGCATGCTTGGACAGCGTGCAGATCATATAGAGGCCCGCGGCCTTCGATTGGGTCGGGGCGGTTTCGGGATGGGGCCGCTTCCACGGCGCGAAGGTCAGGCGAATACCCTTCTCGCGCAGCTCCTTGGGAAAGTAGGAGGACCATACCCAGGTGGCGATGCCGAGGTGGATGCGCGCCTGCTGCGCGGCCACGCCCATCTGCTCGGCGCCGCGCCAGGCGATCGGGCGCACGTAACCGTCGACGATGTTGTTCGCCGCCACGGTCTGGCGCGTCGCCTCGTCGATTTCGGCCACCGAGCAGGGCAGCTCGAAGCCGAGAATCTTGGCCGACGCGGCCAGCCGCTGCGAGTGCTCGGTGAGCTTGAAGACTGTGCCGCCATAGACGCGCTCGCCTTCGAACACGCAAGAGGCGTAATGGAGGGCATGGGTGAGCAGATGCACCTTGGCATCGCGCCATGGAATCAGCTTGCCATCGAACCAAATGGAGCCGTCACGATCATCGAAGGGCACGAGAGCCATCGCCAAACTCCCCGGTTTGACCGAATATTACGCTTTCCGGTTGCAACGAGTAACATTACTGCGGCAATATGTCAACATGGCTGACGTAAAATCCGCCGCCGAATCCGACGAGGAAGAGATGCGGCGCGCGATCGAACTGCTGTACTTCGCCTATCGCGGTTTCACCGCCGAGCCGGACGCGATTCTGGCGGAGATGGGCATGGGCCGCGCCCATCACCGCGTGATCTATTTCGTCGGCCGCAATCCCGGCATGACGGTGAGCGAGTTGCTGGGCGTGCTGCGCATCACCAAGCAGAGTCTGGCGCGGGTTCTGTCGCAATTGATCAAGGAGGGTCATGTGTCGCAGACGCCGGGCACGCGCGACCGGCGCCAGCGCCTGCTGACCCTGACCGCCAAGGGCGCGGCGCTGGAACGGCAGCTGACGGCGCGCCAGAGCGTGCTGGTCGCGCGCGCCTTCGCCCGCGCCGGCCGGGAAGGGATCGCGGGCTTCCGCCGCGTGATGGAGGACCTGGTGGCGGAGCCCGACCGCCGCCACCTGATCGCGCCGGCTGCCGTCGGCGAGGGGGAGCGCTGAGCGACCAGGCCCACATCCTAGTGGTCGACGACGACGAGCGGCTGCGCACGCTGCTGCGCAAGTACCTCGCCGACAATGGCTACGTCGTCACCACCGCCGCCGACGCCGGCGAGGCGCGCGGCCAGCTCGCCGCCATCGCTCCCGACCTGATCGTGCTCGACGTGATGATGCCGGGCGAAAACGGCGTCGACCTGACCAAGAGCCTGCGCGCCAAGAGCGCCGTGCCGATCCTGCTGCTGACCGCGATGAGCGCGACCACCGATCGCATCCACGGGCTCGAATCCGGCGCCGACGACTATCTGGCCAAGCCGTTCGAGCCGCGCGAACTGCTGTTGCGCATCGCCGGCATCCTGCGCCGCGCGCCGCGCGACGCGGCCGCGCGGCTGGTGCGCTTCGGCCCGTTCGTCTTCGAACCCCTGCGCGGCGAGCTGCGCAGGGGCGAAGCGCCGGTGCACTTGACCTCGGCCGAGGCGCAGCTGCTGGCGCTGCTGGCCGGCGCCTCGGGCGAACCCCTGTCGCGCGAGGAACTGGCCGGGCGCACCGGGGCGATGCAGCGCGCCGTCGACGTGCAGGTGACGCGGCTGCGCAAGAAGATCGAAGCCGATCCGCGCCGGCCGCGCTACCTGCAGACGGTGCGCGGCCGCGGCTACGTGTTCTGGCCCGACTGAAGGCGCGATGCCGCGGCCCGGCGCCCTGATCAAGTCGATCCTGCCGAAGGGGCTGCTCGGCCGCTCGCTGCTGATCCTGGTGACGCCGCTGATCGTGCTCCAGCTGGTCTCGGCCTACGTCTTCTACGGCACGCACTGGGACCTGGTGACGCGCCGGCTCGCGCTCGGCCTGGCCGAGGACATCGCCGCGGTGATCGACATGATGGAAGCCTTCCCCGGCGAGGAAAACCGGGCGCGCGCCTTCGCCATCGCGGGCAGCGCCATGGCCCTCGACATCGACCTGATCGAGGGCGTCAAGCTGCAGCGCACCGGCATGGTCGGCGCCGCGCCGAAACTCCAGAACCGCATCGTCGGCTACAGCCTGGAGACGAATCTCACCAACGCGATGAACGGCGTCGTGCACCGGCCGTTCTTCGTCGACGCCGAGAGTTCGAACACCACCGTGACGATCCAGGTACAGCTGCCCGAGGGCGTGCTCGACGTTCGCGCCTCGCGCAAGCGGCTGTACAGCCCGACCACCACGATCTTCGTCCTGTGGATGGTGGGCACCTCGCTGCTGCTGTTCGGCATCGCGACCATCTTCATGCGCAATCAGGTGCGCGCGGTGAAGCGGCTTGCCTTCGCCGCCGACAGTTTCGGCAAGGGCCACGACGTGCCCAATTTCAAGCCCGAGGGCGCCGCCGAGGTGCGCCAAGCGGCGGCGGCGTTCAAGCTGATGCGCGAGCGCATCGACCGCCAGATCGGCCAGCGCACCGAGATGCTGGCCGGCGTGTCGCACGATCTGCGCACGCCGCTTACCCGGATGAAGCTCGAACTCGCCATGATGCGGGGCGAGGGCGTGCCCGACCTGCTCGCCGACCTGGCCGACATGGAGCGGATGGTCGAGGGCTATCTGGCCTTCGCCCGCGGCGAGGGCGGCGAAGGAACCGAGCCGACCGACCTTTCCGCCCTGCTCGAAGACGCGGTCGGCAAGCTGCGCCGCGAGGGAGCCGCGATCGACCTGCATTGCGAGGAGCGGCTCGTCCTGCCGCTGCGGCCGGACGCGATTTCGCGCAGCCTGACGAATCTGGTCGGCAACGCCACGCGCTACGCCAAGCACGTCGCGGTGCGGGCGCGGCGGCGCGACGGTGCCGCTGAGATATTGATCGACGACGACGGGCCCGGGATTCCGCCCGAGCGGCGCGAGGAGGTGTTCAAGGCGTTCGTGCGCCTCGAAGGTTCGCGCAACCCCAAGACCGGCGGCGTCGGGCTGGGGCTAACCATCGCGCGCGACATCGTGCGCGCCCATGGCGGCGACGTGCTGCTCGAAACGAGCCCGTTCGGCGGCCTGCGGGTGCGCCTCAAGCTGCCGATGTAGGCGCGATGATGGGTGCGATCCCCGTCCTGCTTTTCGTCGCGCTGGTCGGGTTCGCCGCGCCGGCGCGGGCCGAACTGTGCGCCGGAACCGTGCTGATCGCCGAGTGGAAGGCGGGCAGTTCGGCGTACGCGCGCAAGGACTACGCCGCGGCGCTGGCGCATCTCGATCCGCTGGCCAGGGCCGGATTCGCTCCCGCCCTTCTGTTCCGCGGAAGGATGTATGCCGGCGGCCTAGGCGCGCCGCGCGACCTTGATCGCGCGATCACCGATTTCGACATCGCCAGCCGGGAAGGATTGGAGAGCGCCGGCGGCGAAATTGACGAAGTCGGCAAGACCATCGCGCTGCAGCGCCTGACCGACCTGCGCGAGGCGTCCAAGCGCGTCGCGTTCGATATCAGGGGCTGCGCCGGCAAGTCCGAGCCCATCGTCCCGCGCTACCTGCATGCCAAGAACGTGAAGCTGACGCCGGCGCAATTCGCGCCGTGGTGGACGGCGCTCGATGCCTATGCGGCAAACAGCAGTCCGGAGACGATCGTCTATCTCGGCTCCGTGCCGGCGTTCGGGTTTATCAAATGGGACAAATTGGTCGGCACGCTACGCCAGCCCGATCCGATTCTCGTGATCAACCCAGCCCTGGTCGCGGGCGTCGAATCCCAAAAGGTGAAGCAGCAACAGGCGCTGGACATGATCCTGCCCTCCGCCCGCGCGGTTGTGAACGAATACGCGATGATCCAGACCGGCGTGTTCGACCTCGACCGCTACAAGGGCCGCGAGTTCGTGGCCTGGCCAACGGAGGACAGCAAATCGATCTTCCAAAGCCTGCGCACGGCCATCGACATGATCGAGGCCCTGCCCGGCGAATTGAAATCCTATGGAGAGCGAATCCGCCGCATCCTCTACCGGCCGCGCATGCCGTATTCGATTTCCGAGGAAGCCATCGTAAATTCGGAGGTCGACGACACCGACAAGGCGAATCCCGCCGTGGTTTTCATCGAACGGCCGGAATCCTACGCACCGGGATACTACGCGCCCGACATCGTCAATGCCGGGTATGTGGCTGCGCACGGACAGGAGAAGGCGGACGGCCTCAGGCAGGATGAATTTTGCGTGCTCATGCGATTGCGAATTCAAACCGCCATGGCACTCGACCTCGCGCCCGACAAAATCGCGGCGACTCGAGGCTACCTCGATTCCCACGGCTGCGCCCGATAGCTCGGCGCCATCGCGTCGAACCGGCAGGCCGGTTCATCTTGCCCTCGCCGCTCCCCCGCGCCATTCTGCGCGCGGTTGGATGGGGAGGCGCCGAACATGGCCAAGGCTAGCGGCAACAGGCTCGATTTCAAGGGACGGACCGCCGTGGTCACCGGCGGCGCGCAAGGCATCGGCCTTGCGGTGACCAGGCGCCTGCTCGCCTCGGGCGCGCGCGTCGCGATCTGGGACCGCGACGAGAAGTTGCTGAAGAAGACCGTCGCCGGCTTGCGCGCCGGCAGGCGCGTGCTGGGCGTGGCCGCCGACATCGGCATCCTCGCTTCGGTCGAAGCCGCCACCAAGGCCACGCTCAAGGCGTTCGGCCATATCGACGTGCTGATCAACAACGCCGCCATCGTCGGCCCCAACCTGATGACCTGGGACTATCCGCCCGACGCCTTCGCCCAGGTCGTGCACATCAATCTGGTCGGCACCTTCCATGTCTGCCACGCCGTGGTACCGCACATGATCGCGCGCGACTACGGGCGCATCGTCAATGTCGCCTCGATCGCCGGCAAGGAGGGCAACCCCAACGCCAGCGCCTACAGTTCCGCCAAGGCCGGCGTGATCGCACTGACCAAGAGCCTGGGCAAGGAGCTGGCGACGAAGCACATCGCGGTCAACTGCGTCACGCCCGCCGTGGCGGCCACCACCATGGGCCTCAGCCAGCCCAAGGAGCACATCGCCTACATGCTGGCGCGGATTCCGCGCGGGCGCATGCTCGAGCTCGACGAGGCGGCTGCGATGATCTGCTGGGTGGCGTCGCAGGAGAATTCCTTCACCACCGGCGCGACCTTCGACCTCAGCGGCGGCCGGGCGACGTATTAGGGCCCCCTCCCCTCATGAAATCTTCAGGTCCTCGGTCGCCGGCAGATCGGCCGTCTCCAGGAAATCGTCGTCGCAGCCCTCGTCAGCCCGCTTGACGCGCCGCGCGGCCTCGGGTTTCAACCGCCGATCTTGAGCAGCAGCTTGCCCGACACAAGGCGCGACTCGATCCGCCGGTGCATGGCGCCGGACCGATCGAACGGGAACACGCCTTCGATCGGCACCTTGAGCCACCCCGCCTGGATGCCGCCGAGCAGATAGGCGATCCCGTCGCGCCAATCCTGCGAGGTCGGGTCGAGCGTGCCGAGACTGAGCCGCGTGAAGGTCTGCGAGCGCGCCATCAGTCGTTCGCGGATATTGTTCGCCGGCGCGCCCTCGGCCTCGCCGATGCTGACGATGTGTCCCAGTACGCGCACCGCCGCGAAGGTGCGATCGAGGGTGTCCCCGCCCAGCGAGTCGATCGCCAGATCGACGCCCCTGCCGCCGGTGAAGGCCAGCGCCGCGGACTCGAACGGCTCGGACCCGGCGACGATCACCTTGGCGGCGCCGTATGCGAGCGGCCGCTTCTCCTTGCCGGGGGTGCCGACCGTGCCGATCACTCGCGCGCCGGCCTTGACCGCAAGCTGGGTGCAGAACAGTCCCACGCCGCCGCCGATGGCGTGCACCAGCACGGTGTCGCCCGGTTTCAGATGGAAGATCGTGAACAGGATGTGATAGGCGGTGGCCGCCTGGATCGGAAAGGCGGCGCCGACGTCCAGCCCGATCGCATCGGGCAGTCGGATCAGGCCGCCCGCCGGCACCGCGCATTTCTCGGCGTAGCCGCCGCGTCCGACCATGGCCGCGACCCGGTCGCCGCGCTTGACGCCCGCGACGCCGGGGCCGAGCCGCGCCACCGTTCCGGATATCTCGTAGCCCGGCACGATCGGATAGGCGACCGGATGCGAATAAGTGCCCATGCGAATCTGCGTGTCGCCCCAATTGCACCCGGCGTAGGCGACGTCGACCACCACCTCCCCGGCGCCCGGTTCCGGGTCGGGCGCGTCGGCGATGACCAGCCTGTCGTGCCCGCCCGGCGTGGCAATGACGATCGCCTTCATGGTCCCTCCCGTGTAGCGGTTCAGCCTACCTCCGGACCGGGCGCGCGCCCACCATTCCCTCGCGATCGCGGTCGGCAGAGCCGACCCGGCAAGTTTTGCCGGCGGGCCGAAAGGCCGCGCGACCAGGCGCGGGGGGCGACGTCTAATACATTGATCTCCTTAGAACATTTTTTCGCTCCCGCTGGCCTTGCCTTTGCTTCCGCCTGAACCACCAGCCCCGGAAGCGGGGATGCAACCGCTGACGCATTGCACCATGTCGCTGCCGTTCGATATCGCCAAGTTTCCGCCGCCGGATTTCGATCCAGCGATGGCCGCCCACGAAACGGCGATCGCGCTCAACTCCGATTGCGCCGACGCGCAGATCGGTCTCGGCACCCTGCTCGCCCCGCACGATCGCGGGGGCGACGCGACGGCCGATCTCGAGGCCGCAATCGCGGTTCGGCCGAACAGCGCCGAAGGCCACAACAATCTGGGCGTCATCCTCAATGACATGGGGCATCACCAAAGGGCGGTGAAGCAATTCGAACAGGCGCTGGCGATCGATCCGCGCTATCCCGAGGCGCACAACAATCTCGGCAACGCCCGGCTCGCGCTGGGCGCCGTCGCCGAGGCGATCGCGTGCTACCGGGCCGCCCTCGCGCTTCGGCCACTTTACGTCAACGCCATGCGCAATCTCGGCAACGCCCTATCGCAAATGGGCCGCTACGAAGAAGCGCGGGCTTACCTCGAACGCGCGCTGACCTTGGAGCCGCAATCGGCGGCGATCAACAACACCTTGGGCAACACCCTGCAGAAGCTCGGCCTGTGGGCCGATGCCGCGGCTTGTTACGAGCGCGCCATCGCGCTGCATCCGGACAACGCCGACACCTGGACCAACCTGGCCGCGGCCTATAACGGCCAGGGGCTCTACGAAAAGGCTCTGGCCTGCTGCGACACGGCACTCGCCATCGCACCGAGCGGCGCGGCGGCGCACAACAGCCGCGGCATCGCCCTGGTCGCCCTCGATCGCTCGGAAGAGGCGATGTCGAGCTGCGACCGGGCCGCGGCAGCTGTTCCCGGCATGGCCGAGGTATACGCTAATATCGGCTCGGCCCTGGTCGAGTGGGGACGGATCGGCGAGGCGATCCGCTTCTTCGATCGGTCCATCGCCCTCGAGCCGCATCGCCCCAAATTCCAGCTGTGCCATGTCCTGACGAAGCGGGTGACGGTCGGCGATCCGCGCATCGCGGCGCTGGACGCGCTGGCGCGCGACATGGCGGCGATGCCCGACGACGCGCGCATCGATCTCCATTTCGCGCGCGCCAAGGCCTATGGCGATACCGGCCGCCACGACGAAGCCTTCGCGGAGTTGCTGGCGGGCAACGCGCTCAAGCGACGGAGCGCGAGCTACGACGAGGCCGCGAACCTCGACCGCCTGGAGCGCATCGCCCGCGCCTGGCCGCGTCCGGTCGTGGAAAGCTGGAGCGGCATCGGCCATCCGTCGCTCCGCCCCGTGTTCATCCTCGGCATGCCGCGCTCCGGCTCGACGCTGGTCGAGCAGATTCTCGCCAGCCACCCCGCGGTGACCGAGGGCGGCGAACTGGATTGTTTCCCGAACGCCGTGGCGGACGCGCTCGGGCCGCTCGAGGATTTCCTGCCGGCACAGGCGCCGGCCGAGGAGCGCGCGGCGCTCCTGGGTTGCATCGCCGATCGCTATCTCGCCGCGCTCGACGCCCTGGCTCCCGGCGCGCAACGGGTGACCGACAAGATGCCGGCGAATTTCGCCTGCATCGGGTTGATCCACCTGGCGCTGCCGAACGCGCGCATCGTCCACACGCGACGCAACGCGCTCGACACCTGCCTGTCCTGCTTCGCCACTCTGTTCACCAGCGTCCCGTACGCCTACGATCTCGGCGAAATCGGCCGCTACTGGCGCGCCTACGACCGGCTGATGCGGCACTGGCGCGAGGCGGTTCCCGAGGCCGCGATCCTCGACGTCGACTACGAATCCCTGGTGTCGGATTTCGATGCGCAGGCGAGGCGGATCGTCGCCCATTGCGGCCTGCCATGGGACGATGCGTGTCTGTCCTTCCACACCGCGCGGTCGTCGGTCAAAACGGCGAGCGCGATCCAGGTCCGGCAACCCCTCTACCGCACCTCCGTCGACCGCTGGCGCAACATCGATCCCAAATTTCTGGAGCCCCTGCGCGCGGCGCTTGGCGAACTGGACCGGTAGAGTCCGTCGTCGCGCGAGCCGTCCGGCGCCTCCCCTTCAAAAAATCGCCGGGTCCTCGGTCGGCGGCAGGCCCGCGGTCTCGAGGAAATCGAAGTCGCAGCCCTCGTCGGCCTGCTTGATGTGCTGCGC
>Ga0209415_10006603_pt1 | contig 20529 bp, 13 predicted proteins | sample PeaSoiSIISIP2007_FD_187696 | JGI IMG/M metagenome (GOLD analysis project Ga0209415, IMG submission 187696) | Peat soil microbial communities from Weissenstadt, Germany - SII-SIP-2007 (SPAdes) (version 2) | ecosystem: Environmental > Terrestrial > Soil > Wetlands > Peat | place: Germany...
CTTGCCCTCGGTGCGCTCTTCGCTGACGAACGGCCGTAGCGCCACGCTCCCGACCGTCAGCGTCTTGAGCTGCTGCGCCGTCGGCCGGAACGTGCCGGGCGCTGCGGGAGTGGCCTGCGGCGCGGCGGTCGAGTGGCCGAAGCCGCGCTGCAGGATCCAGAATCCGCCGACCAGGGCCAGCAGCACTCCGGCAGCGATCACGAGGGTCAGCAGCTGCCGGCGAAGGGTCCACGAGTTCGGGCCATTCGCGCTGCCGTTCGCCGGGCTCGAGGGATTCATATTGGGGGACTGTCCGACATTACCTACGCCGGGGCGAAATGTGCGTCACGATTGTGACATTTGTTTGCGCCATCGTAACAGCTTCCAGCACTGCTATCGGAGCAAAGTCCCTGGGTGGTCTAGGCGCAGTCCCAGCGCTTCGGCGATACCGCCGCACTGTTCGTGGCGTTCGGCGGGGATGGTGGAGTCGATCGAGCGGCTTGTCCGAGGATTGATCACAGGCGATTCACTCAAGTCAGTGCACTTGAATCCGCAGTGCGAGGCGCAGAATTGCAGCAGCCAGGTGCGTCGCTTATCATGTCGACTCCCTGCCGTGTGACTCAATATCCTGGCCGAGGAAGAGCGGGGCAAGTCAGGCATGGGCAGTTTTCCCGCCACTCGACGATACAACCTGCCCTCAGGGAGGGGTCCGTGTACAACAGAATCCTTGTCGCCATTGACGGCAGCGACACGGCCTCGCGGGCCTGCGCCGAGGCAATTAAGTTGGCCACGGACCAGAAGGCGCGACTGCGGCTGCTGTACGTAATCAGCTATGCCTTTATCAGCGCAGTGCTGGGCGGTGCCAGTTCCGGCGATCTGCTGCGTCGGCTGCGAGCCGACGCCCAAGCGACACTCAACGATGCCGAAGCGGCGGCGAGTAGCGCAGGGGTCGAGGTCGAACCGCATTTGCTGGAGCACCATGCTACGCAAATCGGCGAAGGCATCATTGAGGATGCCTTAAAGTGGCGCGCAGATCTGATAGTCATGGGGACACATGGCCGGCGCGGATTCGCACGCTCCGTCATCGGTAGCGACGCCGAATATGTGGCGCAGCACGCGCCAACACCCGTCCTGCTGGTGCACAGTCCGACGAGTTAAGCGCCCGACCAGGGCCGATAGTGCGTCGTATCGCCCATTGTCTTCACCAACTCGAGTTACTAATGGATCGCGCAGCGTTGCGAGTGTGCCGCAACGCAGTGGCTTTTTTTAGCGAGATTGCGTCTAGGCAGCGGAAAGTCGTTGCGCAAAGCTGCTGTTCCAAGTCCCTGAACGGGTTGAGGAAGGCATGCGCAGACAGGCTTGGATGGCGTGGAGCCTCGCTTTACTGCTTGGCGCGACTGTGTGGCCGGCCAGCGGTGGCAGCTGCGACGACAAGTTGATTGCGGCTCTGCAGGCGTGCGAGCGCATCGTCGGTTCGCTGCGGACCGATAAGGCTGGACAGGGGCGATTGTTCGCGCCCGATGGCACGGAATTCACGGCGGATCAGGCGGCGTGGCTGCGCGATCAGCTCAGCGCGATTGTCGAGGAATGCGGCGGCGGCGATTCGAGTGACGCCGAGCGCCGCCTGGCCGAGGTACAGCAGCTGCTGCGGCGTGGCTCGCAGCCGCGCTAGCTTCAGGCAACGTCAGCTACGAGATATGCCCGCGCGCCTTAGGGCGCGCGGGCTACTCCACTCCGTCAGAACTTGACCATCACGCCGGCGCCCCAGACCACTTCGCGTTTGCGAAGATCCGGGGACCAGGTGCCGCCTTCGGCGGCGCAGGCATCCGAGCCCATCACGCTGCCGTTGTTGCAAACCATGCTCGCCGGCGAGCCGTTGTTGCCGCCCGGCGGCGTCACACCGCCGGCACCGGTCCAATAGGGGACGTCGGAGTGGCGGAAGTCCGCCTCGGTCCACCAGGTGATCCAGCGCTCCGGCATATACTGGAAGTTGATCTGCGCATCCCACTGATAGAGCTTCTGCCCGGGATTCTCGGTGAAATAGGGCGAACCGGTGACGGCGGTGGCCTGATTGATCGGCGGAAGCAGCGCCAGGTAGCGACCGGGATTGTTCATGAAGCCGCCACCAAACGACAGCGCGTAGAGATCCTTGTCGAACCAGGTACGGTTGTAGGCCATCACGCCGATGAAGCTCTCCTTGTTCGGGCCGCGCGTGCAGCTCACGCCGCCGCCGTATTCGCAGCCGAGATCCCAGGTGAGGGAGAACGCCATCTTGGAGATGCCGGCGCCGTTTTCCCCGTGGCTGTCGTAGTACTTGACCAGCAGACTGTCGTCTTCGTGAATGCGCTGCACGTGTGCCCAGTTGACGGCCTGGTAGGTGGCATTGCAGATGCCGATGTCGGCGTTGGGGTTGCCGCCATTGCAGGGATTGATGCCCTGGCCATAAAAGTTGCCGCCCAGGGTCCCATTCGGATTCACTGCGACACCGTTCGACAGGTTGTCCTGGCCGAGCGTGTAGCTATTGAACACCATCTTGACGTTGTCGCTCGGAATCCAGAGGATCTGGCCGCCGAACCCGGGATGATTGTTGAACTTGTTGTAGGATTGCCAGCCGTTGATGAGCCAGGGCTCGATCTTCAGGTGCTGCGTCGGGAACCACTGGATGCGCAGTCCGTTGAAGAACCACGGAGTGTTGGAAGACACGAACGAGGGCTGATAGATCCAGTTATCGAAGTTGTAGTAGCTGAACAGGCCGATGTAGGAAACGAAGATCCCGGCATCGACGTTCAGGCCGTGGTTGACGTCCCAGTGATAGCCGGCGTTCGCCTCCGACATGTACTTGTAGGCGCCTTGTATGTCCCACGCGCCGACGCCCGCGCTGGCATCGTTGCGCGGCGTGGTCGTGGCAAATTCGCCGAACATCGACAGGAAGCGCGCACGGACATTGTGCCAGTGAAAGTCGCCGCCGAAGCTTACCTGCTCGATCTGAAACTCCCCCGAGCGGAACTGTTCGGTGGAGCCGACCAGCGTGTGATCCTTCGGCTGGTTGAAAGACTGCAGGTAGTTGACGTCGAGGCGTATCTCGGGCGTGAAGAACTTGGTGTCGAATACCGGCGTCGAGTTGCGGGTAGTGCCGTTGGCCCAGGTGGTATCGGTGTCCGCGTACGGTGTGATCTTGTCGACCGCAGGCCCGGGCTCCGGTGACTGCAGTGCCTCGGGAACAGTCGCAGTGACGCTCGCCGCGGCAGCCGCAGCCGCAGGCGCCGGAGCGGTGCGTGCCACAGCGGAAGACGCACCCATCCCGATGTCATGGCGGGTTGCAGCGCTGGCGACGACCGCCAGCGAAGCCGGAGAGGCATTCTTGAAGCCATCGGCCTCGGAGATGATCGACCATTCGCCTGGAGCGACATCAGCGAACGAATAGACGCCGTCGCTGCCCGACACCGTGGATCGCATGCTGCTGCCGTCTGCGCGGATGATCGTCACGGTTGCCCGGGGAACGGGTTGATTGGCCGCGTCAGTGACTTGCCCGACAATCGTTCCCACCGATACCGCCGGAGTGCCTGCCGCGGCAGCCCCGCCCGGGGCGATGACGACGATCGGCGTAATCGCGGCGATCAACGCCAATATCAGATGCCGCTGTAAGTGCTTCGTGATGATCTGCATGAATTTCCTTCCCTCGGCGCGAATGGAGACCGAATCGAGCCAGCCGTCTGGGCGGGGCATCGGGCCCGTAAGCGGAGGTTAGCTTCGCGGATTCGGCGTGGAGCGCCTAGACAGAAACCCGTTAAGAAATGCAGGACGCAGCGCCCGACCGCCGTCACGTGCGAGGATGCGCTCCGGCTTACGCTGCGAGGGAACCGCGCCTGGTGCCGGTTGTGAGTCCCGCGGTGCGACCTACGCCAACGCCACGGGCGCCGCTGATTGCTGCAGTGCCGCCTGCGCCCGCAGCGGCAGTCGCAGCGTAATGCACGACCCCTCACCCTCGCGGCTCTCGACTTCGATCTCGCCGCCGTGGAGCTCGACCACGGTCTTGACGAAGTACAGCCCGATGCCGGTCCCAACGATTCCAGCGGTGTTACCACCGCGGAAGTAGCGCTCGAACAACCGGACGCGATCGGCGGCTGGAATGCCGATGCCGTGGTCCCTGACTTTGATCACGGCCGCCGATCCAATGCTCGAGAGCGTGAGGTGAATCAGGCCACCGTCCGGCGAGTACTTGATTGCATTGGAAAGGATATTACCGATCACTTGGAACAGAAGCTGTGCGTCCCCGGTGATCTCCAAGCTCTCCGTGGCCAGCGTTTCCAGAATCTGCGCCCGCGGCGCGATTTCGCGCTGCAATAGACAGGCTTCGTGTATGAGCAGCTCGATGTTGATGCTCGTTGGGTGAAAGTACAGCTTGACGTCCTTGTCCAGGACGCGCATGGACTCGATGAGGTTCTCAATCAGGTGGGTCATGCGCCGGGCGGCGTTGCGAATCTTGCGGGCCCGCTCAGCCAAGGCGCCGCCGTCCTTCATCGACTGCAGGAATTGAGCATGGCCGTCTATGAGGGTAATCGGCGTTCGAAATTCGTGCGACGCCATCGAGATGAAATTTCGCTGCAGCGACATCAGTCGCTGCTCCTCCGCCAGCCTCTCGCGCAGCATGGTTGCCTGTTGCTCGAGGCCGATCTGGCTGCCCATCAACTCGATCGCGTTGCCGCGGAATACCAGCACGGCGCGCGCCATTTCTCCGATCTCGTCCGCTCGCTCCGTACCATCGATCTCGATGTTGGTCTGATTTGCCGCCAGGCGGTGCATGCGATCGGCGAGGCTCAGGATGGGTGCGGAAATCGAGCGCCGCACGTGGGCCATCGCTGCCGCGACCGCCAGGCAGGTGAGCACGATGGTCGCGAAAATCAACCAGCGGGCGCGCTCGTAGGCCAGCTCCTCGCGCGCGCTTGCCTCCCGGGCGCTGGCAATGCTGCGCGCCGTCAGAAGATCGAGCGTGTCGCTGGCGGCGTCGTAGGCCGCCTTGGAGGCATCGCCGTACATCGCGACCGCAGCGGCGCGATCGCCACCCTGCGCAAGCCGCCGTACGCGCTGCACTATCTGGTGGTAGTCGTCCCAGTTCGTGACGAAGCGGGTGAACAGCGCTTCCTCGGTCACTTCCTGCGGAATCTGCCGATAGTTTCGTTCCGCCGTGTCGATCTTGCGGTCGAGCTCGGCGAGCAGCGCGTCGCTCGTAGCAATCTCGCGCGCATCGGCAGCCAACAGACTGGCGCCCTCTGCAGCGCGAAAATCCGAGGTGACGTTATTGAGGTCCGCCAGCACGCCGGTGCTGGGCAACCAGCGGTCGCGAACGCGGGCCGCGACCTCGTTGAAGTAGCCGAGGCTGCCGATGCAAAAAGCGCCGAGCAGGGAGACCACCAGCAACAGGAACAGAAACACCAGCGCCAGTCGCGCCGTGATCGAGCGGGTGCGTTTCATGGGCATGTGGGCGCCCGGGGCAGCGTGAACACACCTACAGCCTAGCGCAACGTCGGCGTGACCGACAGGCCTTCGGAACGCTCGCCGCTCAGGGTCGTTGCCCGTCTCCGTGCCATCGAATTCTTTGCGCATTCTTAATATCGCAGCTGCTAACGTTGCGGGCGTCGATCGGGAGACACAGTTTGCACATGCACCGCACTGCGAGGCGCCTCCTCTGCATCGAGGACGACACTGAATTTGCAGCGCTCATCGCCGAGGCGCTGACCGCACGCGGCTACGAGGTGGCAATCGCGCACAACGGCCGTGACGGCTTGGATGCGATCCTGCGAGCTCCGCCGGATCTGGTGCTTGCCGACATCAACATGCCCGTCATGTCGGGCTTTGCCCTGCTCGAGCGCCTCACTTCGATGGAGCCACGGTTTGTGCGCATGCCATTCGTGTTCCTGACTGCGCTCGCCGATCATGACAATGAGCTCAAGGGCTGGCAGCTCGGCGTGGATGACTACGTGACCAAGCCGGTCGACTTCGACGTGCTCGCGGCCCTGATAGCAGCGCGCATCGAGCGCGTGGCACGCAATGCCGTCTGGCCGACGCAGTTCGCGCTGGCTCCGCGCGAGCGCGAGACACTGACGTGGGCTGCGCGCGGCAAGACTTTCACCGAGATCGGCGAGATTCTGGGCTTGAGCCGGCGCACGGTCGAGTTTCATCTGGACAGCGCCCGCAGGAAGCTCGGAGTTCCGACGCGCACCCAGGCGCTCGTCAAGGCGGCAATTGGCCAGCTCATAGAGCCGTAGCTGCAACGACACGCTGCACGCGGTTCGCGGCAAGCGCTCTCAGTATCTGCGCCGCAGTGTGCCACCATCGATCCCACCCGAGAGAGTCTTGCCGGTGACGCCCAGGCCCCCGATGACCGCGCTGTGAATCGCACTGGGTCCGCCAACGGTACCGCTCCGTGAGCTGAGCCCGGGCTTCAAGAGGTACCGGTTCGTTGAGCCGGGCACGCTGCTGAGTGCTCCGGGCGCATGCGCTGTGAGCGCTGCCGCGGAGCTCGCCGCAGCGCCCACCCTTGCGCCCGGCGTACCGGGATTCATGCCAGCGAAGGGCAAGCGTGCGGCATCGCCTGCGCGCGTGCCTGCTGCCGCATGCACGATGCGGTTGGCTACGGGGCGCAAGGCTTTGGTAGGACCTTGCGGGGCTGCCCGCAGGCGTGTGATAGATGGCATGCCACGAAGGGGCGTGCCCATATGGGCGCGGGCCAGAGGGCCGGCGCCTGGGTTCGCTGGCAGTGTGTCGCCCTTGATTCCGGGACGTGCGTTCAATCCGCTCGACCGGGCAGATTGCTCCGCTGGCGGGCTGCTTCGCCCGACACGCACTGGCGCCGAGGTCTGTGGCTCGACATGGCCGGTGGTGGGGCTCCCTCCCAGCGTATCCGGCCGCGCCGGCACGGATATCGCGCCGTCGCTGCTTGCAGCCAGCGTCACGGCTGGTAGGAGAACACCCGAGACCACCGCTATGACCACCAGTCGGAGCGCGCCTGCTGCCCTATGCGACCTACAAATCATCGGCATCTGATCAATGCCCCGCGGAAGTTATGGCGGTGACGGAGCTTGAGTCGTCGCGCCGGCCGACCAGCAGCAGACGCAGTGCCGGCACGATCACCAGCAACATCACCGGTCCGATCAGCATGCCGCCTACCACCACCGTCGCAAGCGGTCGCTGCACTTGGCTGCCGATTCCATGGGACAGTGCTGCAGGAAACAGCCCGATGCAGGCCGAGAGGGCTGTCATCAGCATGGGGCGCATTCGGCGCTCGGCGGCGTGATACATCGCTTCGGCCGATCGCATGCCCTCGAGCCTGAGCACGTTGTAATACGTGAACATCAGAATGCCGTGCATGACCGACACGCCGAGCAGCGATACGAATCCGATCGCAGCCGATATGCTGAACGGCAGGCCGGAGATCCACAGCGCAATAACCCCGCCGCCGGCAGCGAACGGAATACCGGCCAGTGCGAACAAGCTGTCGGTGAAGGAATTGAAGAGGGCGTAGAGCAGCACCAGAATCAACAGCAACGCGACGGGTATGGCGATCGCAAGCCGCTTCTGCGCCTGCTTGAGATCCTCGAATTCGCCGGCCCAGTCGATGCGATAGCCGACCGGCAGTTTGACGTAGCGCGCAATGCGGTCCTGGACCTCCGCAACCGTGCTGCCCAGATCGCGCCCGCGCACGCTGAATTTCACCGGAATGTCGCGCCGCGTGCGCTCGTGATAGATGTAGGAGGCGCCTGTATCAAGAGTCGTGGTAGTAAGCTCACGCAGCGGTATATACGCGTTGGCGCCGGAGCTGGTCTGGTAGGCCACCTTGATGTTGCTGATGGCCTCGAGGTTGTTGCGATACTGCGGCGCGAGGCGCACCGTGAGGTTGAATGAGCGATCGCCTTCGAGCACCTGGGAAGCGACCGCGCCGCCCATGGCAGCCTGAATTACCGTGTTGATATCCCCGGTATTCAAGCCGTATCGCGCCGCCTTGGCGCGATCGATCTTGATGTCGAGGTTCGGTTGTCCCATGACGTGGAATACGCCGAGATCCTCCACACCCCGCACCTTGCTCATCTGCGTCATGACCTGTTGAGCCAGATCCTCGAGTACGCTCAAGTTTGGGCCAATGATCTTGACCGAGTTGGCGCCCTTGACCCCCGAGATCGCCTCTTCAATGTTGTCCTGAATATTCTGCGAAAAGTTGAAGGTCACGCCCGGAAACGCGTCCTGCATTTCCCTCTGCAGCTGCGCGGTCAGCTTCTCCTTGTTGAGTCCGCTTGGCCACTCCTCGAAAGGCTTCAACGGGGCGAACATTTCCACATTGGAAAAGGGCGATGGATCGCTGCCGTTATCGGGCCGGCCATGCTGCGAGGCCACCGTCAGCACCTCGGGATGACTCAGCATGATTTCGCGCATCTTACGGGTTGCTTCCGTCCCAGCATCGAGACTCATGCTCGGCGGCAGCGATGCGCGGATCCAATAGTTGCCCTCCTCGAGCGCGGGCAGGAATTCGCTGCCGAGCCGGGTCGTCAGCAGGCCGATCAATAGCAGGAAGCCCGCGCCGATGGCCACCACCAGTCGCTGGTGTCCGAGCGCATAGCGCAAGGCTGGGGAGTAGAGGTCGCGCAGCCACTGCACGACGATCGTTTCGGTCTCCTTGACCCGCGCCGGCACGAGGAAGGATGACAGCACCGGCGTGATCGTAAACGTGGCCAGCAGCGCCCCGGCGAGTGCATAGCCGTAGGTCCGCGCCATCGGACCGAAGATCTGACCCTCGACCCCCTGCATCGTGAACAAGGGCACGAACGCCGCGACCGTGATGGTCGCCGAAAAGAACACCGCACGATCGACCTGCAACACGCTGACTAGAATCAGCCGCAGACGTTCGGTCCAGGGAGCCATCACGCGCGTGCTGCTCGGATTTGACGGGTCGCTGCCAAACATCCCCTCCGAAAGCTGCTCCAGCAGATCGCGCCGCTCCTGCGCCTTCATTTGGAAGTTACGGAATATGTTCTCGACCACGATGACCGCCGAGTCGACGATGATACCGAAGTCGACTGCGCCGACCGACAGCAGATTCGCGTCCTCGCCCTGCAGCACCAGCAGGATGATCGAGAAGAACAACGCGAACGGTATGTTGATTCCTACAATGATTGCGCTGCGCAGGTCGCCCAGGAACACCCACTGGATGATGAATACCAGCAGACAGCCGAATATGAGATTGTGCAGCACCGTGTGCGTCGTGACGTTCACGAGGCTGATGCGGTCGTAGAAGGGCACGACTTTGACGCCGGGTGGCAACGTGCCGTCCACGTTCATGCTGGCGACCATCGCCTTGATCCTTGGCACCACATCGTTCGTATGATAGGTACGGCCCATGACGACGATCGCTTCCGGCACATCATCATCGTGGTCCTTGCCGACGATGCCCAGACGCGGTACGTAGCCGACGAAACATCGCGCCACATCCCTGACCAGGATCGGTACGCCGTTGCTCTGCCCGAGCACGATATTTTCAATATCGGTGACGTTGTAACCCTTGGTCAGGTCGTCGGTACCGCCACTGTCGATGAGACCGATGCCGCGGATGTTGACCGATTGCTGGCCGATCGCCACCTCGCGTCCGCCGACGTTGACATTGGCATTGGCCAAAGCACCCACCAACTGTGGCAGCGTGACGCCGTACGCCTGCAGTTTGTTGAGGTCCGCCTCGACCTCGAATTCCTTGGTCGGTCCGCCAAAGCTGTTCACCTGCACAACGCCCGGTATCGTCGACAGGCGTCGCAGTACGATCCAGTCTTGAGCAGTGCGCAGATTCGTGAGTCCGAAGTCCTTTGGCCCCTGCACCGCATAGCGGTATACCTCGCCGATGAGACTCGACTGTTGGATCTGAGCCTGCTGCCCTCCCGGCAGTGACACGTTCTGCGCGAGGCTGTTGAGCATCTGCGTGTAGGCAAAGTAGTAATCGACGCCGTACTTGAAGGTGACCCGCAGATAGGTCAGGCCATAGAAGGAGGTGGACCGCACGTTGTCGATGCCGGGTGTCGAGTAAACCCCGATCTCCATCGGTATGGTGTAGTAGCGCTCCATCTCCTCGGCCGACAGCCCTGCGGCCTGCGCCGTGATCTCCAGAATCACAGGGGCGGGATTGGGGTAGGCCTCGATGTTGAGTTTGTAGAACGCGGCCAAGCCGGCCCCGAGAAACACCAGCAGACCGAGGACGATGATGGCCCGGCGAGTCAGTCCGAATGCGAGGATGCCTTTCAACACCTTGCTGCTCCCACAAGCACGTGCAGATCAGGCCCGTGGACCTGGATTGGCCGTGGAACTGCTGTGAGCCGGAGTGTTGGATGGCCAGAATGTCCGCTCATGTTTCTCCGCCATTGATCATGTTGTCGAGGAACATTGCGCCCTTGGTCACGACCAGCTCACCGCGGCTGACACCCTCGAGTACCTGGTCGCGGCCGCCGCTGATCAGGCCGATCTGGATCTTGCGCTGGGTAAAATGGCGGCGATCGGTCGTTACCCACACGGTCATCGCGCCGTCGCCTTCGCGTACCACGCCCTCGAGCGGGACCGCCGGAGCCGTCACCGGCTCGCCGGTCACGATCACGAACGTGGCGAACATCCCCGGCAAGAGTTCGTGCTTTGGATCCTGAATCTCAGCACGGACCATGCCGCGATGCAGCTGAGGATCGACCGTGGCTCCCAGCGTCGAGATGCGGCCATCAAACACGCGGTTCGGAAATGCCATGACCGATACACGTATTTGCTGTCCCTTCTGGACCAGCGGCATATCGCTTTCGGTTACGCTGGCATTCATCCACACGCGCGAGATGTCGGCGACGGCATAAGGCGCGGGGGTATTCCCCGGCTGCACGAACAAACCGGGCGCCGCGTTTCTTGCAGTAACAACACCAGAGACCGGGCTCAGCACCACCAGATACGGATCGATGGTACGCGTCTGCACCATGTGATCGATCTCGGTCGGGCTCTTGCCAAACACGGCTACTGCGTCGCGCGCGGCCTTGAGTGCACCCTCTGCGGTCTGCTGATCTGAGCTTGCCTGTTCGTAATCCTTGTCGGCGATGCCCTGGACCGCTCGCAGCTGCGTCGCGCGTTCAAGCGCCTTGGTGGTTAGATCCAGGACCCCTGCCGCCGCGATCAATGTCGAGTCGGCCTGTATCAGATCCGGGCTCTCGATCGTGAACAGTTTCTGGCCCTTGGCAACGCTGTCGCCGAGTTTGGCGAACAGCTCGACGATTCGGCCCTGGTACGGTGGAAATACCGGGGTCGTCATGTCTTCGTTGAAGTCGATACTGCCAACAGCTTCGCGCTGCACCGGGAAGCTGTAATCGGCGACAGCTTCGATCTTGATCATCTGCAGCTGGGTCTCGGACAGCTCGACGGTGCTGCTTCCCGCCTCGGGCTTGCCTGAGGCGACCGTGGCGGAGGCGCCGCCGGAGTCGGTCTTGCCGGCGCTCTCGGCGCGCGCGCTCCAGTACGCGCCCCCGCTGAGCGCCAGCCCCAGCCCTGCGATCACGGCGAGCACAGCTGCGATTCGCCGGAATGTCAGCCATTGCCGCAGTGTCGAACTCGATCGATCGATCATCGCCATTGAATCGTTCCTCCTCCGGCAGACCAGCACGCGGCGTGAGCGCCCGCCAACGCAAACGGCCGGCGCATCGCAGTCGCCGGCCGAACGATGCGGGTCTGCAGCTGTGTCGGCAACTGTGTGTTTTCCGAGTTGTCCGCGCTGTCTGCCGATCACAGAATTGGATTGGACAGAATTGCATGGGCGATTCATCGCGCTGCTGGCGCGGCGGACTCCAGCTGGGCCGGCGTTCGTGTATGGAGCAAAGGTGATCGATTGCAGTCGGCGGCGAAAATCGGCTTCCCCCGTGCAGGCTTATTGGCGGCGGCTGCGCTTCTGATCGCCAGTTGTGCTGTGGGGCCGGGCTATCACCGACCCACAGCGCCGGCTGATGCGGGCTACTCAGTTACGCCGCTTCCGCAGTCGACCGCTGTGGCTGCCGTGCACGGCGGTGAGGCGCAGCAGCTGATCAGCGGGGGCGATCTGAGTTTTCAGTGGTGGCGGTCCTTCAAATCCCCGACGCTCGATGCACTGGTCGAGCGCGCCTTCAAGGCCAATCCGACGGTGCCTGCGGCCCAGGCTGCGCTCAAGCAGGCCCAGGAGCTGGTCTATGCCCAGCAAGGCTTCTTCTTCCCCACCGTGGCGGCCGTCTACCAGGCGGAGCGACACAAGGTCGCAGCCAACGTCAACAGTAGCGAGACCGCGGGGGTACAGGGCAACGGGGAGAACAAGCTGCCCCAGATCGAGAATCCAACCCGCACACCGCACGCCGTGCCTTCGTACTATCAGTTCCATACGGCCGAGCTGACAGTATCGTTCGTGCCTGACGTTTTCGGCAGCAACCGGCGGCAGGTCGAGTCGCTCGCGGCCCAGCATGAGGCTCAGCGCTTTGCGCTCGAAGCGACCTACATCACGCTGGCGGCCAATGTCGTTGCCGCCGCGATTCAGGAGGCGTCCTTGCGGGCGCAGATTCAGGCGACGCAGCGCATCATCGATGCGGACCGGAAGTCACTGCAGATCCTGCGCGAACAGTTCCGCCTCGGCTTCGCGATGCGCATCGATGTGGCCGCGCAGGAGAGCGCTCTAGCGCAGGCCGAGGCGACCCTGCCGCCACTGAACGATCAACTCGAGCAGACACGTGATCTGGTACGGGCACTGGCCGGTGGATTGCCGAATGCGCTCGACGAGCACTTCGAGCTTGAAGAGCTGCAATTGCCTTCCGAGCTGCCGCTGAGCGTGCCGGCCAAGCTCATCGAACAGCGGCCCGACGTACGCGCGGCCGAGGCGCAGCTGCACGTGGCGAATGCCGAAGTGGGGGTCGCCGTCGCGGCCATGCTGCCGCAGTTCAGCATCACCGGCGCTCTGGGTGGAAATGCCACGCAGATCCCCTGGCTGTTCCGCACCGGCGGGCCATTCTGGAGCCTCATCGGCAATGTCAACCAGCCGATCTTCGAGGGCGGGACGCTGCTGCACCGCAAGCGCGCGGCCAGTGCCGCCCTACGGCAGGCGGCCGCGCAGTACGAGATCACCATGATGACAGCCTATCAGAATGTCGCCGACTCGCTGCAGGCCTCGCTGGCGGACGCGGATGCGCTCGCGGCCGACGTCGATGCGGAGCAGGCCGCCAAGGTGACCTACGATCTCACGCAGCGCCAACTGCAGGTGGGCTACGTGAATTATCTGGCGCTGCTGAGCGCGGAGACGACCTATCAGCAGGCACTGCTGACGCGCGTTCAGGCGCAGGCCACGCGTTTTGGCGACTCGGTCGCATTGTTTCAGGCGCTCGGCGGAGGCTGGTGGAATCGACCACAGGTGGCAGCGAAGTGAGGCAGCAAGCGAATCTCAAGATCAACCTGATATCCGCAATGCGGCACTCGTCGCTGCTGCGCTCGACGCTGATCGTGATAGCGGCGGGCGCGATCGTCAGCTGCGCGGTGGGTCCGAGCTACCACAAGCCCGCAGCGCCAGCCAATGCGGGGTATGCGCCCGGGCCGCTACCGGATTCGAGCGCGGAAGCGGCGGTTCATGGCGGCGAGTCGCAGCGCCTGATCAGCGACCGCGACATTCCGTTCGAGTGGTGGCAGCTGTTCAAGTCCCCGGCACTCAACGCATTGGTGGAGCGCTCCTTCAAGGCCAATCCCACCATCGCTGCGGCGCAGGCGGCATTGGATCAGGCGCAGGAGCTGGTCTATGCGCAGTGGGGGTTCTACTTTCCGACCGTTGCCGCCGAATACCAGGCGGAGCGTCACAAGATATCGGGCAATCTGACCAACGATCAGGCGCCCGGGGTTCAGGGCAATGGCGAAAACCTGCTGGCGCCGCTGCAGGATCCGAACCACGTTCCCCATACCAAGCCGCTGTTCTATCAGTTTCACACCGCCGAGCTCACGGTCGGGTTCGTCCCCGATGTGTTTGGCGCCAATCGGCGGCAGGTGGAATCCCTGCAGGCTCAGGCCGATGCGCAGCGTTTTGCGCTCGAGGCCACCTACATCACCCTTGCCTCGAACGTCGTGGCGGCGGCCATCCAGGAAGCATCGCTGCGCGCCCAGCTCAAGGCGACGCAGCAGATCATCGCGGCGGATCAGAGGTCGCTCGACATCCTGCGCGATCAGTTGCGCTACGGTCTCGCAATGCGCATCGACGTGGCCGCGCAGGAGGCTGTATTGGCTCAGGCGAAGGCGACACTGCCGCCTCTGCAGAAGCAGTTCGAGCAGACGCGTGACCTGATTCGTGCGCTGGTAGGGAATCTGCCGAATCAAGACGTGACCGAGACTTTTGAGCTCGACGCCCTGGAGCTGCCGCCCGAGTTGCCGCTGAGCCTGCCCGCCAAGCTCATCGAGCAACGGCCCGACGTGCGCGCGGCCGAGGCGCAGCTGCGCGCGGCGAACGCACAGGTCGGGGTCGCAGTGGCGGCGATGCTGCCGCAGTTCAACATCACCGGCTCCATTGGCGGCAATGCGACGCAGATCCCGTGGCTGTTCCGCACCGGCGGCCCGTTCTGGAACATCGTCGGCAACGTGACACAGCCCATCTTCGAGGGGGGTACGCTGCTGCACCGAGAGCGGGCCGCGAAGCAGGCGCTCATTCAGGCCGCAGCGCAATATCAGAGCGCCGTCATCACTGCCTACCAAAACGTCGCCGACTCAGTGCACGCCTCGCTGGCCGACGCCGATGCCCTCAGGGCGGAGGTGGCAGCCGAGGCCGCCGCCAGGGTGACGCTCGATCTGACGCAGCGGCAGATGGAGGTCGGGTACACGAATTATCTGGCCTTGCTCAGTGCGCAGGCTGCCTATCAGCAGGCCTTGCTGACTCGCGTCCAGGCCCAGGCAACGCGCTTCGGGGATAGCGTCGCGCTGTTCCAGGCACTCGGTGGCGGCTGGTGGAACCGCCCGAAGATGGTGAGTACGTCGTCCCACGGCGGCTGATGGCGGATCAGGAACCGCGGGACGACCGGCGCGAACTTGCCGACCGCTCGTGACTGCCGCTATCGCGTGCAATGACTCAATGTCGTGTCAATAGGACGCGGCCTCCGAAATCTTAACAATCGCATGCCGCCGCAGCGGCCAATCTTAATGGCCCCTTGTCGAGGTGCTCTGGCAACGTGCGGCAACGTTCAGCGCCCAGAGCGGTATGTACATGCGCGAATTGCCCCGAAAGCCGGCCCTGTCACTCTGGCGGTGAGTGTCCGATCCAAGGAGTTTCTAAGGCCAAGGGAGACAGAGACAGTGAATAGTCCAAAGCGCGCGCGGTGGTTTCTGCTATACCTCGTGGCATGGGGATCTCTGGCCCCGGTGGTCTGGGCGGCGGACAATGCCGTGGGGACGATCGTGGGGGTCGTCACCAATGCGGCCGGTGTGCCCGTAGCGCATGCGACCGTGACCGCCATCAAGGCCGGCGGCGGGATTCGCGCGACGCTCTCCGGTAGCGATGGTGTCTATTCGTTCGCCGATCTGCCCGCGGGCTCTTGGTCGATCACCATACAGGCCGATGGATTTGCGGAAACGACGGCGCCGGCGCTGGACGTGCTAGCCAGCAGGGCTACCCGGCATGACATCGTTCTGAGTGGCGGGCCCGCATCGGCCGTGCCCGGTGCGGTTGTTGCGGCCGCGCCCACGGTGCCCGAGGCACTGCAGGCTCCTGAGCCGGGCCCCGAAGTCGATACGGTCACCCCATTCGCCAATGCCGGCTACATCGGCTGGATGAACGGCAACACGCGCGAGAATTCTCCGATATTCGATACCAAGTTCTTCACACCGGAGATTCGCTTTGACGTCAACTACTTGCAGAGTTTCAATCAACCCAAGGACCATACGATCGTCGGCTCGACCGAAGAGTTCCGCTCCGGCGAGTTCCAGATCGAGCAGGTGAGCTTCGGCGGTGACTTTCATTGGCACAACGTCAAGGCGCGCTTCCTGTCGATGCTTGGCCTGTTTGCGGTAACAACCCCGCGCAATGATGCCAGCGCCGGAGTGGGCAACTGGGATCTTCAGGGCGCCTACAAGTACATGTCGGAGGCGAATGCGGGGTATCACTTCGACGTCAATCACGGCCTGAATGTCGATGCGGGGATCTTCGTCTCGTATATCGGTCTGTTCAGCTACTACAACTTCGACAACTGGACCTATCAGCCGTCGTTTGTATCCTCGAATACGCCGTGGTTCTTCAACGGACTGCGTGTGCAGTGGTGGCCAATACAGTCGCTGAAGATCGAGCCCTGGCTGATCAATGGCTGGCAGTCGTATGCCAAGTTCAATGACCACCCGGGATTCGGCGGCCAGGTTCTCTGGATTCCGAATGATTCGCTGAAGCTGGTGTTCAACAGCTATACCCTTGGCCAGGATAATCTCTCGAACGGCGTCGCCCAGAACGCCAACGGAACCTTGGGCGGCAACTTCTACGGACAAGGGATCAATCCCTGCAATGGCGGTAATCCCAACGCGGATGCCGGCGTCTGCAATGCGAGCTACAAGCCTGTGAATTATGCGCATGTTCAGCGCATTCACGAGGACGACAGCCTGCTGGTGAAGTACTACGACAGCCACGGACAGAGCGGACACGGTGTTTCCCGCATGGCCTTCTCATTGACCTGGGATCTGGGCTGTGAGTACGGCGGCGGGCTCAGCTGTACCCGGGGGCCGAACAAGGCCAATTTCATCGGCTTGATGGCCTACGACCGCACCTGGTTCGATCACAATCTCTACGCGCTCACGCTGGGTGGCGGCTTCATGAACAACCCCGGCCGCTATCTCGCGCTGCTGCCGCCGATCAATCAGGCCACTGCGTCCACGGGATCGCCGTATTTCACGGAGAGTCCCGGACAGAAGCTGTACCAATGGGACCTGCAGTTGAATTTCCAATACATGCCTACGGATTGGATCACCTGGTGGACCGAGGGCACCTACCGACACTCCGATGTGCCCTATTGGAGCGGACCTGGCGGCGTGACGCCGCCAGGCGGCAACAATGGCGCTCCCGCCAATTTCGCCTGCAACAACGGTTCGCCCATGGGCGCGGACCTGTGTAGTGCCGAGGGTGGTGTCTGGTACCCGGATCTGCGCACCCGTGAATTCGTTTGGGGAGCTGGCGTCATGGTGAAGTTCTAGCAGCGCCCCGCCGCCGCCGGCCGTTGGAGGCAGCCAGGCGTTTGCGGGTCGCCCGTGGTAGCCGTGCTGCGCGCCGATGGATAGTATGGTGCGTGTGATCGTCGGTAGCCAAGCGCCACAAATGGAATCCAGTGCTTTCGGCGCGCCGGCAGCGGAGCTGGTGCTGGTCGCGCTTGCGGGCAACGATGGCGATCACGAGCTGATCCGCGCCGGCAAGCAGCTTGCTGATAATCTTCAGGCAGGGTGGACAGTCGTCAGTGTCGAGCCTTCCGGTCTCTGGCTGACGCCGGACCGTGTGCGCGCTCGACGGCTCGAGCTGTCGCGGGTCGCGCAATCTTTGGGAGCCGAGGCGGTCACTTTGCGTGGTCAGTCGGAGCTGCGGGTTCTTGGGAACTATGCGCGGCTGCGGCGGGCGAGCAGGGTGCTGATCGGTGCACCTGCACGATCGGGTTTGCGCGCGCTCGCCCACTGCATCCAGGTCACGGCGTTGAAGCGCAAGCTGCCCCGGGTGGACGTCATCACGGTTGCGTCGGATTCTCGAGGCGTTGAGAAACGGGTTGCAGGCGTCTCAAGCTTACGGGCTGTTGCGCCCGCCGCCGGCAACCGAGCGCTGGCATATCTGTGGGCACCGATCGTCACCGCCGGTAGTGCTGCCGCGGCGGCCCTGATGCCCGAGCATGTGGATCTGATGAACATTGCGATGGTCTATCTGCTCGGTGCCGTGGTGGCCGGATTACTGTTGCGTCGCGGGCCGGCGGTCCTGGCCGCTGCCCTGAGCGTTCTGGCATTCGATTACTTCAACGTTCCTCCTCGATACAGCCTGCTGATCGCCGAGCCGAGCTATCTGGTCACGTTTGCTGAAATGCTGCTGGTTGCTTTGATCATCGCCAATCTCATGATCGCTGTGCGCGACAGATCGGCGGCAGCCAGAGCGCGCGAGCGCCATACGGCGGCGATGTATGCAATCACGCGGGACCTCATGATCGCTCGGGATGCGGAGGCCATGAAACGCGCCGTCGTGCGGCACATCGGGGAACTATTGCACTGCGACGCCAGGGTGTTGTTGTATGACGCGAGCGGGCAAGGCGCGGCGCCCAAGGCGTCCCCGATGCCGTCCGAACGGGAGCACTGTTTGCCGTTGCGGGATCTGCAGACTGCGGTTGGTGTCCTGATAGTAGAACGCTGCACTGCGAGCGACACTCAATCACGCGATCAGCTCGAGCTGCTGCAGGCGATAGCGCAACAGCTGACGCTGGCCTTGCTGCGCGCCCGAATGGCCGAGGGCGCTCATGTGGCGCAGCTGGAAGCGCAGCGCACCGCGTTGCGCAACGCGATCCTGAGCTCGATTGCGCGGGACTTGCGCGCGCCGCTGTCGGCGATCGCGGGCGCCGGCAGCATCGTTGCGCACGCTGGTTTTGTGTTGGATCATCGCCGCCGCGTCACGCTCGGTCGATTGATCGAAGATAAGGCTCTGGAGCTCGCGGAGGTGCTGGCCAACATGCTGGAACTGGCACGTCTGGAAGCCTGCGCCGACGCAATCGACCGGGACTGGGACGCGCTCTCTGAGCTGATTGGACTGGCGATCGAGCGGCAGAAGGCCTGGCTGCAGGACCATGAAATCAACCTCGACCTGCCGCCGGGTCTGCCGTTGGTGTACGTCGATGCCAATTTGATGGTGCAGTTGTTCAGTAATCTGCTGAACAATGCAGCCAGATACACGCCACATGGAACACGCATCGATGTTCGGGCGCGCTGCGATGGCGCCGTGCTGCGCGTGGTCATCGAGGACGCGGGCCCTGGATTTGGCACCGAGGTGTTCATTCTGCCTCTCGAGAAGCGAGTAGCTGCCAATGTCGCTCGTGAGGGGCGTGCAGGGCTTGGGCTCTCAGTCTGCCGCGCCGTAGCTCGTCGGCACGGTGGCGATATCGCCGTCGGCGCGAGCAGCCTGGGTGGTGCGCGCGTCGAGGTCACGATCCCACTGCTCGACGAACAACCAGCGGCCGGATCGGTATCATCAGTCGCATGAATCCCGAATCATATCTGGCGTTGGTGGTTGAAGACGATCCCGACATGCAGCAGGTCCTGCGCATGATGCTCGAGGCGGATGGCTTGCGGGTCACGATCAGCGGCAGCTGCGCGACGGGTGTACAGATGGCGCGAACGCATCGTCCCGACATAGCGATCGTCGATCTGGGGCTCCCCGATCTCGACGGCATCGAACTCATCAAATCCATCCGCACCTGGTCACCGATGCCGATCATCGTGCTGTCGGCCCGGGCGGCGGAGGCGCAACGCCTCGCTGCATTCGAAGTCGGGGCCGACGATTATGTGATCAAGCCATTCAGCGGCTCTGAACTGGTGGCGCGAGTGCGCGCGGCTCTGCGGCGACAGGACCGCGTCGGCCAGCCGGCGGGCATGCTGCGGGTCGGCGATCTTGCCGTCGATCGCTCGCGACGGGTGCTGCTGCAGCCAAGTGGTGGCGAGGTGCGACTCACTCCGCTGGAGCTACGGCTGCTTGAGGCTTTGGCTCGCCATCCCGATCGGCTCATCACACACTCGCAACTCATGCGTGAGGTGTGGGGAGCGAGTCGCGCAGATACTCGCTCGCTGCGGGTACTGCTCACCAACCTGCGTAAGAAACTGGAACTCGATCCAGCACGTCGTACCCACATCGAAAAGGAAGCCGGCGTCGGTTATCGCCTCGTGCTCGAGCCGCAAGCTGCCGACGCCGGGTGCGGCTGAGCCGCCGGTTCGGCTGCCGATGACAGCTCAATCGCTGGCCGTGAGCTTGCTGTTCGATTCGGGGGGCGTGAACGCGGCGAGCCTATACCCCACGCCTGGTTCGGTTACGATATGCGTTGGCCGTGTGGGATCGGGCTCCAACTTCTTGCGCAGGGTGGTGATGAACACGCGCAACGAGCGCGTATCGGCCCGATTGGGACCCCAGACCTCGTTCATGAGCTGCGCATGCGTGACGACCCGGTCGCGATTGCGCGCCAGTGTCTCGAGAATGCGGTGCTCCAGCGGGGTGAGCCGCACCTCTCCGCCGCTGGGTTGAAGTACCACGCGGCGCGTGAGATCGATCGACAGGTCGCCGAACTCGAGTATGCCGGTCGGCAATTCGCCTCGCACGTGTCGTCGAAGTGCCGCCCGCACGCGCGCCAGCAGCTCCGGTGCGCTGAAGGGTTTCAGGACGTAATCATCGGCGCCGCATTCGAATGCAGCGAGGCGTTGCGCCTCGGCAGTGCGGGCCGACAGCACGATGATCGGCATCGGTGACCAGGTGCGGATGGATTTGATGAGCTCGATGCCATCGAGGTCGGGAAGCCCAAGATCGACGAT
>Ga0209415_10006604_pt1 | contig 20527 bp, 18 predicted proteins | sample PeaSoiSIISIP2007_FD_187696 | JGI IMG/M metagenome (GOLD analysis project Ga0209415, IMG submission 187696) | Peat soil microbial communities from Weissenstadt, Germany - SII-SIP-2007 (SPAdes) (version 2) | ecosystem: Environmental > Terrestrial > Soil > Wetlands > Peat | place: Germany...
TAGCGGCGCTCGACGGGGACGAGCACGTGCATGCCGTCTGCGCTCGACGTCTTCGCGAACGACTCGAGCCCGAGCGCGTCAAGCGCGGCCTTGACGAGCAGCGCCACCTGCACCGTCTCGCGGAAGCCGACGTCGGGCGACGGGTCGAGGTCGAAGAGCACGAAGTCGGGACGGTCCGGCCTGTCGACGCGCGAGTACCACGTGTTCATGTCGATGCAGCCCATGTTCACCATCCACACGAGCGCGTCCTCGTCGCTCACGACGGGGGCGTCGAACTGGCCGGTGTGGAAGCGCGGGATCCAGTCGGGCATGTGCGAGGGCGCGTTCTTCTGGAAGAACGCCTTACCGAACGCGCCGTCGGGATAGCGGCGCATCGTGAAGGGGCGGTCGCGGAGGTGCGGCAGGAGGACGGGCGCGACCGCGCGGTAGTAGTCGAGGAGATCGCCCTTCGTCACGGCCTCGTCCGGGAAGAAGACCTTGTCGAGGTTCGAGAGCTTCACGCGACTGCTCTCGCGCACAACGGTGGCGGCGGGCTTGTCGTCGCGGAGCCCCTCGAACGACGGCGCACGCAAGTGCCCCTCGTGCGTCCACTCCACGAAGGACACCTCGCAGACGAGCTTCGGCTCGACCCAGACGACGTCGCCCTTGCGCACCTTCGGCATCGTCGGAACGACGGCGAGCGGCGACGTGTCGCGGCGCAGCGGCTCGAGCTTCGCGAGCAGCTCGTCGATGTCGCGCTCCGTGAACCCCGTGCCGCAGTTCCCGACCCAGACGAGCTCGCCGTCACGATGCATTCCGAGCACGAGCGCACCGAACCGCCCTTCGCGGCGCCCCTGCCCGCGCGTCCAACCGCAGATGACGAACTCCTGCCGACCGTGCGTCTTGATCTTCAGCCAGTCGCGCGTGCGTCTGCCCTCGACGTACCGCGAGGCGGCGCGCTTCGCCATGACACCCTCGAGCCCCTGCTCGGACGCCGCGCGGTACAGCGCCTCGCCGTCGTCGAAGGCCCCCGAGAGCTGGACCGTCTTGTTGCGCAGATCGAGCAGCTGCTCGAGCCGCTCGCGCCGCTCCGTGAGCGGCAGGTCGAGGACGGGCTCGCCGTCGATCTCGAGCACGTCGAAGAGCGCGTACACGATCGGCGTCCCGGGCTTGCCCTGCTGCATCGCCGAGAAGCTCGGGCGTCCGTTCTCGTCGAGCGCGCACACCTCGCCGTCGACGACGCACTCCGGGCTGCGCACGACCTGCTCGAGCGTGCGTGCGGCGCCGGGAAAGCGGCCGGTCAGGTCGTTGCCGTTGCGCGAGACGAGGCGAGCCTCGCCGCCGCGGACGTATCCAAGCGCGCGGTAGCCGTCCCACTTCACCTCGAAGAGCCAGCCTTCTCCGGCCGGCAGCTCGTCCGCCGGCGTCGCGAGCATCGGCTTGTAGTCGTTTCGGGGCCCGGGAGAGCCGTCGGTGTCGCGCTTCCGGATCAGGAGCCAGTTCTTCTCCTTCCCGTCGAGGTGCGCCGGCACGAGCGTCCACGTGCCGTCGAGCCGCTTGCCGTGCAGGCGTACGGTCAGGCCGCCGTCGGGCTTCTCCTCGACGAGGTCGTACGTGCCCGCGTCCCAGATCTCGACCGTGCCCGCGCCGTACTCCCCCTTCGGGATCTCGCCCTCGAAGCCGGCGTAGTCGAGCGGATGGTCCTCGACGTGGACGGCGAGCACGCGTGCGCCCGGCTCGAGCGGGACGCCCTTCGGCACCGCCCAGGACGCGAGCGCGCCGTTCCGCTCCAGCCGGAAGTCGTAGTGCAGGCTCCTCGCCGCGTGCCGCTGGACGACGAATGCCGGCGCTCGCTCACGCGACCGCCGACCAGAGAACGGCTCCGGTGTCCTGGCGGGATCGCGTTTGCGCCGGTACGCCTCGAGGTCGCCGCTCACGAGGTCTTTTTAGCCACCAGGACGATGTTTGGGCGCCGCCAGTCCGGTGATGAGTACTTCCGGAGCCTGGGGGGAGGCTTCTTTACCGGCCTCGAGCTGTATCTGGACGGTCCAGAAACGGTGTTCCTCGCCGGGGATAAGCCTGTGGACGCTGTGGATAGGCTGGTGCCGAACCTACCGAAACCTACTACGCGAACACGCCGAGCGACCGAAACTTCGCCCGGCGGAGCCGGCGAAGCTCCTCGCCGGGCACGTCGGCCAGCTCGTCGAGCGCCTCCCGGATCGAGTCTCCGAGCAGCCTCGCCGCCTCCTTGTAGTTCACGTGCGCCCCGCCCTGCGGCTCCGGGACGATGCCGTCGATCACGCCCAGCTCGAGGCAGTGGGCTGCGTCCGGCTTGAACGCGGCGGCGGCCTTCTTCGCCTCGCCCGCGTCCCGCCAGAGGATCATCGCGCAGCCCTCGGGGGAGATGACCGAGTAGATGGCGTGCTCCTGCATGAGGACGCGGTCGGCGAGCGCGATCGCGATCGCCCCGCCCGAGCCGCCCTCGCCGATGACGCAGGTCACCGTCGGCACCGTCAGCCGCGCCATGACGGCCTGCGACTGGGCGATCGCGGCGCCCTGGCCGTGCTGCTCCGCGTTCACGCCGGGATACGCGCCCGGCGTGTCCACGAGCGAGATGACTGGGAAGCCGTGCCGGTCGGCGAGCTCCATCACGCGCATCGCCTTCGCGTAGCCCTCCGGGTTCGACATGCCGAAGCGCCGCTCGGTCCGCTGGTGGATGTCGCGGCCCTTCTGCTGGCCGACGAGCACGACCGTCCGGCCGTCGAACTTGCCGATCCCCGCGATCATCGCCGCGTCGTCGGCGCGCGCGCGGTCGCCGTGCAGCTCGAACCAGTCCTCGAGCAGGCGCTCGACGTAGTCGAGCGTGTACGGCCGGTCGGGGTGGCGCGCGAGCTCGACCGAACGCCAGATGTCGTCGCCGGTCGGCTCCTCCCCGAGCCGGTCGAGCTGCCGCTGGAGCCGTTGGAGCTCGCCGGACAGCTTCGCACCGCCGAGGAGCGGCACGCTCCGCAGGCGGCTCAGCCGCTCCCGCAGACGGAGCTCGTGCTCAGACGGGGGCATCGAAGAGCCTCAGGAGTCGCGCAACCGTGGCGCGGATCTGTGGACGGGGCACGATCGCGTCGATCTGGCCGAAACGGAGGTTCTGCTCGGCGCGGCCGAAGTCGTCGGGCAGCTTCTCGCGTGTGAGCTCCTGCACGACCCGCGGGCCGGCGAAGGACATGAGCGCGCCCGGCTCGGCGAGCAGCACGTCGCCGAGGGTCGCGAAGCTCGCGAGCACGCCGCCCGTGGTCGGGTGCGCCATGACCGAGATCATCGCCTGGCGGGCGTCGCGCAGGTCCTCGACGGCGGCAATCGTCTTCGGCAGCTGCATCAGCGAAAGGATCCCCTCCTGCATGCGAGCGCCGCCGGAAGCGGTCACCGTGACGAGCGGGACGCCGCGCTCGATCGCCGAGTCGCACGCCCGCGAGAACTTCTCACCGACGACGCTCCCCATCGAGCCGCCCATGAACGCGAAGTCCATGACCGCGAGCTCGCACCCGCGACGCTCGATCGCTCCCTGACCGATGATCATCGCGTCGGCGAGACCGGTGGACATCTCGGCCTCGGCGAGACGCTCGGTGTAGGGACGCAGGTCGAAGAACCCGAGCGGGTCCTCCGAATGCAGGTCGGCGGCCTCCTCGGAGAACGACCCGTCGTCGACGAGGGACGCGATTCTCGCCCGCGCGCGCATCGCGAAGTGGTGACCGCACTGCGCGCACACCCAGAGCGCGCGCTCGAGCTCGTCGTCGCGGTAGTGCGAATGACAGCTCGGGCAGGTGTTCGGGTGCTTCGGCGGAGGAGCCGGCTTGTCGTCGGTCTCGATCGATACGTCGATCTTGGCCACGGCGCTAGCTTAGACCGGCCCGGCTCCCGCGAGGTTGCGCCCCGGCTAGAGCCCGATGGCGGCGCAGAGCCGCTCGAGCGGCTCGACGTTCGCCGGATCCGGCGCCAGCCCCGTGAACCCGGCTCCGACGACCGAGCCGTGCGCCGCGATCTCGCCGAGGAGACGCTCGATCTCCGCCAGCGTCGGCCCGGCCGGCTCCGGCATGAATACGGTCATCTCGTCGGGGTCGAAGACGTCGCAGTCGATCGCGAGATAGACGGCCGGGACGCGGCTCAGCACGCGGTCGACGTCGGCGTCGATGCCGGCGGCCCGCATGAACTCGACCTCCGGTGGGTCGAGATTCCGGGCGCCGACGAGCGCCACATCGTGCGCGTCGACGGCGCCTCCGTCGATGAGCATGCGCAGCGGCATTCCCCACTCGTTGCCCGACGGCGAAGACTGCGGCGTGTTGAGGTCTCCGTGCGCGTCGAGCCAGATGATGCCGAGCCGGTCGTGCCGCGCAGCGAGCCCCTCGACCGCGCCGATGTGCGAGCAGCAGCACCCGCCGAGGACGAGCGGCCGCGCCGGTAGGTCGGACGCGACCGCGAGCGTCTGCGCGACGAGCGAGTCCTCCTCGACGACGGACGCCTCCGGGTAGTCGAGCGGCAGCCCCGCCGCCTCGATCATCTCCTCGCCGCCGTCGCCCCACGCGCGCGGGACGCGGACGAGGCCCGCGGCGAACGTCCGCCCGCAGGAGTGGCACTCGTAGCCGTTGCCGACCGCAACCGCCGTGAACGCGCGGCACGTCGGGCACTTGGCACGCAGGAGGCTCACGCCTCGACCTTCTCGTACACGGCGGACACCGCCTCCACCTCCATGCCGACGCTCTCGTAGAGCTTCGTCGCGCCTGTCGGGCTGTCGGCGTCGACCCCGAGGCTCACCCGCGGGACACCGCGGCGCCAGAACTCCGCGAACGTGCGGTAGAGGAGGGCCTTGCCGAGGCCGCGCCCGCGCCACTGCCGTCGCACGCCGAGCAGGCCGACGAAGCCGCCGCCGCCGCGGTTCGTCTCGTTGCGGACGACCGCAGCGAGCTCGTCGCCGTCGCGCACGACGAACCACAGCGGGCCGTCCGCGTCCGCGTGCTGGCCGCGGCGGAGCTCGTGCCACTCGTCGAACGGCGTGCCGTGCCACTCCCAGTGGTCCTGGAACGACTCGATCATGGCGGCGTGGAACGCGCGCGCGTCCTCCTCGCGGTACGGCTCGAGCACGAGCGGCGCGGGAAGCTCCGGCACGATGGGCTCGGCGTCCAGCTCGATCGCCATGTCGTAGAAGCGTCGCACCTCGCGATAGCCGCGCGCCTCGAACAGCGCGACCGCAGCCGCGTCCTCGGGCGGCACCCAGCTGTGGATCTTCTCCGCCTCGCGGCGCCCGGCCGCCTCCTCGCCGCGGCCGACGAGCGCCGATCCGAGGCCGCGACCCTTTGCGCCCTGCGCCACCACGCCGACGTGCGTACCGATGGTCCCGTACAGCTCGAACCAGCCGACGGCGGCCGGCGCTCCGTCCTCCTCGAATAGCCACGAGTCGCCGGCGAGGTCGGTGCGCGCCCACCACGCCTCGAGGTCGCTCGGCCGCACCCGCGACGGGCGCCCGCGCAGAGCCTCCTCGTCGGCCGCGATGAGGCGGGCGACCGCCGGCGCATCCTCGACCGTCAACGGCCGCACGTTCACGGAACGAGAGAGTCGAGCGTGTCGGCGAGGCCCGTGAGCGTGTGCTGCTCGACGTCGGGCTGCGGCTCGGGCTGCTCGCCGAGCCGGTTGATCCAGACGGTCCGAAGGCCGAGCTCCCGCGCCGGAGCGACGTCGTGGAAGAGGCTCGCGCCGACGTGCACGTGACCGGCGCGGTCGGCGCCCGTGCGCACGAAGAACTCCTGCCAGTGTCCGTGGGCGGGCTTGTAGGAGCCGATCTCCGAGGCGACGATCGCGAGCTCGAAGGGAACGGCGAGCGCCGCCATCGACGCGTCGATGAAGTCGCGGTCGGTGTTCGAGAGGATGGCGAGCTTCCAGCCGCGGGACCGCGCCTCCTCGAGCGAGCCGCGCACCTCGGGGAACGGCTGCCAGTCCGGCAGCGACCGCGCGAGCGCGTCGTGCTCGTCGACGGGGAGCTGCAGGTCTTCGCGCGCCGCCAGGCGGACGAGCGTCTGCGTCAGCACGTCCCGGTAGGTGCGCGCCGGGTCCTCACGCTGCACCTCAGGCTCGACGTCGTGGTAGGCGTGCAGGAGCCGCGCCGACCGCTCGGCGCCGAACAGCCGCTCGAGCTCGCGGCCGATCCCGCCGTTCCAGTCGATCAGCGTCCCGTAGCAGTCGAACGTCGCCCAGCGGTCCATACTTCGCAATCATGGCTGATCGCGCGACCCACCATCGCTGGGACGATCTTCCGCGCGAGGAGCTCAACCCGCTCCTGAGCCGACGCCTCGTCACCGGCGGCGACCTGATGATCGCGCACGTCTACATGAAGAAGGGCTGCCTCATCCCACGGCACTCGCATCACAACGAGCAGCTCACGTACATCCTCGAGGGCTGCCTCCGCTTCCGGCTCGGCGCCGACGGCGAGGAGGTCGTCGAGGTGCGCGCGGGCGAGGTGCTGTGCATCCCCCGCGACCTTCCGCACGAGGCGGAGGCACTGGAGGACACGCTCGACGTCGACGTGTTCAACCCGCCGCGCCAGGACTGGCTCGACGGGTCCGACGGCTATCTGCGCTGAGTCAGGCCGCCGGCCTGAACGCGAGCAGCTCGGGCCCGTGCTCGTTCAGCCAGGCCCGCTGCTCCCGCCAGTCGGGACGGCGGCTCTCGACGAGGCGCCAGAACCGCCGCGAGTGATTCGCCTCGCGCAGGTGGCAGAGCTCGTGCACGACGACGTAGTCCAGCACCTCGAAGGGGGCGAGCACCAGCCGCCAGTTGAACGACAGCGTGCCGGCGGCCGAGCAGGATCCCCACCGCGTGCGCTGGTCGCGGATCGTGACGCGACTCACCTCGACATCGAGCTCGCGCGCCTCCTCGTCGATGAGCATGCAGACGAGCTCGCGCGCCGCGCGGCGACCTTCGAGCTCGGAGATCCCGCGGGGATCGAGGCCGAGACGCGGCCGCTGCTTCGCCCGCTCCGACGCGAGCCAGTCGCGATGCTCGTGCAGCAAGCGGTCGATTTCGGCGTCCGCCATCCACACGGGCACGGTGAGACGAGCGGGAGCGCCCCACGGAACGTCGATGGTCCAGCGTCGCGCGCGCCGCGAGCGGCGTACCACTACGAGCTCGTCCAACCGGCGTGACGCTACTCGTGCCGGCGGATGACGACGCACGCGTTGTGGCCGCCGAAGCCGAACGAGTTGTTGATCGCGACCTTCACGTCAGCCTTGCGCGCCTCGTTCGGCACGTAGTCGAGATCGCACTCGGGATCTTCGTACTCGTAGTTGATCGTCGGCGGCAGCACGCCCTCGTACAAGGCGAGCGTCGTGAACAACGCCTCGACCGCGCCCGCGCCGCCGAGGCAGTGCCCGGTCGCGCCCTTCGTCCCCGAGATCGCGATGCGCCGTGCGTTGTCCTCGCCGAGCGCGAGCTTGATGACGCGCGTCTCGCTCGAGTCGCCGATCGGCGTCGACGTCGCGTGCGCGTTCACGTAGTCGACCTCCTCCGGCGTAACGCCCGCGTCCGCCATCGCCATGGTCAGCGCGCGCGCCGGGTTCACCCCCGTCGGGTCCGGCTCGGTGATGTGGCTCGCGTCGGCCGACGCGCCGTAGCCGCCGATCTCGCCGTAGATCTTCGCGCCGCGCGCTCGCGCGTGCTCGAGCTCCTCGAGCACGAGCACGGCGGCGGCCTCGCCCATCACGAAGCCGTCACGCTTGAGGTCGAACGGACGCGACGCATGCTTCGGGTCGTCGTTGCGGCGTGAGAGCGCGCGCATCGCGCCGAAGCCGGCGATTCCCACCTTGTTGATCGCCGCCTCGGTGCCGCCGCAGAACATGACGTCCGCGCGGCCGAGACGGATCGCGTCCGTCCCGTCGCCGATCGCCATGTTCGACGCAGCGCACGCCGTGCACTCGGACGCGAGCGGCCCCTTTGTGCCTAGCTCCATCGACACCCAGCCGGCGCCCATGTTCGGGATGATCGCCGGGATCGCGAACGGGTTGACGCGGTCCGGCCCCCGGTCGCGCAGCGTGTCGTGGCAATCCTGGAACGAGGTCAGCCCGCCGATGCCGGTGGCGATGGCGGCGCCGATCCGGTCTGCCTCGGGGGCGACGTCGAGGCCAGAGTCCTGCTCGGCTTGGCGCGCGGCGGCGACGATGAGCTGCGCAAACCGGTCCATGCGACGGGCCTGCTTGAAGTCGATCCAGACGGACGGGTCGAAGTCCTTCACTTCACACGCGAACGTGACCGGGTACGCCGAGGCGTCGAAATGCGTGATCGGCCCCGCGCCCGACTCGCCGCGGATCAGGGCGTCCCATGACGAGCGCACGTCGTTGCCGAGCGGCGTGAGCGCGCCCAGCCCTGTGATGACGACGCGGCGTCGCCCGTTGAGTGAACCCTTGTCGTTGCTCACATTCCCAATCCGCCGTCGACGAGCACCACTTCGCCTGTGATGAACGAGGCCTCGTCGGAACAGAGGAAGCGTACCGCCCCTGCGACGTCTTCCGGCTCTCCGAGCCGTCCGAGCGGGGTGTTCTGGAGCATCGCCGCGGTCGCCGCCTCGGGCAGGACCTCGGTGAGCTGCGTCTTGACGTAGCCGGGAGCGACGACGTTGGCGCGCACGTTCCGGCTGCCGAGCTCCCGGGCGAGCGATTTCGTGAAGCCGATGATCCCCGCCTTCGACGCGGCGTAGTTCGTCTGGCCCCAGTTGCCGTGGACGCCGACGACGGACGAGATGTTGACGATCGAGCCCGCCCGCTTCTTCATCATCGGCCGGCAGACGGCGCGGCACGTGTAGAAGACCGACGACAGGTTCGTCTCCATCACGGTGTGCCAGTCGTCGTCGGACATGCGCGCAAGCAACCCGTCGCGGGTGAGGCCGGCATTGTTGACGAGGATGTCGAGGTCGCCGGCCTCCTCGACGAGGCGCTTCGCGTCGTCGGGGCTCGAGACGTCGGCGTGCACCGCGCGGCCGCCGATCTCGGCGGCGAGCGACTCGGCTTCGTCCTTCCCCGACCGGTAGCCGATGACGACGGCGGCGCCGCCCCGCGCGAGCTCGGCGGCGATGGCCCGGCCGATGCCGCGCGAGGCGCCCGTGACGAGCGCCGTCTTCCCTTCGAGTGAGGCGAAGCTCACGAGGATTCGGCAGCGAGGACGTCGTGCAGCGCGTCGAGCGTGACGAGGCTGTTCACCGACACGGCCTTCACGTTGCGGTCGATGCGCTTCACGAGACCGGACAGCACGTTGCCGGGACCGACCTCCACGAACGTGCGCACACCCTCGCGGACAAGCTCGGAGGCCGCCTGCGTGAAGCGCACGGGGGCGGTGAGCTGGTCGACGAGCAGCGGCGCCATGCGCTGCGCCGACTCGATCCTCGCGGTCACCGTGGACATGAAGGGGGCGACGGGCTCCTGGAACCGCACGCGCTCGATGGCGGGGCGCAGCCGGTCGGCGGCGCGCGCGACGAGCGGGGAGTGGAACGCGCCCGACACCTTGAGCTTCACCGCGCGGCGCGCGCCGGCCTCCTGCGCGAGCTCGCAGCACTCGTCGACCGCGTCGTTCTCGCCGGAGATGACGATCTGGCCGGGGCAGTTGTAGTTCGCGGGCCACACGCCGAGGATCTTGCGGCAGAGCGTTTCGACCACTTCGTCCTCGAGGCCGAGGATCGCGGCCATCGAGCCCGGGTGACGCGCAGCCGCCTCCGCCATCGCAATGCCGCGCTCGCGCACGAGCGCGATCGCCTCCTCGTCGGTCATCGCCCGCACCGCCGCGATCGCGGCAAACTCGCCCACCGAATGCCCGACGACGAAGTCTGGCTCGATGCCGCGCGCGCGGATGGCGGCGAGGACGGCGAGCGACGTGGCGACGAGTGCCGGCTGCTGGACCGCGGTGTCGAGGAGCTCGGAAGCGTCGGCGTGGAAGCAGAGCCGCTCGAGGTCGAGGTTGGAGGCGATGCTCGCGCGCTCGTACACGGCGCGGGCCTCGGCCACCGCCTCGGCGATGTCGCGGCCCATCCCCGGCTCGACCGAGCCTTGGCCCGGGAAGCAGAACGCGATCTTGCTCATGCCGCATCTTCCATGGTCCAGCGCATCAGCGCACTCCCCCAGGTCAGGCCGGCGCCCATTCCCGTCATCAGTACGAGGCGGCCGGGCCGAAGCCTGCCGTCGGCGGCGGCATCCGCCAGGGCGAGCGGGATGGATCCCGACGAGGTGTTGCCGTACCGGTCGACGTTGACCACCACCCGATCAGACGGGACGCCGAGCTTCCGGGTTGCGTGATCGATGATGCGGACGTTGGCCTGGTGGGGGACGTAGACGTCCACGTCGTCGATGGAGAGCTGGCACTTCTCGAGCAGCTCCTGCGCCGACTGGACAAGGATACGGGTGGCGAACTTGAACACCTCCCGGCCGTTCATCTTCACGTGGCGGTCGGGGTCCTCGAAGATCCGCGAGCCGCTGCCGGGCAGCCAGAGGCTCTCCCCGCCGCCGCCGTCGGCGCCGAGCTCGAAGCCGAGGAAGCCCTGCTCCGGGACGATCTCGAGCACGACCGCGCCCGCGCCGTCGCCGAAGAGGACGAGCGTCGAACGGTCGTCCCAGTCGAGGATCCGCGAGAGGACGTCGCCGCCGACGACAAGCGCCCGCTTGGCAAGCCCCGCCGCGAGCATGCCGTAGGCCTGCGCGAGCGCGTACATGAACCCGGTGCAGCCGGCCGAGAGGTCGTAGGCCGCTGCGCCGACTGCGCCGAGCTCGTGGGCGAGGATCGCCGCCGTCGAGGGGAATGCCATGTCGGGCGTCACCGTCGCGACGACGAGGAGGTCGACGTCCTTGCCCTCGAGACCGGCCTGCGCGAGCGCGCCGCGCGCCGCGGGCAGCGCGAGGTCGGAGAGCGCCTCCTCGGGCGCGGCGATGCGGCGCTCGCGGATGCCGGTGCGCTCCATGATCCACTCGTCCGAGGTGTCGACGTACTGCGACAGCTCGTCGTTCGTCACCACGCGATCTGGCACCCGAACCCCGAGCCCGGTGATGGACACCTCCAGCCCCTGCCGCGCGGTTCCGATCATTCGCCGACGAAGACTGTCAGGACCGCCTCGGCCGCGAGCTCGCCGTTGACGGTGGCGCGGCCTTCGCCCTTTGCGATCGGGCCGCGCACGCGAACGAACTCGCACTCGAGGGTGAGGATGTCGCCCGGCTCGACGATCCGCTTGAAACGGCAGGCGTCGATGCCGGCGAAGAACGGGATCTTCCCGCGGTTCGCCTCGTCCGCGAGGACCGCGACCGCGCCCGCCTGCGCGATCGCCTCGATGGTGAGGACGCCGGGCATCACCGGCCGTTCGGGGAAGTGCCCCGGGAACCACCAGTCGTCGGCCCGGATCTCCCGGCGCCCGACGACACGCTTGCCCGGCTCGAGCTCGAGGATCTCGTCCACGAGGAGGAAGGGCGGCCGGTGCGGGATGAGCTCCATGATCACGTCCCGGCCGAACGGGGCGACGACCGGGCTCACGCGACGTCTTTGTCCTCGAGGCGCTCGCGCAGCCGGCTGCGGCCGCGGTGCGCATGACACTTCGCGGTCCCCACCGGCATGCCCGCAGCCTCGGCGATCTCCTCGAACGAATAGCCCATCGCGTCCTTGAGCACGACCACCTGCGCCTGCCGCGGGGAGATGCCGGCGAGCGAGTCGCACAGCTCGCGGCGGAGCTCGGACATGCCGGCGGCACGTACGGGATCCTCGGAGGAACCTGCGCGCATGTCGTCGTCGAGCGGCTCCGTCCTGCGTGCGGTGCGGCGCTCGGCCGCGTCGCGGCAGGTGTTGACGACGAGCCGGTGCAGCCACGTCGAGAACTGGGCATCCCCGCGGAACTGGCCCAGCCGCACGCACATCTTCGCGAGGGCTTCCTGGGCCGCGTCGCTCGCGTCCTCCGGGTCGCGGAGCAGGTGCCGCGCCAACCGCTCGACGCGCGGAGCGTGCCGGGCGCAAAGCGTCTCGAGCGCCAGGCGATCGCCGTCCTTCGCGCGCCGGACGAGGATCGGGTCGCTCAGCTTCTCGTGGACAGGAGCTGCCTGCCGGCGAAGCGGCTGCCGAATGGCCCTCACAGCCCAACTAGTCTAGTTGGGCATGTCGGACCTCTCGCCCGAGGTCGTGCTCCCGCTCCTGCGCGGCCGGCTCGGGGAGCCGTACCGGTTCGTGGCCGAATGCGCGTCGACGCAGAAGCTCCTCGCCGACGATGCTCCAGAGGGCGAGACGGCGGCCGCCGACCACCAGCTCGCAGGGCGCGGCCGCCTCGGCCGGGTCTGGGAGGACGCACCGGGCCGGGGGCTGCTCTTCTCCGTGCTGCTGCGGCCGACTGTGCCGATGGAGCGGTGGCCCGAGCTCTCCGTCGTCGCGGGGGAGGCGGTGGCGGCTGCGATCGGCGCCGGGGCGAGCGTCTCCCATCCCAACGACGTCATGATCGCCGGCCGCAAGGTGGCGGGCGTCCTGCCGGAGGCGACCACCGGCCGGGTCGTGCTCGGCATCGGCGTGAACGTCAACCAGCGCGAGGACGAGCTGCCGCCGGAGACGGTGAAGCCGGCGACGTCCCTGCGCATCGAGCTCGGGCACGAGCTGGAGCGGGCTCCGCTCCTCGCGGCGATCCTCCTCGAGCTCGAACGGCGCTACGACGCGTGGTGCGGCGTATCCTGAAGATCGTGGCCAAGCGCACGTTGCTCGTGGCGCTCGTCGCGCTCGCCGCGGCATCGCTTGCGATGCCGCATAGAGGTCGCGCCGACACCGGCGGCGCGACCGTTCGCAGTGCCGGCTCCGCCGGCGCGGCTGCGAAGCCGAGGGTTCTCGCGATCACGTTCGGGCCGGACCTCGACATCAACCCGGTCACGCAGGGCTACCTCACCGGCCAACTTTCCCGCGCGGCTTCCGACCACTACGACGCGGCGGTCATCCTGCTCGACACGCCGGGCGGCCTGTCGACATCGATGAAGGTGATCTTCAACGCCGAGCTGAACGCGAAGCTGCCGGTGATCGTCTACGTCTCGCCGAACGGCGCGCGCGCGGCGTCGGCAGGCGTGTGGGTGTCGGAGGCGGCGGACGTGCTCGCGATGGCGCCGACGACGAACATCGGCTCGTCGACGCCCATCGACTCGAGCGGAGCGAACATCGGCTCCGATCTGCGCCGTAAGGTCATCAACGACGCGGTCGCGTCGCTGACCGCGCTCGCGCAGGCGCATCACCGGAACACGTCGTGGCCGGCGAAGGCCGTCCGCATTGCGTCTAACCTGACAGCGTCGCAGGCGCTGAGGATGAACGTGATCGACATGATCACGCCGAGCCTCCCGGCGCTCCTCGACCGGCTCAACGGCTACCGCACCAAGGACGCGCAGCGGCCGTACACGCTCCATCTCGCCGGAGCGCAGATCGACACGGTGAAGCCGGGCTTCGTCACGCGGCTCCTGAACACGGTGATCGACCCGAACCTCATCAGCATCCTCTTCCTCGCCGGCATCATCGGCCTCATCTTCGAGGTGCTGCACCCGGGCATCGTCCTGCCGGGCGCGCTCGGCGCGGTGTGCCTCGTCATCGCGCTGTACGGCTTCTCGGTGCTGAACCCGAGCTGGGGAGGTGTGGCGCTCATCCTGCTCGGCGTCGCGCTCCTCATCATCGACCTGCACGCCATGACGCACGGCGCGCTGACCGTGGGCGGCCTCGTCGCACTCGGCTTCGGTATGGCGCTGCTCTTCCAGAACGAGCCCGCGCCGTACCGGGTGAACACGTGGCTCATCGTCGGCATCGGCAGCGCCGTCGCCGCCTTCTGGGCGTTCGCGCTCGGCAAGGGCTTCGCCGCCCGCCGGCAGCCCGTCAAGGTCGGCCCGCAGTCGATCGTGGGGCGGAAGGGCGAGGTGCGCGCGCCGGGCCTCGTGTTCGTCAACGGCGAGCTGTGGCAGGCCCACACCGAGGACGAGAGCGACCTCGTCCCGGGCGAGCAGGTCGAGGTCGAGGCGGTCCAGGGCCTCGAGTTGACGGTCAAGAGATAGGATCGCCACATGCTCGGTTTCGTCAGGATCATGCGGGAGTACGAGCGGGGGATCATGTTCAGGTTCGGGCGCCTGCTCGAGCCGCCGCGCGGGCCCGGCATCGTCTGGAAGATCCCGATCGTCGACCAGATCGTGAAGGTCGACCTGCGAACGATCACGCTCAACATCCCGCCGCAGGAAGTGATCACGAAGGACAACGTCCCTGTGCGCGTGAACGCGGTCGCGTACTTCCGCATCGTCGATCCGAACGCGGCGATCGTGCAGGTGGAGAACTTCATGGTCGCGACGTCGCAGATCGCGCAGACAACGCTGCGCGCGGTGCTCGGCCAGCACATGCTCGACGAGCTGCTCTCGGAGCGCGAGAAGATCAACGCGATCCTGCAGGAGATCATCGACGGCGCCACCGGCCCGTGGGGGATCAAGGTCTCGATCGTCGAGGTGAAGGACGTCGAGATCCCGGCCACCATGCAGCGCGCCATGGCGCGCCAGGCGGAGGCCGAGCGCGAGCGGCGCGCGAAGATCATCAACGCCGAGGGCGAGTTCCAGGCCGCCGAGCGGCTGAAGGACGCGGCGATCGTGATCGAGGAGCACCCGATCGCGCTCCAGCTGCGCTACCTGCAGACGCTGCTCGAGCTCGGCGCCGGCAACACGTCGACGATCATCTTCCCGGCGCCGATCGACCTGATCCGCCCGTTCCTCGACCGCGCCGGAAAATCGGGCTGACCGGCTCGCGGGCTAGGCCAGCCGCTCCTGCTCCCTGAACCGGCGCGCGGCCTCGATCGCAGCGCCGAGGTTCAGCCCCTTGTCCTTCGCCTGCTTGATGAGCATCACGGTCTCGAGCGCGTCGATGTCGTAGATGCGCTGCTTCTTGCCCTTCGTCGGGATCTGGGCCTTGTTCGTCCAGTAGTCCAGCTGCATCTTCGAGATGCCCGCGATCTGGCAGACCTGTCCGAGGTAGAGCTCCACTTTGCCGAGGTGCTCTGCCAGATTTATGGGTTCTAGAAAGTCGACCTGCCTGCTGATCGCCATACGCATCCCCACCGTCGAGCCGAAAACGACCCCTCGGTTGTGAGTTATAGAAGGGTTTGTTGCGTTTTGGAAGGGCAGGCTTCCGAAACCTCCCCCGTCCGGGGGAGTCAGGCCTCGTCAGGCTTGTCAGACGGCTCGTCCACCGGCTCGTCGCCGTTCTCGTTCGGCTCCGAGTCGACGACCGGAGCAAGCGAGGAAACCCGCTCGTCGCCGCGCAGCCGCATGACGATGACGCCCTGCGTCGCGCGCCCGAGGCGCTTGACGTCCTCGACGGGCATGCGGATCACGGTCCCGCCGGTGGAGATGAGCATCACCTGGTAGCCGTCGCGGACGACGCGGGCGCCGGCGAGCGTGCCCTTCGCCTCGGTGAGCTGGATCGTCTTCACGCCCATGCCGCCGCGCCCCTTGCGCGGATAGTCGCCGACGCGCGTGCGCTTGCCGTACCCGTTCTCGGTGACGACGAGCAGATCGGAGTCGTCCTGCGCGATGTTCACCGAGATCACCTCGTCGTCGCCCCGCATCCTCATGCCGGCGACACCGGACGTGTCGCGCCCCATCGCCCGTACTTCCTTCTCGTGGAAACGGATCGCCTGCCCGAGCTTCGACACCATGAGAATGTCGTCGTTGCCGGAGGAGTGGCGGACCCCGACGAGCTCGTCGCCGTCGCGCATCTTGATGGCGATGATGCCGTCGGCCTTCAGCGACGTGTTGTACGACGCGAGCTCGGTCTTCTTGACCACGCCGTTCTTCGTTCCGAAGACGAGGTACTTCGCCTCCGAGAAGTCGCGAGTCTGCACGACGGCGCGCACCGTCTCGTCCTGGCGGAAGGGCAGGAGGTTGACGATCGCGCGACCCTTCGACTGGCGGGAGCCGAGCGGGAGCTCGTGCACCTTGAGCCGGTAGACCTTGCCGACGTTGGTGAAGAAGAGGATGTAGTCGTGCGTCGACGCGACGAAGAGGTGCTCGATGTAGTCCTCGTCCTTCAGCTCCATGCCCATGACGCCGATCCCGCCGCGCTTCTGTTCGCGGTACGCCGTGACCGGTAGGCGCTTGATGTAGCCGGACTGCGTGATCGCGATCACCATGTCCTCTTCCGCGATCATGTCCTCGAGCTCGAGCTCTTCCTCCGCGTGAACGATCTCCGTGCGGCGCTCGTCCTTCTTGCCGTAGATGTCCTTGATCTCGAGCAGCTCTTCGCGGATGAGATCGTCGATCCGTGCCGGGTCACCGAGAATCGCGCGCAGCTCGGTGATGCGCTCCGCGAGGTCCTTGTAGTCCTCCTCGACCTTGTGGCGCTCGAGCGCGGTGAGCGCACGCAGACGAAGGTCGAGGATCGCCTGCGCCTGGATCTCGCTGAAGTCGAACTGCTCCATGAGCTTCGTGCGCGCGTCGTCGACGTCCGCAGCGGCTCGAATCAGCGCGATGACCGCGTCGAGGGCGTCGAGGGCCTTGAGGTAGCCCTCGAGGACGTGTGCCGCCCGCTCCTTCTTCTGGAGCTCGTCCTTCGAACGGCGGATGACGACCTCGCGCTGGAAGTCGAGGTAGTGACGGACCAGCTCGAGCAGGGACAGCGTCTTCGGTACGCCGTCGACGAGGGCAACAGCGTTGTAACCGAACGTCGACTGCAGCGGCGTGTGCTTGAAGAGCTTGTTGAGCGCAACCTGCGGGATCGCGTCCCGCTTCAGCTCGACCTGGATCCGCATCCCCGTGCGGTCGGAGTGATCGGCGAGATCCGAGATCTCGGTGAGCACCTTCTCCTGGACGAGGTCGGCGATCTTGCGGATGACGCCGGTATCGCCGCCCTTCTTGACGCCGTACGGAAGCTCGCTGATGACGATTGCCGACTTGCCTCCGCGCAGCTCCTCGATGTGTGCGCGGGCGCGCATGACGATGCGGCCGCGCCCGGTGCGATACGCGTCGCGGATGCCGCTGCGGCCGACGACGTACGCCCCGGTCGGAAAGTCCGGTCCCTTGACGTGCTGCATCAGGCCCTCGACGCCGATGTCGGGGTTGTCCACCATCGCCACGACGGCGTCGACGATCTCGGCGAGACGGTGCGGCGGCATGTTCGTGGCCATGCCCACGGCGATGCCCGTCGAGCCGTTGACGAGCAGGTTCGGGAAGCGCGACGGAAGCACCGTCGGCTGCCGGCGCGACTCGTCGTAGTTGGGCTCGAAATCGACCGTGTTGGCGTCGATGTCGCGCAACATCTCCGTCGCCATGCGCGAGAGGCGCGCTTCGGTGTTGTGGCTGACGAACCCGTCGGTGAGGAACGAGTGATCCTTCGTGTCGACGCGGAGTGAGTACACAGGCTGCACGCCGGCGTTCTCGACTGTCGCAACTTCGCCGTAGTAATAGTCGCCGGTGACGAGCGGCTCGACGACCGCCCGCACCTCCTCGGAGGCGATGCGCTCCATGATCGCGGCGCCGCCCTGCTCCCACCGCTCGACGCGATCCACGTTGTGGCGGCGGAGCCAGTCCTTGTCCACCCAACGCGAGCCGCAATCGGTGCGGATGTAGTCGGCGACGTACGGAACGTGGTCGTGGCTCAGCGCCGAGCTCTCGCGCGGGATCTCGGCAAGCAGGCCCTTGAGCTTCTTCTGCTTGGCACCGAGGAAGCCGACGTCGAGAAAGAAGCGGCGCGCATCGCGGCGATTCGTGATGACGACCTTGAGCTCGCCCTTGGCGTAGCGACAGAGCCGTGAGACGACACCGAATTCGAGCAGAAGCAGCTGCACGTCCTTCGCCAGCTGCTCGCTGTAGGTCGAGTACGAGATCTGGATGGTCTTGCGTGGCAGCAGCGAGCAGGAGCCGTCGCCCTCGAAGAGCGACTGGAGGAAGATCCGCCTGTACGCGCGGCCGTTGCGCCACACCCGCTCCGGGATGCGCTTGTCGGCACTCCGCAGGCCGCTCAGCTCGGCGAGCGCAGATGCGTTGAGCGCATCGAGGCTCTGGATGTCGAGCTCGCGCAGCGCCGAGCCGGACCGGATCGTGCGCTCGTAGACGTAACGGCTCCCGCCGACGACCGCATCGTAAGCCTCGAGAACGGCGCCGAAATACGCGCGGTCGACGTTGTTGAAGCCGGCGCGGTCCTCCGCGACCCAGCCCTCCGCGACGAACGCGCCGAGCAGGAGCGCCTCCCGCTCGTCCCGTAACGAGATCCAGTCCTCGTCGCCGCGGTTCATGCGCGCGAGAAGCACGCGGTCGCCCTTCTTGATCTCATCGAGCCGCTTCCAGAGAAGCAGCGGAACGCCGGCCATACCGACGAGGCAGAGCACGGGGTGGTTGAGCGTGCCGGTGAGCTCGTAGCCCTCGCGCGTACGGATCCGCAGCGTCGGGTGCTCGCCGGAGTGAAAGAGCATCGATGCGTGGGCCGGCCGGCCGAGACGGTCGAGCACCTCGAGGTCGACCGGATTGTCCGACTCACGCTCCGCGCCAGGCACGAGATCAGCGATTCGGAACGACCCGTGTGGCGTTTCGACGCGCGTTTCGCCTGAGCAGCAATATCTCATCGCCGCCGGCGGGTCGTCGTCGATGGAGCCGAAGTTGCCCTGCCCGTCGACGAGCGGGTAGCGCAGCGAGAACGGCTGCGCCATGCGCACGAGCGTGTCGTAGATCGCCTGGTCGCCGTGCGGGTGGTACTTGCCCATCACGTCGCCGACGGTGGCGGCGGACTTCTTGTACGGCCGGTTCGGCTGGAGGCCCGCCTCGTGCATGCCGTACAGCACGCGCCGGTGCACGGGCTTGAGGCCATCACGAACGTCCGGCAGCGCGCGCGAGACGATGACCGACATCGCGTAGTCGAGGAAGCTCGAGCGCATCTCCTGCTCGAGCTCACGCGGCTCGACGCGGCCGCGGTCGATCGCGCCGGTGTCGAGCTCAGACATCGAGGAACTTCACGTCTTTCGCGTTCTCCTCGATGAAGACGCGGCGCGGTTCCACCTGGTCTCCCATCAGCATCGAGAACAGCTGGTCAGCGGCGTGCGCGTCGTCGACGTCCACGCGGATCATCAGCCGCCGCGCCGGATCCATCGTCGTCTCCCAGAGCTGCGACTCGTTCATCTCGCCGAGGCCCTTGAAGCGGGAGAGCTGGATGCCGACCTCCTTCGCGAGGTCGAGCGCGGTCGCGCGCAGCGCGGAGAACGTCTGGGCGGTGTCGGCCTTCTTGCCGAGCTTCAGGGTGAACGGCGGCGAACCGACGACCTCGGCGAGGCGCGCGTGCGCCTTGCGAAGGTTCGTGTAGATCGGCGACGAGAGGAGCTCCGCCGACAGCTGCACCATCTCCGCGGACGAGGTCGACTCCTCAACCACCTTCACGCGCAGACCCGCGTCGTCCCGTTCGAGCACCGACAGCGTGTACCCGTTCGCGGGCAGCTGCGCGAGCGCCTTCTCGACCTCCGCCGGCGTCAGCGCCTCGAGCTCCACGAGCCGGTGCGAGATGACGAGATCGGCTGCGTGGTGCCCGAAGTCGGCGCGGAGGCGCGCAGACCAGCCCTCGAACTCCGCCAACGCGGAGGTGAACCGCTTCCAGCGCGTCTCGGTGAGCTTGACGTCGTTGCCGTCGCGGTCGTGCACCTCGAGATCGCCGAAGCGCTCGCGTACGAGCAGGTCCTCGAGCTGCGAGTCCTTCTCGAAGTAGTACTCCTGGTTGCCGAGCTTGACCTTGTACAGCGGCGGCACCGCGATGTAGATGTGGCCGCGCTCGAACAGCTCCTTCATGTGCCGGTAGAGGAACGTGAGCACGAGCGTGCGGATGTGCGAGCCGTCGACGTCGGCGTCGGTCATGACGATGACGCGGTGGTAGCGGAGGCCGGCGATGTCGAACTCGTCGCCGATACCGGTGCCGATCGCCGTGATCATCGACTGGATCTCGGTGTTCGAGAGCACCTTGTTGATGCGGTTCTTCTCGCTGTTGATGATCTTGCCGCGAAGCGGAAGGATCGCCTGGTAGCTGCGGTCGCGGCCCGACTTCGCCGAGCCGCCCGCCGAGTCGCCCTCGACGATGAAGAGCTCCGCCGCCTCCGGGTCGCGGATGGTGCAGTCGGCGAGCTTGCCCGGCAGCGACATGCTCTCGAGCGCGGACTTGCGCCGCGTCAGCTCGCGGGCCTTCCGCGCCGCCTGGCGGGCGCGCGCGGCCGCGATCGCCTTCGTCACGATCTGGCGCGCGTCGGTCGGGTTCTCCTCGAGGAACTCGGAGAGCTTCGTGTTCACGGTCGCCTCGACGAAGCCGGCGATCTGCGGGTTGCCGAGCTTGCCCTTCGTCTGCCCCTCGAACTGCGGGTTCTGCAGCTTCACGGAGATGACGGCGGCGAGCCCCTCGCGCACGTCCTCGCCCTCGAGGTTGTCCTCCTTCTCCTTCAGGAGCCCCTTGTCGCGCGCGTACTTGTTGAGCGTGCGCGTGAGCGCGGAGCGGAACCCCTGCGTGTGCGTCCCGCCCTCGATGGTGTTGATGTTGTTGGCGA
>Ga0209415_10006605_pt1 | contig 20525 bp, 16 predicted proteins | sample PeaSoiSIISIP2007_FD_187696 | JGI IMG/M metagenome (GOLD analysis project Ga0209415, IMG submission 187696) | Peat soil microbial communities from Weissenstadt, Germany - SII-SIP-2007 (SPAdes) (version 2) | ecosystem: Environmental > Terrestrial > Soil > Wetlands > Peat | place: Germany...
GGCTGCGCCTGATCCTCGCCGACATGGACACGTGGATCGTCGACGGCATCGTGAACGGCATCGCCGTGCTCACGCGGCTCGTGGCGTGGATCAACGGGGCCATCGATCAATACATCGTCGACGGCCTCGCCAAAGCGTCGGTCTACGCTCATGAGCGAGGGATCAGGTTGGCTTTGGAGAACCATGGGACCCTTGCAGGGAGGGGAGAGCAGGTTTGCGGGCTGATCGAGGACGTGCGGGCGCGCAGCGGTAACGACGCCATCGGAGCGAACCCCGACACCGGAAACTACCTCATCGTCGGCCAGCCCAGCCACGAAGCCATCCAGGAGGTGGCGAAGTACGCCTACATGGTGCACTTCAAGGACTTCGCCCCTGCGCCTGCCGACTGGCAGGGTTTCGCCTACAAGACCATCCACGGCGAACCCCTGATCGGCACCGCCGTCGGCGAGGGCGTCGTCAGGCTCGGAGACTGCATTGCGGCGTTGAAGGACGCGGGTTTCGACGGCTGGCTGAGCGTCGAATACGAAGGCGAGGAAGATGCGATGACGGCTGTTCCGCGCTCGATCGAGAACGCGCGGAAGTTCCTCATGTAAATCCGGCTCCCAGCCGGTGGGCGCGGTCAATACCCAATACGCAACACTGGGGCAACAGGCCGCTACGGCTTGCCCAAGCTAAACGGCGGGTCCTTCAGGAGCCAGGTTTCCAGGGCCGTCCCGATCTGCTTCAGAGAATCGGCCGAGCACTTATCCACCGTGTCCTGAAGCGTATGCCAGGGCGCGTAGTTGAAGTCGATCAGGTCGATCGTCGGAATCCCCCCTCGAATCAGCACCAGATGGTCGTCCTCGATCTCCTCCCCGACCTCGGCCGGAAAAGTCGACGCCAGCCCGGCCCCGGCCGCGTTCTTGTAAAAGGCCGACTCCACGACCCCGCTCTCGCCGCGCATGCTGCCAGGCTCCATGGGTACGCGCACGCCCTTGTTGCCGATCATGTCGAGCAGAATCCCATAATTCGGCCTCGGCGCCTCCAGCACTCGCATGAACTGCTTGACGCCGAGATACATCTCCTCGGATTGAGGGCCGACGTCCTCGCCGTCGGTCATGAAGTACATGATCCCGAGATCCTTCGGAACCCGGTCCTTCATGACCCGCGCAAGCTCCAAGAGCACGGCGACACCGGAGGCGCCGTCGTCCGCACCAAGGATAGGGGTGTTCTGGTTCGCGGGGTTTGGATCCTGGTCGGCTTCGGGGCGGCAATCCCAGTGGGCAAGGAGAACGACGCGCACCTTGGCATCCTTCCAGTTCTGGGTGCCGATCAGATTGGCCATCTTCAGCTCTTTCTGCCCATGCCGCCAGTAGTAGGAGAACACCTGCGCATGGGCCTCGTCGCACGACTTCTTCATCTCGCTCAAGATGTAGTCCTCGCACTGCTTGTGGGCGCCGGTGTCGTCGGTATTGGGCACTCGGGGGCCGTAGCTGCACTGCTTGACGAGATCCGCCCAGGCTTTATCGGCGTCGAAGAGGACGCCTTGTTTAGCCTGCCCGAAGCCGTGAACGGCTAGCCCACAACCGACCACCGCGACGGCGAATCGGAGAAGTGCTTGCCTTTGAGCACGCTTCCGACTGTGGCATTCGGAACGGTCTTGATGATCTTGCTGCTGTCCCATATCTTAAAATAACCCAGTCCGCCATCGCTGAGCGTTTGGGGCATCGCGACCGTGTAGGTTCGCTTTTCGTCCAACTTCGCTCCCCCGATAGTAACGCTCAGGATTCGCCGCCCAGGCGCGGCGCCCTTGCTGAACGTCGCTTCAATGCCCGATAGCTGCAAAAAGCTCTCGTTAGGCTGAGGATACAGTGAAACCGATCGTTCCAGCGCCTGCTTTAGGTCTGTTCCCGTCAAATTGAGGACCACAATGGCGTCCGTCGGGTACTGAATCAAGCTCGCAAGGTTGTCCTTGTCGAACGTTTTGTTGATCAGCCCGGCCGCGAGGAAGGCGCCATCGGTGCCTGCGAAATCCCTCAACGCATCGGCCGCGACCTGACTAGCCGAGTTGGAGCCGGTCTGGGGCGAGTCCTGGCCCACCGCCATCCCGGCAGCCAAGACAAGCAACAACCCAAGAGCGACACGTCTCATAACTTGCATATCGGTGCGAATCCGCTGATATAGACTCCCTTCCGGGCCGTTCGTTACAGGCCCCGGGGAGTTTCGAACTTGGAATTTTGGAATTTGGAATTTGGAGTCTAGAGTCGGCAATCGGCAATCTAGCAATCTAGCAATCCTCATCCCTCCCGCATCATCGTCACCTTCGCCGTCGCCGGACCCACCGGGGAGGGCCAAGGCGCGTTCGTCCAGGTACCTGTGAGTTCGACGACCGAACCGTCCTTCGGATCGACCCAATAGGTGGCGTCGACGCTCGCCGGGTCTTTGTCGATCGACTCCTTGAGCAACACGTGGATTCGATAAGTGTCGTGGCCCAGCACCTTTTCCTGGGCCTCGACTTTACAGGTGCCGCCGGCGTCCACGGAGCCGCGATCGTCTTTGGGAATCGCGACATCCCAAGAGTCTCCCACCTTCACCAGATTTGGAGAAAAGTGGAAAGACTGGAGATTGACCATCCGGTAGATGTTGGGATCGTCCAACTCCGCGATGTACAGCACGAGTTGGCCGTTGGCCTTGAAGGTCACGGTCGAAGTGCTGTCGAGCTGATTCGTGGTGTCCCCCTGATAGGCGACTTTGCCTTCGCTGGTCTTCGACTCGATCATGTACGTTCCGTCGGCGGCGACCTTCGTGACCTTCTCCGTGATCAAGGAGGAAAAGGAGAGTGTCGACCCCTTATAATCCAGGTCGGCTTTCAGGCGGTACTTGATTGCGTCGCCCACCTTGGCCGTGCGCTTCAGGACGACGCCATCCTGCATCGCGGCGGCGGCAAGCGATAGAGCGGCGACAGCGGCCAAGCCGGCGATTCTCGTTCTGTGGTGCATTGGTTAGGTCCTCGAGGTCCTCTGTTTATGGCGGCGAAGTTTAACCGTAAAAGGCGCGAGAGGTGGCACTGGGTGATTGTCCTTCAATTCTTTAACGCCGCGCTTGGAGACATCGATGCAGTCGGAACCAGTTCATAACAGGGAATGCCCTCCCATAGGCCGCGGTCCGCGCCCCCTTGGCCGACCTGGAACTTCCCCAGGTGCTGCCCGGGCCGCAATAGCTTGCCCTCCAGGATCCGCTGGCATGCTGCCATCAGAAATCTCTCCGCTTCGAGCTCGGAGCCAGGGCTGAGGTTTTGGATCTCGAGTTCGGCAAGCGCGAACTTCTGGAGGCCGCGAGTCAAGGCGTGGACTCCCGAAGGATTGCCGAGCAACTTGACGGACACGTGCTCGCGGGCGTCGACGACGGGGTTGATGCGCGGACGACAAAACACGTCGCTGGGCAGGAGGTAGCGCTGGCTGATGGGATCGGCGATGGCTCCCTCCGTGAGTACCCCGAGCCGGCCCGCCAGGCCGAGCAAGAAATCGAGAGCCGGGTACACGTTCGGGTCATGAGACTCGAAGCGCAACTGGAGGAGGGTCCATGTCGCTCTAATCCGATTGAGCAGCTCGCCTCCGACGCCGAGGGAAGCCGAGTGGCGAGCCACTGCCTCGGGATCGAATCCCGCTTCATCCTTTCCAATGACGAGCATTTTGAAGACGGTCTTACGGTCCTTCGAGGCAAGCCCGTAGGCGCCTCGGGACATGGGCTGGGCGAGCACTTCCTTGGTCGCATCGGCGGCGAGCGGCACTCCGAAGCCGATCAAGGCGCCTGCGTCCCCTCGAGGATTTACGACCTCGACGACCGGCGGCAACGTCGCGTGCGAGGAGAGTACGGACAGATAAAAGCCGCCGCTAATCCCGAAGCCCGGACCCTTTGGCCGGCTGAATTTCAGCATTACCGCTCGATCTCGGCCAGCACCGGCTCCAATTCCTCGTTCGGACCGATCGCCTCGCGGATCTGGCGGGCCAGGGACCGCGCTTCGTCGGCATGGCCGGCCCGCTTGGCGGCCAGGGCGAGGTTAACGTGGATGCCCAAAGCTCCGGGCATATTGGTCGCGGCGAAGCGCATGATCTGGTAAGCCTCGTCGTTGCGGTTAAGGGCGCCGAGGGCATTGACAAGTTCGCCGTACCCAGGCTCGCAGCCAGGGAACAGCTCGAGCAACCGCTTGGCGGCCTGTTCGGCCTCTTCCGCCTCGCCCAGACGATTGTGGGCCGCGCTGAGGAGGGCCCAGAGCTTCCAGTAATCGGCGAGCCAGTTCCGGAGCGGCTTGAGCTCGCGGACGGCCGAGGCGAAGTCGCCCTCGTTCATCTTGGCTTCGGCGTGTTGGACCGACTCGACTCGCTTGGGCTGCTCGAGTTCGATCAGCCACGCGAGAGTTTGGGCTCGCGTGTTGGGTTCGGGATTGGCCTGAAGGATATCTCGTAAGACCTTGGGGATTTCGAAGTCTCGCCCCGCGCTCTTGAGGGTATTCGCGTATTCGAGCAGAGTCTGGACATCGGTCGGAGAAGCATCCAGGCAGTCCTCGTAAAAGTCCATGGCGCGATCGACGTCGCCCTTCTGAGCCAGATAGGGCGCGTAGAACCGCTTGACGACCGTGTTGTCTTCGAGCGTATCGAGAGCGGTCTCGAATGCCCGCTCTCCCTCCTCGGTTCGGCCGGCCTGAATCAGGGAGACCGCGTACTTGCCGTGCGCGGGCGCATTCTGCGGCTGTTTTTCAATGATCGCCTTCCAGATCGGGGGCACTTCGTGGGCTCGGTTCGTCTGCTGCAGGACCATGGCGAGGAAATCGGCAGACGGCTTTTCTTCTCCCTCCAGTTCGAGCGCTTTCCGCAGATTCCGCTCGGCGTTGACGGGCATCCCCGCGGCGAGTTGGGCGAGGCCCAGTTTAGTCCAAAGGGCCGCTTCATCGGGCTTCAGATTGGCCGCCTTTTCGTAGCTGTCTGCCGCCTTGCCGTGGTCGTTGACCACGCCGTAGATCTCGCCGAGGCCAAACCATGCTCGGTATTCGTCGGGGAGAAGCTGGGTCAGTTTGATTAGGGTATCGCGGAGCATCTCGAAGCTGCCGAGCCGGTAATGGGCACAGGCGCGGCAAAGCTCGACGCTGACCTCGTAAGGGGCGATGAAGTCCGGATCTGCCTCGACCGCCTTCATGAGAGACTGAAGAGCCGGCTCCGGGGAGAACTCGTGAACGACGCGGCCCTCGGCCTGCTGGATGTAGGTGAAGGCGTCGTATCCGACGAGGAAATCGAGAAAGGCATCGGGATCGTCGGAGCCAAATTCCATGGACTCGCCGGACAGAGTTTCCGGAAGCTCGGCCCCGGCCTCCGCGGCCAACCGCTTCACAAGCTTGTGGAGGGTCTGGAAGATCTCGCCCTTTGTGAACCTGTAATCCTCTTGGATCACGGAGGGCTCGTCGCCAAACCGATGAAATCGCACGCTGAGATCGAAGTTGTCGTCCTGCTCCTTGACCGTGCCGTCCATCACGAGCTCGACCCCGGCCTGCTTGGCGAGATCGCTGACCTGGTCGTCGGGAAGCATGCTGTCGCCGAGGTTGACGAAGCCCATTCGTGGGGTCCCGTCTCCGGAGTCCTGCTGGCCGAGGTAGCTGACGTTGTTGACTTCCATCTCGGTCGCCGCCCGGATCTGATCGCCGGCAAAGACGGCGAACTGCCTTCCGAGAGCAGGCTTCGTGCCCTCGTGGGCGCTAAAGGGGAGGACGGCGATTCTCATGGCCGGGGAGTTTACTCTTGATGGAGGCAATGAAGGTGAAAGGGTGTTACCGGTCTGATGCCCGGTGAGTCCTATGGGTCCGATCGGTCCGATCGAGCCTTCTTACGCGCTCATCATCGCGATCATCTCGGCCGTCTTCGTGATGGCGTCGTCGCGGCCGAGGATTTGGTCGATCTCCGCAAACGCTCGAAGCTGGGCCGCGCGAGCATCTCCTGGATGAAGCAGGGGCGTCAACTCGCGAAGGACCGTCTCTGGCTCGATTTCCAGACCGACCAACTCGCGCACGACCTCGCGCTCGAGGACGATGTTCGGGAGGGCGATGAACCTCGGCCGCTTGAATCCGATCAGCTTCGCCTCCCGTTCCATTGCCTTAGTGATCCGGTAGACGACCACGTGAGGACAGCGCATAAGCGCGGCCTCCAGGGTCGCCGTCCCCGAACAGACGATGGCGGCCTGGGCGCGATCGAGGACTCCGTAGACTCCGCCCGTGCTGAACACGTCCTGGCGGCCGGGCGCAAGCGTTTCCCATTTCGCTTTGACTTCGTCGATGTCGAAGCTCGGGGCGATCGCGAACTCAATGGTCATGCCAGTGAGATCGCCAGACTGCGCATTGACAAGCTGAGCAACGAGAGGTAAGTGCCGCGCCATCTCCGTGGTCCGGCTTCCAGAAAGCACCGCGATCCGCTGCGGATCCTTCGACTGCTCCGGCACCGGATTCATACGGATCAACTGCTTGATCGGGTGGCCGAAGAAGGAGGCGTCGATGCCCTGGCCTCGGAGGATTTCCTCGGACCATGGGAAGGGCGTCACGACCTTGTCGACCACTTCCGAGAGATTCCGGCCCTGGCGTTGGCGCTTATAGGAACCGGGCGGCATGAAGTAGACCACTTTCCAGCCGTGGCCCTTCGCCCAGCGTGCCTGGCGGATGTTAAAGAAGCCGAAGTCGATAGGAACGAAGATGCCGGGCGCGCCTTTTGCCATCTGCCTCCGGGCCTTCATCCCACCGCTTACGGCGCGGCGCATCACGGCGACCGATTGAACAATGCTGATCGCTCCCCAGGTGGAGGAACTCGCGGCGAGTGGGCCGATGGCGGCCTCCAGGAGTTTGCCCCCAACTCCTTGGAAAATGAAGTCGCGGCCGGTTTTACGCAGCTCCTCGACGAGGGCGGCCGCGACCGCATCGCCGGATGCCTCGCCCGCGGATAGGAAGATGCGCACGATTGGATTTTGCCAGATCGTTGGGTTGCCTGCCGGCAAAGGCCGAAGCTAAGCCACTTTAGTGCCAGATTCGGACAATTATGATCGGGCCTTTCCGGCCGGAAGTGGTCGGCAAAGGGTGGGCCATGCGCCCAACGTCCGCGTCGAACAAATAAAGCGCGCCCAGTCTGGCGGCTGGAGAAGCACGAGGACTGGTTGGTTCAAGCACGCATGCGGAGATTCCCGGCGAAATCGCAGCCAGCTCAAGGCTCCTGCACCGCGAGGCAGCCGGCTAGCCCCAATACTGTTAAGATAAGGCGTCCGTCCGTGGCGTCCATCTCCAGATGGGCGAACTAAGGCCCGTCGTGACGCTTAACCGAACGGTATTGCGGCTAGCTTTATTTGTCGCGAACCTGTAGCCGCCGGTCTTCAGCCGGCGTCCGAACCCGCGATGAATAATCCAGGCCCAGAGGGCTGAAACCCCAGACTCGGGCCGGGCCGGGTCGCGAGGCCGATCTGCTCCAAGCCGCCGTGGCGGCCGTTGTACCAGAGAAGCCATCGTTTCGCGCCGGAATCGTAGACCGCGAAAGGCTTGTAGCAGGCGTCGGCGTCCCATCCGGCGACCATCGGGCTGATGATCGGATTGGACGGCAGGCGCTCCCAATGCGTCACCCCGTCACGGGAGCGGGCGAGGCCGATCTGGGCGTGGTCGATGTCGCGGAAGCCGATGTAGAACATGTAGTGCCAGCCCTGCCAGACCAGCACCTGGCAGGCCGTCACCTTGTACTGCTCCCACCGGTTCGCCGGGTCGGCCTGGAAGATCGGGCCGTCGTGCTTCTTCCAATGGATCCCGTCCGGGCTCGTCGCGTAGCCGATCGCATCCGGCTCGTATTGCTCCCCGCCCGAATACCACATCCGAAATTCGCGGGCCCTCGCGTCCCAAAGGACGCTCGGGCACATGACCGCGACCTTTTCCCAAGGCTGATCGGGCCTCAGAACCGGTTCACCGAGGCGCTGCCAGTGGAGGCCGTCCGCACTGGTCGCGTAGCCGATCGAGGAGTGGCCGTGAGCCTGGCCCGTGTACCACATGCGGTAGAGCCCACCCTCCTTGATCACCGAGGGCCGGTTGACGTCGTCCTCCCAGCCGGTCGAGGCCGGGCCGATGAGGATTTGCGGCTGGGCCCAATGGACGCCGTCCGCGCTTTCCACAACCGCGACGCTCGCCTTCGGCCGCCACGAAAAGTACATCTTGTACTTGCCCTCGTCCGGGAGGACGCTGACGTCGAAGCAGGTCCCGAGCGAGCCGCCGAGGACGGGACCGTCCGCACGCTTCTCCCACCGCACCGGCAGCTTCGACTTCACCCGAGCCGGCAGCATGGCCGTTAGCTCGCCGAGATCGGCCCGATGGGCCGCTCGCTTGCCGTTTACGAATAGGGTCAGTCCCGCGCCGTGCCCGTAATGGCGCCCATCGGCATCCCAGAGAACGGTCACCGACTGGCCATGGTAAGGGACCTCGTCCAGGCAGAACCAATCCCACGCGCCGTTCGGTACGAGGGGCTCGACGACCAGCTTGTCGTCGGCTCGCGGCCGGATTCCCATGAGGCCGGTCACGACGAGGTCGGCGAAACCGGAATGGTTGTAGCAGACGCTCCTCGGGAGATCGACGATCCATTTCCCGGTGTCGGCGTCGAGGTCCTCCGCGATCCAGGGCCGGCCGTTCTTCTGTTGAGAACGCGAGTATTGGCCGAGGAGGTCGAAGTAGTTCTGCTTCGAGATCACGCTCTGAGAATAGTTGTCGAGAAGGTTCGCCATCGCGACGAGGGTCTGGGTCGTCGCGTAGGGCCAGGAGGGTCCGTTCCATAAGCAGTCGTGGTTTTCGGGATGGATGAAGCCGGCCGCGCGCCGCTCTGCCGTGGTCGGGCCAAAGGGCGCGGCAAAGCCTTCGGGATCGAGGAGCTGTTTCCAAGCGGCCTCGAATCCGGGATCGGGCAGGTTGAAATACCACGGGATAAACCCGATCTCTTCGCGGATTCCGCATGTCGTGGCGTGGATTGTCAATCCACGCAAATCCCGCTCACGAGACGGTTTCCCAGCCGTCTCGAAGAACGCGTCAGCGGGATTCCAAAGATCCATCTGAAGAAGTCTCTTGATCTCGGCCGCTTTCGCCCGGTACTCGTGCGCGAGGGCCGGATCGCCGCACTCCTCGGCGATGGCGGCGATGGCCTCGGCGTCGCCGAACATGTAGGAGTTGATCGTCGGTCGGAAGCCGCTCCCTCCCAGCGAATACTCCATGCCGTCGCGGCCGTCGATCTGGGTGAAAAGGCCGCTCGGATCGCGATGGCCATTCTCCGAGGTCAGGTAGTTGGCGGCGAGGTTCGGCAGGAGGTCCGAGGCAAGCCGGCTATTTCCGGTCGCTAAAGTGACCGCCCGCACGGCATCGGCCGCCCAGAAGCTGTAATTCCTCGGTTGGGCTTCGGGCAGGAACCAGAAACGGGCGTAATCGTCCATGTACTGCGGATCGCGAAGCCAGCGGCCCTCGTACAGGTGATGCCCGGCCGCGCACGAGATCGTGTTGTAGATCCCGGCCCATGGAACCGGCGGGAGGAACTCCGTGACCACCCAACCGTCGGGCGTCTGGCTTAGGTGTTTGCGATAGCTCCACCAGCGGTAATAGTAGGTCTCCTCAAGCTGCTTGTCCGGGCAGTCGAACCAGGCGATGTTGCGTTCGAGGAACGGCCAGGCTTGATCGTTGGGAATCGAGAGCTTGCTCGCATCCCGGTCCTCCTCGTTGAACCGGTCGATATAGTGCCTGAAGGATGCTGGAGACAAGACGGCGGGTTTCGTGTCGATATGGGTTCGGCCCGCCCAGGTGCTAGCTGTCGACAACAAAAGGAGGGAGAGGTCGGCAGCACGACGGGTAGGGCGGGCAAAAGGCATCTCGAACCTAAGCGTAGCTCATCGCAATGGAACACCAACGGCCCGAAAACTGAACCTCTAACTGGTGCAGCACCGATGGGGGCCGATTGGTGCTGCACTAACGCCCCCAGAGGGAGGAGCACATTGTCTGACTCATTGAACCTGAAAAGGAGCATCACTCTATAGCCGCCCCCTCAGTGGTGCTCCTTTCCAAAGCGGAACGCCTACGGCTTGCCAAGGCTAAACGGACGGTCCTTCAGGAGCCACTAAACTCCCGCACTTCAAAACGGGCCCCCGGGTGCGTAAAATGCGGTAGCTGATGATCCCTGAACAGTCGCTGATTCCTGCTCCCGACGACCCCAAGGATTGGCCGGCTTGGCGCGAAGGGCTGGAGGCTTGGCGGGACGAGGCGCGGAAGGGCTATGACGGCTCGACTTACGACAAGCCGGAGTTCGCGTGGATGCAGCGGTGCTTCTGCTTCGCCAAGGTCATGGTCTTCGACCGCCAATTCGTCGATCCCGACTTGGGCGAGTTCAAGGTCGAGGACTGGCTGGACTGGATGGATCGGGACTTCGGCGGGATCGACGCCCTGATCCTCTGGCAGGCCTATCCGAGGATCGGGGTCGACCGCCGCAACCAGTTCGACCACTATCGCGAGTTCCCGGGCGGGATGAATGGGTTGCGGGGCGTCGTCGATCGCCTTCATGCCCGCGGCGTCAAGGCGGCGCTCGCCTACAATCCGTGGGACACGGGCACGCGGCGGGAGCCCAAGAGCGACGCCGAGGCTCTCGCTGATTTGTGCGGCGAAGCCGGATTCGACAGCATCTTCCTCGACACCCTCCCCCAAGGCGGGCCTGACATGCGCCAGGCCGTCGACAAGGCCCGGCCGGGGGTGGTTTTGGAGTCGGAGCTGGCTTTGCCGCTCGACGCGATCCCGACCCACCATGCCTCGTGGGCGCAATGGTTCGACGACAGCCGCGCGCCGGGCATCCTTCGCAACCGCTGGTTCGAGCAACGGCATATGCAACACATGATCCGGCGCTGGGACCTCGACCATTCCGGGGAGATGCAGATGGCCTGGATGAACGGGGCCGGCATGTTCGTCTGGCAGAACATTTTCGGCTCCTGGAACGGCTGGAACGATCGCGACCGGTCGATCCTACGGTCTATGCTGCCGATCCAGCGCTGCTACGGCCGGCACTTCACCCACGGCAAATGGACCCCGCTCGTCGAGACCAGCGGGAACGGACTTTATGCCTCGAAGTGGGACCTCGACCGGATCACGATCTGGACGGCCGTGAATCGCGAGACGATGCTGGTGGACGGCTTCGTGGGATCGGCGTCCAGCAATGGCTCGGTTCGCTTGTTCGATCTGGTGAAGGGCGTCGAGCTCGATCATGGGCACTTGTCCCTGGACGCGCGTTGGATCGGAGGGCTAATCTCGATTCCGTCGAGCCTCGTCGACGCCGACTTCGAGAAGTTCCTTGCTGGCCAAGCGGAGCGCTTCGCAAAGGCCTCGCACGAAGTCAGGCGGATCGATCCGATGCCAGTGCGAGTTTCCTTGGAGTGCGGTGCGCAAGCACCGCCTTGGAATAGGCGCGCAAGCGCCGGAACGACGGAGATCCCAGCTTCAGATGACGCCTCGCATCCTCTGCGTGATGTCGTTGCCCGATTCCGCGTGCGCGAATGCGGCGAGTATGGGTATGGGGTGTTCATGTATCAGGCGTTTCCGGGTTTACACCAGGAACGGCCGATCGGGCGGGTCATTCGAATCGGGAAGGTCGCAGTAGCGGAGCGGGAAGTGACGAACGAGGAGTTTCACGCCTTCCTCAAGGCTTCGGCCTACCGGCCGGCGAGCACCGAGAGCTTTTTGAAGCATTGGCAGGACGGCGCACCGAAAGCCGGCGATGAGGACAAGCCGGTCGTCTACGTGAGCCTCGACGACGCCCGCGCCTACGCCAAATGGGCAGGCCTGCGACTACCGACCGAAGACGAATGGCAGCTCGCCACCGGCCATCCGCCAATCGCAAACCGCCAACCCGCCATTTGGAACTGGACGGAGAGCGAGCACGAGGATGGCCACACGACCTTCTCGATCCTGAAGGGCGGCTGCGATTGGGAGTCGAAAGGGAGTGGGTGGTACTTCGACTCCGGGCCTCGCTCTCCAGACTGGTCGGCGAAGTTCATCCACTTCTGGCCGGGCTTGGACCGCTGCGAGACGATCGGCTTCCGCTGCGCGGCCGATCTTGGCGAAGTTGATTCGTAGCTCGGGACGTGGACTGCGACTTACGAAGGCGGGCAACGCCAGCGTCCCGAGATACGATCGCGGACCTTCAGCCCGCCGGAACGGTTGGCGTGTCAAGACTCTGGTTGGCCGATTCGTCGGCCCATCGGCCATCTCAGACCCGAACGCCTTCTTCCAATAGAAGTGCCCTATGTCGCATTTCGCCGCCCGGCAGCTTTGGATTCGGCTTGCCATCCCTGGTCACGCGCCACCACGGCGCGACTTCCGTACGTCCATCGATCCGCTCCTTTTCGGAGGCCTCAGCGACCAGCGTCCAACACACTCCAGCGGTGAAGGGACATGTGATATCCGCGCCCGACGCTCGGGCCAATTCTTCGCGAAGCTGCGATAGGGTAACGGTCTGGCCAGCGGGGATTTTGAAGATGGCTTCCTGCACTTGTCCTGGGGTGGGGATGAGCATCGTTTCAGCCTTCATTCGTGCGGCTTTCGCCCTGTCGAGTCGGTGCACCTCGGGCGTTGTCAACGATGCGATCCTTTCTCGCGCTGAAGGCTTGCTCACATCTGCATTTTATCGCTTGTAATCGCAAACGTATCGTATTATCGGCTCTATGAGGAATTCCGTGGATTGAGGTCGAGACGGCCGAGGAAGAACAGGATGGCGACTCGGAAACTGTCGAACCTGCGGAAGCCTCTCCCATGGACGATTCCTCGGGCAAGCGCACCGAAGGGTTGCGTTCCCAAGCACGGGAACTTCCACATGAAATCTGCGCTCTATATGCCGGCCCTAAATCTTCTCATACAGAAAGGCCGCGCAGCGGCGACTTACAGGCGCCTGCTCGCTCGTGGGCTCACCCACCCGCAGGCGATTATCCCCCTTTTGCACAGGCAGCTGTTCTACATCGTCGCGGTCCTCAAACGAGGCTCGGCTTGGCAGGCCGAGCCACCGAAAAGGGATTGACAAAAACCACACGATCTCGGGGCGCGGAGCTGTAGTGGTTGGTCGTTCGCGGTATGCCCGCTGCCCGAGGCATGAACGAACGAACAGGCTAGCCTCAGGACTCAGGCTCGCGAGCCGTTAAGGCATCGCGGAAGCGAGTTCGCGAAGCATGTCCCGGGTCTGATCGATGGCGACGCAGCCGTCGGTGATGCTTTGCCCGAAGACCTTCGGCTTATCCTGGCGTCCTTCGACGATATTGCTCTCGATCATCACGCCCATGATCCCCCGAGATCCCGCGCGGATCTGGCGGGCGACGTCGCGAAGCACTTCGGCCTGAAGGCGATAGTCCTTCCGGCTGTTGCCGTGGCTGCAATCGACCATAACCCGAGCCGGCAGCCCCTTCTTCTCCAGCAGATTGACGGCGCGGTGAACGCTCTCCTCGTCGTAGTTGGGACCGGTTCGGCTTCCTCCGCGCAGGATGATGTGGCAGTCAGGATTGCCGGTCGTCTGGAAGATCGCACTCACGGCCTGCTTGGTGACGGAAGGAAACCAATGTTGGATGCGCGCGGCCTGGACGCCTTCGACAGCGGGTACGAGGCTTCCTTCGGTCGTGTTCTTGAATCCGACCGGCATCGAGAGGCCGGACACCAATTCGCGGTGCACCTGGCTCTCCGTGGTGCGAGCCCCAATCGCCGCCCAGGCGACGACATCCGCGATGTGCTGGGGAATCTGAAGGTCGAGGAACTCGCAGCCGGCGGGCACGCCGAGCTCGTTCACGTCCAGCAGCAGCTTGCGGGCGAGGCGCAGGCCCTTATTGACCTGGAACGTCTCGTCGACATCGGGATCGTTGATGAAGCCTTTCCAGCCGACGGTTGTGCGGGGCTTCTCGAAATAAGCGCGCATGACGACGATGATCTTGTCTTGAACCCCGTCGGCGATCTCCTTGAGCCGCTCCGCGTAGGCGAAGGCAGCGGCGGGATCATGGATCGAGCAGGGCCCGACGATCGCAACGAGGCGCAGGTCGCGGCCATGGATGACGTTGGAGATCGCCTCGCGCGCCTCGAAGACGACCTCTGACACGTGCTCCTCGAGTGGCAGCTCTTCGTGGAGGATCGCAGGAGGGATGAGGGGCCGCGTCTGGAGGATGCGCAGATCCTCGGTGGCGTGTCGCATGGGGGATAGGATACAGGAATTCGGGTTAGGAGACCATTGAATGGAGTCTGATCGTTTCCGGACGTTTCAGCCTCAGGACTCGGGCTCGCGATCGCCGAGCACGTGGCGTCCGGTCCCGAGGCATGGGAAAACTAGCCGCTCTTCAGCTTCGCGAGCGCGGCGTCGACCGCGTGATCGCCGTCCGCAGCGACGTCTGGTTTGATTGGATGTCCCTCCAGCCTGATTCCGTCGTGGGTCACGTAATCGCCGATCGGGAACTGAATCCGAAAGCCGTAGGAGAGCCGGTCGATGACGGAAACGAGGACGGCCCCCATCGTGGGCTGGCCGACTACCGGGCTGTGGCGGTCATCGCGAAGGGCATCGGCCACGATTTCAGCCGCGCTCGCGGAGTGGCCGTCTACGAGGACGGCGACCTTGCCGGCGAACGGGGCGACGCCGCTGTCGAGCGGGTGGAGCTCGTCGTGAGCCCACTTGGCGATAGCGACCGGGTCTGTTCCTTTGCCGTGATCGTCCTGAAAGTCGGTTGCCATCTTGCGGGAGACGAAAGTGCCGATCGATGAGTCTTCTGGCAAGAGGAGCCCGAGAAACTGGCGCATATTATCGACCTCGCCGCCGGGATCGTCCCTGAGATCGACGATCAGATACTTCGCGTCCTTCGCACTCTTTAGCAATTCGGCGACGTCGTTCCGATCGTAGCCTCGCTCGAACGACGGCACGCGAATAACGGCGGCGTCACTTTCAATCCAACTCAACTCCGGCTTCCGGCCGCGTGGACCGAACGTGCCCTGAGCGGAGACGCCCCCAAAACCCCAATAACGGCGCATGCGTCCCGGAATGAGCACCATGTGGCTTAGGCCGAACTCCTTGAAGGCGGCGTTGACGACCGAGGCGAACTGTCCCGGCATGTCGGCTTTGTCGAGCTTGTCCTTCCGCTCGTCGAGGAAGCTGCGCCATTTGGTGAGGTCGACGCCGGGCACAAACGCTTTCTCGGAAAGGACGTGGTCGACTTCGCCGAGAACTTGGTCCTTTTGGTCATTCGTGATTTGTCCGAAGGCGGACGTAGCAACCGCCATCGCCGCGAACGTAAGAGTGAGCCACCGCAGATTCATGAAATTCAATACGCCGAGAGGTTTCCTAGGATGGAAGATCGTGACGCTATTCATCGCAGATTCATGAGCGCGGGACCTTAGACCGGCGAGCAACGCCTTGCTTGGCGCGCGTAGACTACATCGTGGCGATGAAGGAAGTGAAGGTGCAGTATTACGCGGTCTTTCGCGAACAGCGGGGACTTGGCGAGGAAACACTGGAAACGGCGGCGATCACCGCCGGCGATCTGTACCGCGAGCTTGCCGAACGGCACGGCTTCTCGCTGCCTCCATCACTCGTTCGCGCCTCGGTGAACTTGCAGTTCAAGCCCTTGGGGGATCACCTGCAGGATGGAGATACCGTGGTATTCATCCCGCCCGTGGCAGGAGGCTAGACGGATGGGGCTTGTGGCTTGTAGCTTGTGGCTTGAACGATGAGTCAGAAACCGACTTTCACGGTCACGGCGGATTCGATCGACCCGGCGCCGAGCCGGGCTCTGGACGAGGCTGGCGGGTACGTCGTTTTCGAGGGGTGCGTGCGCAACCGGAATCAGGGGCGCGAGGTGCGTTCACTCGAATACGAAGCCTTCGGCGAGATGGCGGTCAAGACCGGGAACGAGGTCCTCGAGGAGGCGTGCCGACAGTTTCCGATCCTCGAAGTCCGTTGCGTTCACCGCACGGGGCATCTGCGAGTCGGCGACATCGCCATTCGGGTCGAGGTCGCGGCCGCCCACCGCAACGCGGCTTTCGAGGCTTGCGGCTGGATCGTGGACGAGGTCAAACGGCGTGTGCCGATCTGGAAGAAGGAGCACTACGTCGAGGGCGACTCGGGCTGGATCGGGATCGATGTGGCATCGAAATCCGAAATCCGAAATCTCGAAGAGCCCGCCGAAGGGCAATCGAAGATCGGGCCGAAATCCGAAATCCAATACTATTCTCGCCAAGTCACTCTCGCCGAGGTCGGCGAGGAGGGACAAGCCAAACTCAAGGCGGCTCGAGTTCTGGTGGTCGGCGCGGGCGGACTTGGGAGTCCCGCGCTTCTATATCTGGCTGCGGCGGGAGTCGGAACTCTCGGAATTGTGGAGTTCGACGACCTCGACGAAAGCAATCTTCATCGCCAGGTTCTTTATTCTGCAGCCGAGGTTGGACGTCCGAAGGCGGAAGCAGCGGCGGAACGGGTTAGGGCTCTGAATCCATACATCGAGGTGGTTCCCCACCAAGCTCGTCTGTCGCCTGCGAACGCAGCCGAACTGATCGCCGGCTACGACCTCGTCCTCGACTGCTCCGACAACTTCCGCACGAAGTTCTTGCTCAACGACGCTTGCGTCGAGGCCGGCAAGGCGCTCGTTCAGGCCAGCATCTACCGCTACGAAGGGCAGATTCTCGTGATCACTCCGGAGGCGCCGTGCTTGCGATGCCTCTGGCCGGAGACGCCGGCCGAGGGGTGCGTCGGCTCCTGCGCTGAGGTCGGCGTTCTCGGAGTTGTTCCGGGTTTCTTTGGGACCCTGCAGGCGACGGAGGCGATCAAGCTGATCCTCGGCATGCCCTCGCCCCTGCGCGAAGGCAAAATGCTCCTTCTCGATGTTCTCACCTATCAGCAGCAGATGATCTCGATTTCTCGCGACCCGGCTTGCCTGTCGTGCGGCTCTGCGCGGGGCACCCAGCACCCTGAACCCGGATTTGAAGTAGAGGCTTCCGAAATCGACTTCGCCGACTATTTCGTGGTCGATGTTCGGGAGCCTTACGAACTGCGAATGCAGCCGTTCGCGGCGGCGCTCAATCTGCCGAGCACTCGCTTCGATCCGAGCCGGTTGCCGCAGGCCGAGCGCTATCTGTTGGTCTGCGCGCACGGGGTGCGTAGCGCGTATCTGGCGGAAACGATGCGTGAGCAGGGCGACCACCGGTTCTTCTCGCTCATCGGCGGGGTCGCGGCGATAAAGGTCCGGTAGTCCGGGCTAGGATAGACTTCCCTCATGAGCGGCTTGAGCCATGTGAACGAGGACGGGAGCCCGCGGATGGTGGACGTGTCGGGCAAGGAAGCGACGTTGCGCCGAGCGGTCGCGGAGGGATTCGTCAGACTCAAGCCAGCCCACGTCGCGGCCCTCGACAGCCTCCCGAAGGGCGACGCCATCACGGTCGCCCAGATCGCGGGAATCCAGGGCGGAAAGCGCTGCTCGGAGCTGATTCCGCTCTGTCATCCGATCCCGCTTACCCACCTCGATGTCCGGATAACCCGCCAGGCTTCGGCCTTGAAGATCGAAGCGGAAGCTCGAACCGAGGACCGGACGGGGGTTGAGATGGAAGCCTACACAGCGGTCGTGGTCGCAGGAATCACGCTGATCGACATGCTCAAGGGGGTCGATCCCGACCTCGAAATCACCGGGGTTCGGCTGCTGGAGAAAACGGGAGGGAAGTCCAATTGGACGCGCGAATCGGCGTTATAACCGTCAGCGATTCGCGATCGGCGGGAGAAGCCGAGGACCTGAGTGGGCCGGCCGCGGTGAGCGAGCTTCGTGCGTTGGGCTACCGGGACTTCGAGACGGCCCTCGTCGCCGACGACGTCGAGACGATCCAAGCTGCGATCCTGCATTTGACGGCTCAGTGTCGGGCCATTTTCACGACCGGCGGCACTGGATTTGCGCCGCGCGACGTGACTCCGGAGGCGACTTTGCCCTTGCTTCATAGGCGAGCCGATAACCTGAGCGAACTGATCCGGCTTCGCGGGCTGGAGAAAACGCCGTTGAGCCACCTTAGCCGCGGCATCGCCGGCGTGATCGGGTCGACCCTGGTGGTCAACCTGCCTGGCTCGCCGAAAGCGGTGCGGGATGGAATCCAGGCGATCGGTCTCCTCCTCGCACCCATCCTTCTAGCGCTCGCGGGCGAAGAGTGCCCGCACGCCTGAGGAGCCTTCGCTCTACATCACCCGGTCTCGAAGGGGTTCGCCGGCCTCAAGTCGCCGGAGATTCCGAAGGAAGTGCTCGACCAGATTCGGATACTCCTCGGCGTGGCCGCCCCCGATATGGGGTGTGATGAAGCAGTTTGGCGCTTTCCAAAGCGGGTGATCGGAGGGAAGTGGCTCGGGATCGGTGACGTCGACGTACGCGCCGGCGAGCCGGCCCGTGCGCAGAGTATCGATCAAGGCGTCCTGATCGACGGTCGTGCCGCGGCCGATGTTGTAGAAGTGGGCGCCCGGCTTGACGCTTTCCAGGAGCCGGCGATCGACGAGGCCGGTCGTTGAGGGGCTTGCGGGCAGGACGTCGACGATGTGGTCGGCGAGCGGGAACCACCGGCCGATTTCGCTTGCCGGATGGGTTGGGATCGGTTCGTCGCCACGCACAGTCTGTCGCAGCGCGATGACGTTCATCTTGAAGGGCGCGATCAGCTCGGCCAATCTCTTAGCGATCGCGCCGAGTCCCAGGAGAAGCACGGTTTGGCCCGGAGCCAGCAATCTTGTCTTCGGGCGCAGATCTTCGTAGACCCAGGATCGCGCGCCAAGCTGGTCGGCCATGGACGCGGGGAGTTGGCGGGCCCGGGCGAGCATGAAAGCGAGAAGATGCTGGGCGCAAGGCTCGTCGAAGACGGACGAGCTATTTGTAAGCTGAGCGCCGCGCTTGGCCAAGCCCTCGCGCACGTCCTGCCGATCGTAGCGCGTATATCCGGCGCTCGTGAGATGGACCCACCGAAGACCTTGCAGCTCTGCGATTTGCTCGGGATTCGGCTGGCCGAAAGCGACGTCGGCGTCGACCATCAAAGGGCTCGGACCGCCCGCTCCCAGGTTGGAGGAGCGATCCGTGTCGATAATCAGGCGATGGCTAGAGGTCCCAGCCTTCAGGCGTTCGGTGACCTCATTCGGCAAGTCCGCGTTGCACCAGATATTGAGTTGAGATCGCATAGGCAATTATCTTCTTACCTTGCGGGGCCGGCTTTCATGCGTCGCTAGGTGAGTCCCATAATGGACCGTGAAGCGCGTTCGGGCTTTCATTGTCCTTCTTGCCGTTCTCCTTCCGTTCATGGCCGGAGCCCAGAACCTCGCCCGTACAGCCCATGTCAGCGTGTCCTCCAGCCGCCCCGAGTATCCGCCGGCGGGGGTGAACGACGGGGACATGGGGACCTCCTGGAGCACGGCTCTCGGCGAAGTGAAGGGGCAGTGGCTGGAGCTGGCTTGGGACTCGCCTCAGACATTCTCGGGAGTGGTGCTGTATCAGACGGGGCCGTGGACGCAGACGATTGCGGCGCAGGTCGTACGGAATGGACAGTGGGTGACGGTCGGAACGGCGGGGACGGCGACTCGGAAGCCGCCGCTCGATGCCGTGATCATGTTCACTCCGGCGACGACGAAGTCGCTGCGGTTTCTCTTCGAGGGCGGCGCGGCGTTCTTTGAGGTCGAGGTCTACAGCGATCCAGCGCGGCTGCGGAAAGTGTTGGAGGACGAGGTCCTTCCCCGGATCGACGTCGCCGGCGATTTGCGCGGGCACCTGATCGGCACGTTCTCGGAGAATTCCGGGTCAGAGGGCATTGTCGGTGCCCAAGTGCAGGTGTCGGGGCGAGATCATTCAGGACCGTGGCGGCGGACCGTTCGAACAGGGGAGAACGGTTTCTTCAGAGTTGATGTCCCATTCGGCACGCAGCGTGGCGAACAGGTCGCGCTCGGTGGAGTACGACCAGTTCTGGCCGTAGTTGGTCTTGTTGTCGGGCACGGCCGGGATGAAGTTGCCGGGCGTCACGCTGGGGCGGCCGCCGTTGTAGCTGTTGCGCTGGTAGCCCACGTCGCCCGACAGGCGCACGTTGCGGCTGCGCCAGTCCAGGCCCACGCCCAGGGCGGTGAGCGAGCGGTCTTCGCCATCCACGCCCGTGCCGCCGTCGCGGCGCACGGCGTTCAGGCGGATGCCGGTGCTCTGGTCAGGGCCGAAGCGGCGCGAGATGTCGGTGGAGACAAAGGCCTGGCCGCCCGTCTGGATGCCGGCGCCCACGCGCGTCAGTGCATCGTTGCCGGCGCGCTTGGGCAGCAGGCTGATGGTGCCGCCAATGCCGCTGCCGCCCGGTGCCGCGCCATTGAGGAAGGCGTTGGCGCCGCGCAGCACCTCCACGCGCTCGAAGAACTCCGAGGCGATGTACTGGCGCGGCAGCAGGCCGTACAGGCCGTTGTAGGCGATGTCGTCCGAGTACACCGGGAAGCCGCGCAGCACATACAGCTCCTGGAAGTTGCCGAAGCCGCGCGCCT
>Ga0209415_10006607_pt1 | contig 20523 bp, 17 predicted proteins | sample PeaSoiSIISIP2007_FD_187696 | JGI IMG/M metagenome (GOLD analysis project Ga0209415, IMG submission 187696) | Peat soil microbial communities from Weissenstadt, Germany - SII-SIP-2007 (SPAdes) (version 2) | ecosystem: Environmental > Terrestrial > Soil > Wetlands > Peat | place: Germany...
AGCCTTTATTTGTGGCAGCAGCTGTTTGCCTATGGAGATCATCACAGGCCGTGGTATTTTGTGTTCTTTGCGGTGGGGCTGGCGAGTGCTTCTTATTACTTGGTGGAGCAGCCGATGCTGCGATTGCGGGAGAGAAGGGCGGCGGAGCGCAAGACAGAGAGGGCGCTGACGATCGCGGCTTGAGCCGGTAGACACAGGGGCTGAAGCCCATTTTCTTTCTGAACCTTACGCGGCGCTGAAGCGCCGCTCTTCCACGGGGCGCGTCCACAGCGCCGTTCTCTCACGTCGGCGCGGCATCGGGCCCCCCAAAAACGTCGCGGGCTATAATTCTGCTGACGGGCGTGCTGGTGGTTTTGAGACCGATGAAATCTGCGCTTCGATTTGCGATGCTGGCGCTGGTGCTGGTGATTGTGGCGATGGTGTCGGCACTGACGGCGATGCGGTTTGCCATTCACGGACAGGAGGTCGCGGTGCCCCCGCTGGTGGGGCTGGCTCCGGCGGAAGCGGAGCGGGCGACGGCGGGACTCGGCTTGCAACTGTCGATCGAGCGGCAGTACTACAGTCCGCAGATTCCCGAGGGACGAATCATGTCGCAACTGCCGTTGCCGGGAACGAAGGTGCGGCGGGGCTGGCAAGTGCGAGTGGCGCAGAGTCTGGGAAAGACGCGGGTGACGATTCCGGATGTGACGGGGCAGAGCGAGCACGCGGCGGAATTGAATATCCGGCGGCGCGGGCTGGACGTGGCTTCGATGGCGGAGGTGCAGGCGCCGAGCATTCCGGCAGATCAGGTGCTGGCCCAGAGTCCGACGGCGAATGAGGCGCAGGTGTCGGCGCCGAAAATCAGCTTGCTGGTGTCGGCGGCAGTGAATCCGCAGGCGTTTGTGATGCCGAGTTTTGTGGGACAACCGCTGGGCAGTGCGAGCCGGAGCTTGCAGGACTCGGGGTTCAGGCTGGGAAATGTGAATGTGGTGGCGCCGGCGAGCGCTGCGGCGGACGCGGGGAATCCGGCGGGCTCCGCTCCCGCTGCCCCCGCGGCACAGGCTCCGGCTCAGGCTACACCGGCGAGCATCATTGTGGCGCAGGTGCCGGCGGCCGGGCAGAAAGTATATGCGGGAGCGGCTGTGAGTTTTGACGTGCGGTAAACCACTCGCTTCGCAGAGCTGAAAACGCTGCGCCACCCAAAAACAAGTCTTCATCCGTCCCCAACCCAACATCCGTCAATCATGCCTTTCCAATATTGCGGCGAAGAAACCGTCGCAGGGGTGGACGCCCGGCAGCGTGCGCAAGTAAGCGCCGCGAGTGAGCGATGCTGGATCAGGGCCCTCTAGTTCGCCGGCGGATTTCAAGCGTTCGAGTTCGGTGCGGCAATCGAGCACGCGAAAAGAACTGTTCTCAGATAGGGCTTGCTCGACGACGTTTTCGTTTTCCTCTTTTTCCAGCGAACAAGTTGAGTAGATGAGGCGGCCTCCGGGCGCGACTTGGGCCAGGGCGGAGCGCAGGATTGCCAGCTGGCGTTGCGGCAACTCCGCGAGATCGTCGACGGTGAGCCGCCATTTAATTTCGGGATTGCGAGCGAGTGTGCCGGTGCCGGAGCAGGGGACGTCGGCGAGGACGCGGTCGAATTGCCGGGAGAGCGGGAGATGCTGGGCGTCGGCGGCGATGATTTGGATTCGCTCGGCCGATCGCGGTTCGATCTGGGAAGAGTGGCCGGGGGCAGCCGAGCTGCGCTCGGCATGTCCGGGTCTAAGACCCGGACCCACAAAAGATCCGGGCCCCCGCTGTCCTGGCTGCTGCGAATCCTGAAGCAACAACTTTTGCAGCAAGCGTGCGCGGTGGGGATGAAGCTCGACGGCGAGAATTTCTGCTGCGGGATTGTGATCGGCGATAGCCAAGGTCTTCCCGCCGGGAGCGGCGCAGCAGTCGAGAATTCTGGATCCGTTGCTTACGAGGGCGGCGACGAGTTGCGAGGCTTCGTCCTGAATGACGATCTGGCCGGTGCGGAATGCTTGCGTCTTCGTGATGTCGCCCGATTGGACACGGCGAGCGGAGGCGAGCAACCCGCCGGGGCTCAGCGCGATTCCTTCTTCATGAAGCTGTTCTTCTGCGGCTGGGGTGCGGAGCCGGATTGCAGTCGTGGGAACGGATTGATTGTATTGGCAGATCTGCTGAGCGGCGGAGAGCCCGTATTCGCGGGTCCAGCGTTCGACCAGCCACTGCGGATGGGCGAGACTACGGGCCAGGGTCTGGGGTGAAGAGATTTCGTCTGCGGCTCGATTGTTTACGCGCGGCGTGGAGGACAGTTTGCGCAGGACGGCGTTCACGAAGGGCGCGGCAGAACGCTTGCGGGCACGTTTCACCAGTTCGACACTTTCGTGAAGAGCGGCGCGTTGCGGGATGCGATCGAGCCAGCGGAATTGATAGAGGGCGAGGCGGAGCGCGACGAGGATTTCTGTGTCAAGTTTTGCGAGGGGCTGTGAAGATGCGACGGCGATGTCGGCGTCGAGGCGCGAACGCCAGCGGAGAACGCCCATCACGAGTTCAGTAGCGAGGGAATGATCGGGCGCGGAAAGGCGCTGTTGCGTGCGAGAGTGCAGAAGGTCGGATGCGTAGGAGGATTCGCGTTCGACGCGAAGGAGAATATCGAAAGCGGCGGCGCGGGCGGGGGAGACGGACATTGTTCCAGATTGTAGGCTTTCGCGAGAAAGAAAAAACCTTTGACCACAGAGGACACGGAGGAACACAGAGGTGTGCGAAAGGAACACTAAGTCGAAACGAGTGATCGAGGTCAACCGGCCTCAGGGGCTAAAGCCCGCACTATTTCGCAACTTTACGGCACGGCTGAAGCCGTGCCCTTCCCCCAAACCGGTCCTGCCCCAAGATAATTCCAACCTACGAGAGCCGCCCTAGTTTTTCGCCGGGGTTAGGGCGGTAACCGCGGGCGAAGTCGGCGGCAGCAGTGCGCTTCTTGCCTTCGAGCTGGACTTCGAGGATTTCCAGAGATGTGTTTTGGCCGCAGCCGACCAGGAGACGATTGGAATCGGTGTGGAGCTCGGCTTGCGGCACGGCGTCAATCGCCGGGTGAGCCTTGATGATCTGCAGGGTTTTGCCGCGGAATTTTGTGTAGGCTCCGGGCCAGGGTTGGAAGCCGCGGATGCGGTTGAAAATTTCGGTGGCGGTGCGGGAGAAGTCGACGAGGCCGTCTTCTTTTTTCAGGATGGGAGCGAGAGTTGCTTTTGAGTTGTCTTGCGGCCACGGATGAATGGAACTCGCTTGCAGACCGCGCAGGGTCTCGACGACGAGATTGGCGCCGATCGAGGCCAGGCGCGGTGCCAGGCTTTCAGCGGTTTCGTCGGGAGTGATTGCGAGTTCGTGCTGAAGAAGAATGTCGCCGGTGTCGAGTCCGGCGTCGATGCGCATGGTGGTGACGCCGGAGGTGGTTTCGCCGTTGGCGATCGCCCACTGAATCGGCGCTGCGCCGCGGTATTTCGGGAGCAGCGAGGCATGCAGGTTGAGGTTGCCGAACGGAGGGAGGTCGAGCATCCACTGGGGAATGATGCGGCCGTAGCCGACGACGATGATGGCGTCGGGCCGGAGGGCGGTGAGCTGGGAGCGGAATCCGTCGTTGGTCTTGATGCGGTCGGGCTGGGTGATGGCGAGGTTCAGTTTCAGCGCAAATTCTTTGACTGGCGACGCGACCAAGTCGAGGCCGCGGCCTTTGGGGCGGTCGGGCTGCGTGACGACGAGATGAATGCGGAATCCGGCGTCGACCAACTTTTCGAGTGTGGGGACGGCGAAGCGCGGCGTGCCGCAGAAAACGAGATTGAGGGATTGAGTCATTTAGCGATTGAGTGCTTGAGAGATTAGGCAACAAAACGTGCAGCATCGACTTTCAATCACTCAATCACCCAATCAATCAATCTTCAATTTCTACCATTCGCCGGCTTTCATCAGCTTGCGGATTTTGCGTTTCATCAGGTCTCGTTTGAGGGCGCTGATGTGGCTGATGTAGAGCTTGCCATTGAGGTGATCGGTCTCGTGCAGAAAAGCGCGGGCGAGCAAGTCTTCTCCGGTTTTTTGAAAGACCTTGCCGTGAACGTCCTGGGCGCGGACGGTGACTTTATTGGGGCGAGAGACGTTCTCGCGGAAGTCGGGGATGCTGAGGCATCCTTCACTTTGGGAGTGGCGGCCTTCGCTGTGAATGATTTCGGGATTGATGAGGACGAGTTTGGCGTTGGGATCTTCCTTGAAGGTGACGTCGATGACGGCAATGCGGCGGCCAATGCCGATTTGCGGGGCGGCCAGGCCGACGCCGTGGGCGGCGTACATGGATTCGAACATGTCTGCGATGAGCTTCTGCAGTTCTTCGTCGAAGACAGTTACGGTTTCGGAAGGCTTCTCGAGGACCGGGTCGCCGAATTTTACGATGGGATAGATCATCACTTGTTGGTCAGTAGTTTTTCAGTTGCTGACAGTAACCCTGGAAATTTCTCAGAGTCTCGATCATGGAATCGCCGCCGAATTTATCGAGAGCACAGCGGGCCAGAGTCAAAGCCACCATGGCTTCAGCGGCGACGCCGGCCGCGGGAACCACGCAGACATCGCTGCGCTCGTAAGCAGCCTTGACGGGCTCGCGCGTGGAAAAATCGACTGACTGCAGCGGGCGGCGCAGCGTGGAAATCGGTTTCAGATAGCCGCGCACACGGATTTCTTGTCCGTTGGAGACGCCGCCCTCAATGCCGCCAGCGTTGTTGCGAGTGCGGGAGAACGCGGTGAAGCCGGAAGTCGCGGTGTAGCCGATTTCGTCGTGTACGGCGGATCCGGGAGCAAAGGCGGCGGCGACGCCGGAGCCAATCTCCACGGCCTTGACGGCTTGCAGCGACATGACGGCGGCCGCGAGCAGGGCGTCGAGACGTTCGTCCCACTGCACGTAGGTGCCGAGACCCGGGGGAACTGCGTGAGCCACGACTTCAAAGACTCCGCCGAGTGAATCGCCGCTCTTGAGAACTTTGTCGACTTCGTCCTTCATACGCTGCTCGGCTTCAGGGTCGGCGCAGTTGAGAAGAACTTCGTCGTGAGAGTGGAGAGCACGAATCTGTTCCCATGAAACCAGGCCTGCGAATGACACGTTGCCGGTGGCGACCACGTGACTGAGCACTTCGATGCCAAGTTCACGCAAGAAAAGTTTGGCAATCGCGCCGATGGCCACGCGGGCGGCCGATTCGCGGGCGGAGGCGCGCTCGAGCACGTAGCGGGCTTCGGGGAAGTTAAATTTCAAGGCTCCGGCGAGATCGGCGTGGCCAGGGCGGGGAGAGGCGACGCGCTTGTGCTTGGCGGGATCGCCCTCGCCGACGGGCAGAGATTCCTGCCAGTTTTTCCAGTCGCGATTTTCAAGTTGGAGGGAGATGGGCGAGCCAATGGTCGTTCCCTGTCGCACGCCAGAAAGAATGTGGGCGGTGTCGCGCTCAATCTTCATACGTCCGCCACGGCCGTAGCCCTGCTGGCGGCGCCAAAGCTCGCGGTCGAGGAAGGTCTGATCGATTTTCAGTCCGGCAGGCATGCCGGAAAGGAAGGCGACTAGCGCTTCGCCATGGGACTCTCCGGCAGTAAAGTAGCGCAGCATAAACGGTCGATTGTACCTGATTGCGGGGCGGGATCGGAGTTCCGCAGCGGGAATCCAAGACGGTGCATGGCAAAGAAAAGCGCGGGAACCTGGATTTTCACAAGGCAGATGGTGGGTGCAGAGGTTACAATAGCAGCGTCCTTCCGTCTAGGGTTCGCGCTGAACCCGCGCCGCATCGCAAAATTCTCTGGCCAAAATATTGAAGGAGTTGCCCTGTGTGTCCCCCCGCGCAGATACGACACGAACAAATTTTTGGCGATAACGAAATTCGATGCCTGCTGGTGCACGACCATGTGCTGCTGCGCCAGGGATTGCGGCGCTTGCTGGACGATGAACCGGACATGGAAGTGGTGGCGGAGGCAGGGAATGCTGCGGAAGCCCTGCGGAAGGCCTTCGAGTACCGGCCGGAGATCGTGATCACGGATGCGCAGATTTTCGAATGCGCGGCCGATCGAACGGAGAGGTTAATCCTGCACGAGTCTCCCTGCAGCAAGGTGCTGTTCCTGACAACGCATGAAGGCGAGGATGGGCCTTCGGAAGCGCGAGGCGACGCGTCCAGTTGCGTGGCGCGGCAGACCTCTGCGGAAGAGTTAGTCGAGATGGTGAGGAGGACGCACGCCGCCCAGAAGATAGCGGAGCGAGGAATACCGGAGCGCCGCGGAGCAGATTGGCCCGCCGAGGAAGTGTTTCCGCGAAAGCGAGTTCTGACCGCTCGGGAACGCGAGGTGCTGAAGTTGCTGGCCGAGGGCAGGACGGTGCGTTCGACGGCAGACGTTCTTGGACTCAGCATCAAGACGGTGGACGCGCACAAATTCAATCTGATGCGAAAGCTGGGAATTCACAACAAGGCTGAACTGGTGATGTGGGCGATTCAGAAGAGAGTGGTGAAGTTGCCGGCGAATTTCTAGGCTTTCCTATTTTCCTTCTTCGACAAGATCGAGGGAGTTCTTGGACTTCTTCGTGATGTTGATCGCAGTCTTCACCGTGAAAAAATGGGGTTTGCCCGCCTTTAACTGATACGTTCCTTCCGGCAATTCAGGGAAGGAGAAATGTCCTGTTGCATCGGTTGTTGTCCTGCCGACTCGTTTCTTCCACCCGCCGATGTAGCACTCTACGGTCATACCCGCGATGGGATTTCCTGTGTTGGTGTATCCGATAAATCCCTTCAAAGGATAACCAACTTCTCCTTCGCCAACCGGCTCGCCATCCGGCACGGGGGCCGCTGCGTGGGGGATAAGATACCCCCACCCAGTAATCCGATACGTTCGCCGTCAGCAAATGAGTAGTGAAGTTCAGCGTCGGTAGCTCCTCTTGCAAGTCCATTTAGCTCGAAAGTTCCCTGCATCCACACGTCGCCAGTGTAGTCGTTGTAGACGGCGCAGTCATTCAGGCCGTCTGTCCTGACGCGGCAGTCAATAAATGCACCGCCATCGACACCTCCGGCCCAGACGGCAGAAGGGGGCACCCGTGATGGGCGCATCGGTGGCTTTGCATGCGACGTGCAGACGGTCAGCCAGAACGCGGTGGCGGCGATACAAGCGACGCCGCCGAGGAAGCTGCTTCCACTCATGGACTGAACATTACGCCGACTTTACGGTTCAGGTCCACTCAGTCTTTTCTACCTGCAGCGGCGGCGAGTTCCGCGAGGCTTGTGACCGTGAGGTCGGGCGTGGCTTCGGCGGACTTGACTGCGCCGACGCCGGGGCGGGCTGAGGGACGGTTCACCCAGACTGTGGCGAGGCCGAGGGCCTGTGCGGGAATCACGTCGTGGTAAATGCTTTGGCCGATATGCAGGACACGGTGAGCGGGAGCGTAGACGCGGTTCAACGCCAGCTCGAAAAGTTTCAGCGATGGTTTGTAGGCTTGGGCTTGCTGCGCGGTGACGACCTCATCGAAGTCGACTCCGAGTTGAGGGCGCGTAGCGGCGAACAGATCGTCGTCTACGTTGGAGAGGATGGCGAGGCGATAGCGAGTCTTGAGCTGGCGAAGCGCGGCGACGGTATCGGGCCAGGGCTTCCATGTGGAAAGAGAGTCGGGTAGCGAGCGCATTTCTTCGGCGCTGGGAGTGAATCGAAGTTCGTCTCCAAACTGGCGGACGACCGACTCCAGGACTTCGCGATACGAGCGAAATGTGCTCTGTTCGGAACGCAGCTCAAAATCTCCGTAGAGTTGGAGCAGGGTGGCGTCATCTACTTGTTTTCCGTGGGCGGAAAGAATGCGATGGAGAGCCGCGAGGATTCCGGCTTCCCAGTCGATCAGGGTGCCGTAGCAGTCAAAGGTGAGGATTTCGTAGCGAGAGAAGTCGAGCATAGGTTTTACTAGCGTCGGTTCGCGGGAGATCCCTCGCTCCGCCTGAAGAACGGTTGCGCTCGGGATGACGCCCCGGAGGACCTTACTCCCTCTTCAAGATGAGCCAACACACGGCCATGGTCAAGCTTTAGGTGGATCGAATTGCCAGCGGGTGGCGTTGTTGGGGAAATCTTTTTCGGTCCAGGCTAATACTACGCGCGGGCGGACGGAATAGATCACGTTCTCCGGCCCGACCACCATCGGCATCTTGTACTTGGCGCGGGAAGCGGCGTCCAGCTTCTTGAGCTGCGATTTGTCGGAGAGATCGATCTCGACAACATTGCCTTCGAGAATGACTACATCGTCGCCGGAGTCGAGGTGGATGGAGACGGCGGCGTTGTGCGCCAGGTTGCGGGCTTTGCGGGAGGATCGACCGGTGCCGAAGTAGAGGGCGCCGTCGATCCAGAATCCCCAGACTGGGATGGAGTGCGGGCGGCCGTCGGGGCGGGCGGTGCAGATCCAGTAGTTGCGCGACTTGGTGAGGCGTTCTTCGGCGTGGCTGAAGGGCAGGTAGTGTTTTCGAGGTTTCAGGCCGTAATCCGTAGGGACGTGGGGTAAGCCGACGAGGCAGCCGGGAGGATTGGCAGACTGCTTTTTTGGCGCAGACGTTTTCCGAGCTTTGAGTTTAGGCATCGTACTCCCTCGAATTGATCAGATTCCCCACCCTTCGACTTCGCTCAGGGCAGGCTTTCTCGTGCACAGAACGCGCGGGAAATGGGGCACCCTGCCGCAAGATCAAGTTCAAGAGCAGCGGGCAGGAGTGCCCGCTCCACACTTTACCGCCGGGTTTCGAGGCCGGGCAAGGTGGGAGTGGCAGCGGGGGATTCGTCGAGGTCGGGGTCGATGGCCGCAGCATCTTCCGGCGGAGAGGCCTTTTTCGGAGCGAGAAACTTTTCGGTGTTCAGCAGCGGGCGGGCGAGGGCGGAGTTGTAGCTGGTCCAGGGGGAATCAAGGCCGGCCTCGCGCTCGAACTGGGCGCGCATGGCTTCCATCTTGGAGTCGAGGTCGTCGAGGTAGTGCAGCATGAGGGCTTCGGGAAACATCGGCAGTTTAGGCGAGCCGAAGTCGTACTGGCCGTGATGGCTGATGATGAGGTGCTCAATCATCGTCTTGAGTTCGTCGGGGAAGCCGGGCACGAGCGCGAGCTTGGCCTGCAACATTTCGAGTTCGATGATCATGTGGCCGAGAAGCTGGCCGCGGGTGGTGTAGGTGAAAGACCGGTTGTAGGTGAGTTCGTGAATTTTGCCGATGTCGTGCAGGAACGCGCCGGTAAGAAGAAGATCGCGATTGATCTGCGGATAGTTCTGGCACATCAGATCGCAGGATCGAAACAGAGAGACGACGTGATCAAGCAGGCCGCCGATGTAGGCATGATGCAGGGTCTTGGCTGCGGGAGCGTTGCGGTAGGCTGCGGCAATCTCAGAGTCGGCCATGAAGGCCTGGACGAGCGACTTCAGATGCGGATTCTGGAATGAGGAGACAAAGGACGTTAGAGTTTGCCAGAGTTCGTCGACATTCTTGGTGGTTTTGGGCAGGTAGTCGGCGAAGTCGATTTCAGATTCGCCGAGTTTGCGCAGCTTGTGGACCGTCAGCTGAAAGCGGTTCTTGTACTTGTTGATGAGGCCCTTGATCTTGAGAAAGTCATCCTGCTCGAAGGCTTCGAGAACTTCTTCGACGTTGTCCCACATTTTGGCTTCGAGCTGGCCGCTGCGGTCGCCGAGAGTGAGTGCCAGGTAAGGCTCGCCGGTCTTTTTGGGCTTGATCTGCTTGCCGACCACGACGAAGCTCGAGGTGATGACCTTGTTTTCGTGGCGCGCGCAATCGCCGATGTAGAAGTCTTTCATTGTTGCCTAAGTATGAGTGTGCCGAGTATAAAGCACGCGCCCGCAAGGATCGCCGCTGGCGACATCACAGGATGCCCAGCTTCTTGTGCCTCTTCCGGCCCTTCTTGACATCGGTTTGGGCGGAGGCAGTTTCGATCGGCTTCGTCTGATTCGGGCTGGCGCCGCTATCGACGTAGCCGGGCTTGACATCAAGATAGGCATCTTCGCGCAGCTTGGTGAGGTAGGCGCGGAGAGCGGGCTGCAGTTTCTCGTAGTACAGCGCATCCTGAATTTTTGGCAGCGCATCTTTGAAGGGTGGGATGCCGGCCATCTGGTGATCCACGACCTTGAGGATGATGAAGCCCTGCTTGGCGCGAATGACGTCGGTGACCTCGCCGGACTTCATGGCAAAAGTTTTGTCTTCGAGTTCCTTGGCAAGCTGGCCGCGCTTAAACACGCCAAGCGCGCCGCCATCGGCGGCAGAGGGACCGTCAGAGGATTTCTTGGCAACGTCCTCAAAGCTGGCGCCGTCGTGAATCTGTTTGAGCAGATCGTTGGCCTTGGCTTCGGCGGCGCTGAGAGCCGCATCGTCGACGACAGGTTGAGCGGCTGGAGCCGGAGCCGGGGAGTTAGGGTCATTGGCTGCTGGAGCGGCTGCGGGCGCGGAGGCTTTGGGCGCGACCAGAATCTCGCTTAGGCGGATGAACTCCGGTCCTTCCATCTCGCTTTTGTGGTCGTCGTAGAACTTCTGCTCCTCTTCCTTAGTGACGCTGAGATGGCTGCTGACTTCCTCGCCAATCACCTTGCGCGTGATGATCTGGTTCCGCTGGGTCTGCTTGAAGTCCTCCCAGGAGATGCCTTGCTTGGCCGCTTCTTTTTCAAGATCTTCGAGGGTATCGAGCTTCATGTCCTTGCGCATCTGATCGAGTTGTTTGATCAGATCGGTGTCGCCAGTGATGCCGAGGTCTTTGCCCTTGTCGAGAAGAAGTTGCTGGTCAATGAGATCGCGGAGAACGTCTTTTTCGCGTTCAGCGAAGGATTTGTCGGGATCCTTGGAATTCTGCTGCTTGACCTCGTCCCGGAGCTGGTCCTTGCTGCGCTCGAACTCCGAGCGGGTGATGATCTGGTTGTTGACGCGGGTGATGATCTCTTCGACGACTTGTCCGTTGGCCTGTGGAGCAGGTTGAGCGGCCGCTGGTGCAGCGGGCTGGGCGGCAGGTGCTGCTACGGCTTGTGCTGCTGCGAGAGCGGACAGGCATGCGAAAACAATAAGAACCAGGCAAAGTTTCTTCATAGGATGCATTGGGCCGCCACGCTTCCTGGGCTTGCGGGCAAAGGGTGGGCTCGGGCCGAGAAAGTATTTTACTCCTTCGGAGCGCAGCCTGGGGTTCAGTCTGTAGATTTGACGTCTGAAGCGACGGGAAAGTTGGCCGAGGCGCGAGTCAGGCGGTGCGCACCAGGGCCAGGGCGGTCCGGTCGTCGCATAGGGGGGCTTCACCCCCGAACGTGCCGACGGCATTCAGGATGGAAGTACAGAGCGTTTGCGCACCGCTGGCCGCGGCGGTCTGGAAAACCTGTTTGACAGCTTCCAGGCCGAATTCCTCGCCAGAGGTTTCGTGGTGGCCCTCGCACGTAACCACTCCGCGAGAAACCAGCAGCAGAGCGGCACCTTTCTCCAGGCCGACGGTGGGAGCATCGGAAGTGGCGTGAGAAAAAAGTCCCAGCGGCAGGCCGGTTGAAAGCAGTTCGGCGATGCCGCTGTGGTCGCGGAGGAGGCCGGGTGTGTGTCCGGCATTGGTGTAGCAGAGCGTGCCGAACTTCTCATGGTAGCAAGCGATAAACGCTGGGCAGGAGTGGACGCCGCTGGAGTGCTCGATGAGGCCGCGATTGATGCGGAGATTGAGTTCTGTCATGGCTTCGGATTCGTTGATGTCCGGGCGCGAAAAGAGCTCAGCCCCGACGGTGCGAAAGACTTCTTGGGCGGCGGTGAGGAGGCCGCGCGTTTCCTCGCGGCGGCCGGCTACGTCGAGCAATCCAAACAGGATGCGCTCGGGACTCACGCGGAGAGAGTCGTAGAAATCTCCGGCTACGCGTTTGCCCACGAACACAGCCGCAATGTCGGCCCCCTCGATCGTGGGAAATATGGTCGGGACGGGCTCGATCGTGGGCGTGGGGTCCGGGACACGGGAGTGAAACAGGAAGTGCATGCGCGTTAAGGCTCAGGGGGAAACTAGCACAGGAAGCGGGGGTGGGCAAACGAAACGCAGAAACTTATGGACGTGGATGCGGCAGGCTACTGGCCGTACTTGTCGGCGAGGTATCGAGCCAGGTCGGACTCGAACTGGCCGTAGTCGGAGTGAATGGTCGCTCGCAGTGCGGCTTCAGTGGAATTGCCCTGGCTGAGGCGCTGCAGGATGCGCTGAATATCGCTCATGCCATACGAGTCGTTGATGTAGGACACGGCAGCCAGCGATTCGGCGTAGGCGACAGAGGCCTGCGCGCCCGAGAAATTCTGGAAGCTGCCTTCCAGGGCATTCAGCGGAATATCTTGTTGCGCTTTGAAGAGCAGAGAGAGCTGGTGTCCATCGCCGCCGAGGCTTTTGGGTTCGAGAAATTGGGCGATGCCTTCATGCAGCCAGGGCGGGCAGCGGCCTCCGGAAAGCTGCGTAATAAACGAGTGAGCCAGTTCATGCTTCAAAACATGCGCCAGTTCCGGCGTCATGGAACTCAAGCCGCTGATCGGAATGCGCAGCTTACCGTCGTTGATCGCACCGGACCAAGTGGGAGCGTGGGTGACATCGAAGAAGGCCTGCTCGGTATATAGAGTCACAAGAATGTTGTCACGGGGTGGGCTGCCAAGATCGCGCGCCAGGTCGTCATAGTCGGATTCAAGCGCCGCCAGGATTTGTCCGCGAAGAGCGTCGGACGTTTGTTTGCCTTCATAGTGAAGAGTGAAATGAGTGCTCTCTCCCTGAGCGAAGTCGGACTCGACGGTCTGCTCACGCTGAGCCTTGGCCAGAAACTGCTGGACGGCGGAGTCGGGGCGCAACTCGAGAGATCGTTTCCAGCTGGCGACGGCCTCTTTGGTGTGATCCGAAGCGAACTGGGCGTAGCCGAGCATGGTGTAAGCATCGGGTGACGTGGGTGCGGTTCGCACGGCGCGCTCGGCATAGGGCAACGCCTGGGCCGCGTTTCCGGTGCGGACCAGCAGGGCGGCGTAATAAACAAGGATGGTGGAATTGTTCGGCTGAAAGCGGAGGGCGCTCTCGAAGTACTGCCGGGACTGAGCGATGTTGCCGTGTTCGAATTCAAATTTTCCGGCGATGAAATCGGCGGTCGCGCTTAGCTCGGCATTTCCTTTGCCTTCCAGGCTGGCGAGCGCGTCAGGATTGACCTTGCCTTCCTGGATGACTTTGGCGACCAGGTCACCTTCGTTGGCGAGGCTGTCGGCGGGAGTAAAAGCGGGAAGGTCGCCGACCTTGGCTGCGTTTCCTGAGGAATGGGCTGGCATGCCTCCGGCGTCCACGTGATCGACCGAAGATTTGAGGATCGCGTAGGAGTCGTCGCCGATGTCGTATTCGTAATGATTGCCGTTTTCGCGGACGTGGTCGGCGAGGATGGTGCGGCCATTTTTCAAATGAATGGTGTCGGCGCGCGCACGCACCAGGGCGAACAGGCATCCAAGAAACAGAAAAGTGACACGCAGACGCATTCAGGCGCATTCTAACAACGGAGGGCGGGCCTACCACGTGACGAAGGTACTAATGAAGATGCGAGGCTTGCGGGTTGCGGCGGCGATGGGAATTGCAGTTTGCGGGATGTCAGCGGCGGGCTCGGCGGTCGAGAACCCGCCGGACAAGCCGGCGGAGGCGCTTTACCTGCAGCTCGGACAGGTGGGGCTGGATCCGGCGAGGGTGTATCAGGTAAGAGGCGCGTCGCTGGACCGGTCTTCGGTTCACATCACTTTGGAGGATGGCACGATCGGTTTCACGCAAGATGTGATGGGCCGGATTACGGGAGCGTTTTTTGAGGGTGATGGCGAGGTGCTGCTGACGCCTCCGAATTCCGTCGAGCGGAGATCGATGAGTCTGTTCACGGGGATGGCGATTCTGGAAGAGCATTTTGCCAGCGCCTATTTTCGCTTTAACGATGATGCGGCTGCCGAGCTGCGGCCCGACTTGCGGGCAACCGACAACCAGAAGGAATTTGTGGAACGCTGGGCGGCGACGGCCCGGAACCTGGCGGATGCAGATGCGATGAGATTGTTGATGACGTTCAGCCGGTTGCTTCCGGCGACCAGCGCGACTGCGGGGCCACAATCGGTTCCGGCAGAGCCGGGGGACGTGGGCGACCGGTTCCTGCACGCGCGTCTGCAAGGAACGAAGCTGGGCGTGTTCGATGTCTACTTCGATTCAGCGGCGGCGGAGCAGGTTCAGGCGGGGCAGGCGAAGGCGGCCGATCATGGGGACCTTTATTACGACGTCTGGACATCATTTTCGCCGGTTAATCTCTTGCCGGTCCAATCTTCGACAATCCATTCTTCGACCCTCAAGCAGCGGACTGAACGGAGAAAAAGCGCTGCGGCAGCGATTCCTGAAGATCAGAAAGAGCATGAGGCGGGGGCTGCCGGCCGCCGCTATACGATCACGGTCGAGGTGCAGCCGCCAAAACGAATTCATGCGCGAGCCTGTGTGCAATTTGAGGTGAAGACAGGCGGCGTGCGCACGTTGTTATTTGAGTTGTCGAGGTTTCTGCAGATTGAAAGCGTCATGCTCGATGGTCGTCCGGTGGAGTTTATTCACAATCCCGCAGTGGAGGGGACACAACTCTCGAGGCGAGGAAATGACATTGTGGCAGTGATACTGCCAGAGCCAGCGCAGGCGGGGCAGAAAGTCGACCTCGATTTCACCTACGGCGGCGAGGTTCTGGCCGAGGCCGGCAACGGGCTGCTGTATGTGGGTGCGCGAGGTACCTGGTATCCGAATCGCGGGCTGGTGATGTCGGACTTCGACCTGGAGTTCGCGTATCCGCAAGCCTGGACGCTGGTGGCGACGGGAAAGCCGATGCCGGTTTCGCCCGCGGGCACGTCCGCTGCGGCCAAGGGCGAGCAGACGGCACGCTTTGTGTCGGAGCGCGCGATTCCTCTGGCTGGATTTAACCTGGGAAAGTACAAGGAAGCCACGACAAAAGCTGGGGATGTCACGGTGGAGACCTATGCGGCGGCGGGGGTCGAGAGAGATTTTCCGAACGGTCACGTGCAGGTCATTGGGCCGACTCCGTCTGACCCAGCGCTGGCACCGCAAGTCGTCGTAGCGGATCGTCCTTCTCCGGCGAAGAACGAAGTTACCGTGGGAGAGACAGCGGCTCGGGCCATCCGGTACTACGCTGAACGGTTTGGGCCCTATCCTTATAGTCAGCTGGCGCTCACGCAGATGCCGGGCCGCGACAGCCAAGGCTGGCCCGGCTTGGTGTTTCTTTCGTCGTATGCGTTTCTCGATCAGCAGGAGCGCGAACAACTGCACTACGATCCGCCCCGGAATTTGATCCAGGAGAGCATTCCGGCGCACGAGACCGCGCACCAGTGGTGGGGAGATCTGATTACCTGGAGCAGTTACCGGGATCAGTGGTTTTCAGAGGGCCTGGCGAATTACTGCGCCTTGATGATGCTGCAGGAGAAGAATCCCGCGGGCTTTCGGCAAGTCATGGAGCAGTACCGCCGGGATCTGATCGAAAAGAATAAAGACGGGATGTCTCCCATGGATGCTGGGCCAGTGACTCTGGGCTCGCGGCTGGAGTCGTCGCGGTTTCCGGAGGGCTATGAAGCGATCCTGTACGGCCGGGGGACGTGGCTGTTCCACATGCTGCGGACGATGCTAAGGGATGCGGGGTGGCAGGAAGGCGGGCGCAAGGGACAAAACAGCGGCGGCACAGACGAGCCGTTCGTCCGTGCGCTGCGAAAAGTCCGGCAGCGGTATGAGGGCAAAGCAATCAGCACCGCCGAATTGATGGATGTTTTCGCGGAAGACCTTCCGCCATCGCTTCGTTACGAGGGAAGGAGTTCGCTGGACTGGTTCCTGGATGGGTGGATCAACGGCACCGCCCTGCCAAAGCTGGAACTCAAGGCGGTGAAGTTTACTCCGAAGGGCACGGGCGTGGTAGTGAGTGGAACAATTTTGCAGAAGGAAGCGCCGCCAGATCTGGTGACTTCGGTTCCCGTGTATGCGGATGTGGCGGGGAGGCAGGTGGTGCTGCTGGGGCGCGTGTTTGTCGACGGCGAGGAGACTTCGTTTCGATTGGCGGCTCCGGCCGGCGCGCACAAGATTGTGCTCGATCCGAATGAGACGATCTTGACGAGTCCGAAATAGGGTCGTGGTGCAGTTTCAGCCCTTTACCACAAAGGACACGAAGTATCACGAAGGAAACACGTAAAACTGAGATCCTTCGCGATACTTTGTGCCCTTCGTGGTGAGTTCTTCTTCTTTCGGCATCAAACTGACACCTGTCCGAAAGCGGTCGGTTGCGACAAATCGTGATCGACGCAATGCCGAATCGGTCTTCTGTTCCACGTGCGATTCCCGAAATGACCGACGCCGGATGTGCGGGCGAAGTCTCGAAAGTCCCTCCTCACCTAAGTGCTGCATTTCCTTCAGCGATTATTTCGGGCGACTCGCGGACTTTGTGGCAGGCGACCTGCTTACAGGGAGGTCGGGTGTGAGATTCGAAGCCGAGGAAACTGCCATGGTGGTGGAGACCAGCGAGATGCAGCACGAGGCCAACGTGAGGTGTTGCAGTGCACACGAAGGAACGTTGGCGGAAGCGGGAATGATCCTGTTGGTGGAAGATGAAGCGTTTGTGCGGGAAGTGACTTGTGAAGTTTTGCGATCTGCGGGGTACCGCGTTCTGACCGCCGCGAGTGCGGATGAAGCGGTATGCGTCTATGACTCGCGTGGCGGCGACGTGGACCTTTTGCTGACGGACGTTGTGCTGCCGGGAGAGACAGGGCGCACGTTGGCGGGGAAACTCCGGCGCGAAGATCCGGATCTGAAGGTGCTGTTGGTCACCGGATATGGGGAGCAGATGAAACTGCGTGAGGCGCAGGAGGAGTGTTTGCCGAAGCCATTTTCTTCGGAGGTGTTACTGGGGAGAGTGAGGCAACTACTGGATCGAGGGGAAGTCCGGAAGGAGACGAAGATCGGCTCAGGCGTGCCTGCGGTAACGGGTAGCGTTGAGGATCTGTGCGGGTATCTGGGAGAGCGGGACCACGCGGCTGAGAATGCCCATGTCGGCGCAGGCTCGCGGCATGCCATAGACGGTGCATGAGGCTTCGTCCTGGCCGAGGGTGAGACCGCCCTGCTGGTGGATGGCGTGCATCCCCTGGGCGCCGTCGTAACCCATTCCCGTCATGATGACTCCGAGGGCGAGGTTTCTGAAGACTTCGGCTACTGAGGTCATCAGCACGTCGACAGAGGGGATGTGCAGATAATCGTCCGGATGGGTGTCGAGGCAGATGATGGCGCGCGAATCGGATGAGCGCTGCACGCTCATGTGCCTGCCCGCGGGAGCGATGTAGACGACGCCCGGGCGAAGGGGTTCGCCGTGAACGGCTTCGCACACGGCAACGGCGCACATTGTGTTCAGCCGTTGCGCGAAGGGTGCGGTGAAGCCCGGAGGCATGTGCTGCACGATCAGAATGGGGACAGAGAGATCGCGGGGAAAGAGCGGCAAGATTTCCTGAAGAGCTTTCGGGCCGCCGGTGGAAACTCCCAGGGCCACAATCACCGGAGTGGTCATGGAAACCGTCTCGCGGCCTTCCCAGAGAGAGGACTGCGGAGGTTTTCTGGCAAGGACGTTACCGGAATGCAACTGGCGCGAATGCGCGGCGGCACGAATCTTGGTGAGGAGATCCTCGCGGATGTGGACGATGTCGAGCGAGGTGGACGACAGATTTTTGGGAACGTAGTCGTCCGCGCCCGTATCCAGACACTGCACCCGGTCTTCCACTCGCGTGCGCTGGGTCAGCACCAGCACCGGCAAGCTGGGTTTCTTCGACCGCAAGTGGCGCAGGACGCTGACTCCGTCCAGTTTCGGCAGGTTGAGGTCGAGGATCACGACGTCGTACTCTGACTCCGTGGCCGCCGCCCGCGCCTGCTCGCCATCCGGTAGAACATCCACAGAATAATGTTCGCTTTCGAGGCCCTGGCGAACGAACCTGGCCAGCGCTTCATCATCTTCCGCAATAAGAATTCGCATAACGTGAACCGTCCTTAATCCAACAAACCCAGTCTAGTTAGAAACGACTCAGTTGCAGCCGAAACCAGGCCCACACCAAGGTCTGTAGGTGCAGAAGTGGAGCGCTGTTTCAAAGCGGGAAATTGCGAAGACGAAATGCGCTGGGAACCTTCCATTTTGGTGCGAACCTCTCCGGCCAATTCCTTCGCGCCCGCTTACCAGAGATAATTCCGAAGGGAGTTTTCCGACTGGAGTCGTCATCGTGCGGTTATGGAGCACAACCACACTGAAATCGCTGCTGGTGCCGGGCGGAGTTCTGCTTCTGGCCGTCGCGGTGCTCCTGTATTCCGGCTGGTTGACCCTGGCTTTACCTGCGCTCAGCTTTCTGTACTACTGCGCGCTGATCGGCGGCATGCTGCTGGCGTGGAGATTCCATTCCAGCCGTACCTTCTTTGCATTGCTTGTACTGTTCCTGGCCCAAGGTTCGCTTGCGCTTTTCGGTGGTGGACAGTTTTTGCCCGGAACCTCTGGGTTCGTAGCCGTGCAGGCGGTGGCCGTGCTGGTGCCGCTGGATTTCGTGATGATTGCCGCGATGCAGGAGAGAGGTTTCACGCTCTCGGCGACTGCACCCGTCGGCTTGTTCCTGTTCGTGCAAGCGGTCATCGTCGCCGTGGTGTGCCGGTCGGCGGAGACATTATCATTATCATTGCCACCCACCCGCGCACATCATGTGCCGGCGACTGCGCTCACCTTGCCGGGCTATGCGCTGCTGATGTTTGCTGCCGCCGGCATTCTCCTGCTCGCGCGGTTTTTAATCACGCGAAAGCCCGCCGATAGTGCATTGCTTTGGTCGCTCTCCGCGTTTTTCCTGTCTTTGCGTTTCCCCGGGACAGCGCGCTCCTCCATTGTGTACTCGGCGACTGCGGCGTGCATTCTCGCGGCGTCGATCATTGAGAACTCCTACTTGCTTGCGTATCACGATGAACTTACGACTCTGCCGTCGCGCCGCGCCTTTAACGATGCGCTACTGCGGCTCCAGCATCCTTATTCAATTGCGGTGGTCGACATCGATCACTTCAAGCGCTTCAACGACACCTACGGTCACGATACGGGTGACCAGGTTTTACGGCTGGTTGCGGGCAACTTGTCGCGTGTGACCGGCGGCGGACAGGCGTACCGATGCGGCGGGGAGGAGTTCAATATTCTGTTTCCGGGAAAGACCACCCCCGAAGTCGCGGATCATTTGGAGCAGTTGCGCAAGGCGATTGAGGCGTCGGAGTTCCACATGAGAAGCGGGGATCGGCGACAGGTTCCGCGGGGACCGGACCGCCGCAACGCGCAGCCTCGTGGCCGCGCGCGAAAGGGACAAGCCATTCGCGCGCTCATGCAGGAAAAACCTGCAGCGGCGCTTTCGGTGACCGTCAGCATCGGGGTCGCGACCTCCGCCAAGGCAGCAGTGGATCCCGACGTCGTACAGCAAGCGGCCGATAAGGCGCTCTACCGCGCCAAGAACAACGGACGGAACCGTGTGGAGACGGCAGCCCCACCTCGCCGCCGAACTCACGTCAAAGCGGCTGGAATCGCCTGAAACGCTTCTAACGAGCTGAAGAGAATCAAACTCCACGAAAAGATAAAACGAAGCACTGCGCTCAAAACGTGCGGCCCGGACCGTCACCCGTAGGACGGAAAGCATGACAGTCCGGTTCCGAACGTTTTTCGCAAGCACCGCAGGCCGTGCGGTCAGCCGGCGGTTGAAGGTGGGATCGGGCGTTTCCGGCCGCTGCCCCCGCAGGCGGGACATTTCAAGCGGATAAATGCGACGCCTTCGGACTTACCGTTCAAGTCCACGGGCTTCGCAACATATCCAGTACCGCCGCAATTCGGGCAGTCGTCCGGAGCCACTCCGCTCCCCCTCACTGTTAAAAGCATTGTCCGCGATGTGAACGCGATATTTGCAGCAAACTGTTTCGCGTTACGAATCACGAACAAGAATTCGCCAGCTTCCGGAACGGGGCCCCCTCGCACGAAGAATTAAATGAACATCCCGCGACCAGAGTTGCTAGGACGGTTGTCAGCGGCCTCTTGATCCCATAACCATATTATTAGTTAGCAAGGAAAACATTCATGCCCTCGATTACCGGGGCTCCGCATCGGAATGTGCTCGACGCTGAAAGACCAGATCAACGCGGATCAGCTCAGCTTCCTCGCGAGCGGCCGGCAAGGTGGCCGCGTAAATCAGAGTTGTGTGATTGCGTTTCAGTCCGGAAAACGGAGCAGCTTCCGACAGGCTCGCCAGGTCTAGACGCATTAGGAAGCATTGCAGCGCCGGTCGCCGCCAGGAATAGAGCGGGCGCCGCTGTCAAGTGCTGCGAACTACGAGCCATAAACCTGCAACCGTGCCATCTCCGCGCGTGGTAAACTGGAGGTCCGCACGCCGGAGAGGTGGCAGAGTGGCCGAATGCGGCGGTTTGCTAAACCGTTGTACGGGCTAACACCTGTACC
>Ga0209415_10006608_pt1 | contig 20521 bp, 23 predicted proteins | sample PeaSoiSIISIP2007_FD_187696 | JGI IMG/M metagenome (GOLD analysis project Ga0209415, IMG submission 187696) | Peat soil microbial communities from Weissenstadt, Germany - SII-SIP-2007 (SPAdes) (version 2) | ecosystem: Environmental > Terrestrial > Soil > Wetlands > Peat | place: Germany...
AGTTCCCATGACGAGCGTGCCGCACGTCTGATAGGAACTTCAAATCCACCGCACTAGTTGTGCACATGGACGTGGGTGGCCGCGGCGGAAGCCGGGGCAGTCCGGCGGATGCTCGCGAGCGCGTCGGCGAGGGCCCGCGGGTCCGACCAGTCGGGTTGCAGGCCCGGATGCCACAGCGACCGCAGCGAACCCGCCTGGTCGATGAGAAATTCCGTTCCGTCGAGATCTTCCGCCGCGGCGCTGGCGTAGAGTGCGAAGGCCTTGGGGACGTCGGGATCGTCGGTGCTGCAGACGGAGCCGTCCGGGCTGGCCGAAGGGTCGAGGCGGGCCACCATCACCGTGACGCCGGGCTCGAGCGGGGTGTGCCCGAGATGCTGCAGGCGCGGGGCCGAGCGGGCGCCGGCAAAAATGAGATGCACGATATGGCCGCGCAACTCCTCCAGCGACGGCGTCGATCCGTCCGGGCACTCGACCGAGAAGCCGGGCGCCGGGACTCCGGGCTTGTCCGCCGCCTCGGCGAACCGCCTCGCGCCGGCGTTGGCGCGGACGAAGTCGATGAGAGTCCACCGCGCGGTGTCGTCGAGCGCCGCCGCGAACTGCGGCATCGTGTTGCCGATGCCGTTGGTGATCCACCAGTAGAGATCACCGTCCCGATGCTGGGAGATGTGGGCGGCGGTGAGATCGGGCGGCGGTGGCGTCAGATCCTTGGCGGCCGGCCCGTCGCCCTGGCCCTGCGGGCCGTGGCACGACGCGCAGTGCTGTGCGAACAGCGCGGCGCCGGCGGCGATCGAGCGGGCCGAGAAGGCGGTCGGCGAGGCCTGGAAGCTGGTCGGAAACGCCGTGACGGTGAACAGGCCGAGACGTGACGCCGCCAACGCGATGAGGACGACGCCGGCCGCGAGCGCCGGCCAGCGCCGGCGCCGCGCGAACAGGCCGAGAACGATCGCCGCGGCGCCGCCCAGGCCCGCCGCCAGGCCCAGCAGCGCCGGCAGCCGGCTCGCCGGATCATCGAGCACAGCGACGCTCAGGCGAAGCGGAAACGGCCACAGACTCTGCGTGTGCGCCGCCGGCGGCATGGTGCCGAGCGCGCCGACGATGCCGAGAATGGCAAGGCCGAGGGCGGCTTCGATCAGCCCGTTGCGCCGCAGCCGGCCGAGCACGGTCGCCGACTGCTGCGGCGAGTTCCGCAGTCGCGGCATCAGCCACAGCCGGTTGACCGCCGCGAGCGCGACCATCGCGACGGCGAGCGCGATCTTCAGCAGCAGCAGCCGGCCGTACTCGGTTCCGACCACGGCCGGCACGCTGCCGACCAGGAACCAGGTGTTGATGAGGCCGGTGAGCACCAGGCCGGCCACCACGACCACGGCGAACGCCGAGAACCTTACCGTGACCTCGGCGGCGACCGCGCTCCATGTCGCGCTGCGTGCCTGCCGGGCGCGAGCCATCACCAGCACGAACGGCACCAGGCCGCCGATCCAGGCCCCCGCCGCGACCAGGTGCAGCGCGTCGCCGGCGAGCTGAATGGCGCCCGGGACGCCGGGGCTCGCCCCGCCGTGTCCGGCCCATGCGAGGCTCGCGATGAAGCAGGCCGCGAGCAGCGCCGCCGTCACCCCGTCCGGCCGCGAGCGCCATCCCGACACCGGGTCGAATCGGGCCAGCACGACGCCGAGCAGGGCCGCCAGCGCCAGCCGCACCAGGCAGTCATCGCCGAACCGCGTCTCGGTCAGCACCTTGCGGACGACGCCCGCGGCCAGCACGGCCGCCACCGGCTGCCCGCTCAATCGGGTGGCGAGCAGCACCAGCCAGGCCGCGCCGGAGACCAGACCGAGGCCGAGGCTCGCCCACCCGACGGCGATCAGATGGCGGCGCAGCCTGGTCACCGCCTCGTCCGGCGCGGCGCTCACCCGCCGCACCACCGGCTCGAAGACGAGCAGCAGAAAGAACATGAGACCCGCCAGCGTCGCGACCGAGGCGAAGTGGACCGTGCGGGCCAGGATGAAGGGATCGAGCAACACAGGCTCGCGACGTCACGGCGACCCGACGCGGAAGCTGAAGCTCCCCTCGGTGGTGTGGGTGTCGACCGACAGCACGCGCCAGCGCACCTTGTAGGTTCCGGGCGGCAGCGGCTTGACGGCGATGCGCATCACGCTCGGGTGCCCCGGTTCGATGCGTGGACTTCCCTGGTCGACCCGGGCTCCGGCGGAATCCTGCACCTCCACGGTGCTGAACGCCGGCTCGAGGTTCTGGGTGAACCACAGCGAGACCTGCCGGGGCGCCGCCGGGACCGAGCTGCCGACACGGGGCTCCGCGCGGTCGAGGAAGGCGTGCGCCTGCGCGGTACCGGTCGCCAGGATGATGAGCAGAGCTGTCGACGAGGCGATGATGGTGCGCATGGTGTCATCCTCCGGACGGAGTCCTGGACTGAGCGGTGGTGCGGCCGCCCAGCAGGGGCTGGCCGAACGTGCTCGGGAATATGTCGTCGAGGTAGAAGTGCAGCTGTCCGAGCACACCGACGCCGCCGCCGCTGTCGCGGTTGATGGGTATGATCGCCTCGACGCCGACCTGGAAGTAGCTTCCGACCCAGATCACGCCCGGATTGATGAAGCCGGTCGTGACGTAGCTGTTGCCGAAATTGTTGGCCACCGGGGTCTGGAAATTCGCCTCCACGATCGGGATCAGGTGGTTGATGAAATCCGGCAGCTGGAGATCGACGACGTTCGCATGCAGATAGGGCATGCTGTACTGCAGCGACGCGCTGTAGGACACCGTCTGTGGAATGAAGGCGCCTGCCGCCAGGTCGTACGAGCTGGTGGGGATGTCATAGCTCGCCTCGGCGGTCACCGCGAACGGCCGCGCCCATGACAGCGCGTCCGGCAATTCGCCGAATCCCTTGCCGATGTAGAACGTCGGCGACACGGTGCTGAACGAGTTTCCCAGGCCGGCGTTGACGGCGCCGGTGCCGCCCCAGTCGACGATGACACCGATCATCAGGGCGAGCTCATGCGGCCCGTCCTTCAGCAGCTGGTACTGGAATGTGGTCGTCAGATCGTTGAAGCCCGCCATGGTGGGACCGCCGGGCAGGCGGATCTGGGTCCAGGTCTCGGCGATCGTGACGCCGAAATCCTCGGTGATGCGCTTGGAAATATCGGCCTCGATGTCGACCTGCTTTCCCGGGGGAGTGTCGGCGGTTCGCGAGTAGGTCACCGTCGGCAGCGACATCTCGTCCGCCACGCAGGGGTCATCGGTGTTGAGCGTCGCCGGAAAGAATCTTGCGCCGACGAAGCAGTGAGCGAACGCGTGGGATGTGAGGACGAGCGCGGCCAGCACCCCTGGCACGGCTGCGCGCAGCATGGAACGGTACATGATTGAGAGTCTCCGCTGACATCGGAACGTGATTGCGAGCAGGCGAGCCGTTCGGCCGCCTCACATCACGCCGCGAGCGGAGGTCCTCGGGGCCGGTGATCGGAGTGCCCGCCTGGCGACGGGGCGGGCCGGTCCCTGGCGGGCCACGGCACCGGTTGCGCATCTGCCACAAGGGGCCAAGGCTCCGCCGGAGCGGGCGGTGCGAAGGCGTGATGACCGCAGGCGATGCAGAGCGCGCAGTGGTCCTTGTCGGCATGGCGGTCCGGCAACGCCGGTGTATCGCCGGTGTCGTGAAGGCACAGTTCGACGGCGAGCGAGCCATCGCCCGCCGTGTCGCCGAAACTCAGCCCGGCACCCGACAGAGCAATGAGGAAGGCCTGCAGGACGAGCACGTAGGCGACGAGGCAGCTCATTGACTGCCGCCAAATACCTCTCGCATGCTTCGTCGTGAACAACTGAAGGTCCTCTGGAATACTCATAACAGCCCGGCGGGCCCGTTCAAGCACCGTCTGTGCACTAAAAATATGTGTGTGACCTTATGGCAACATGATCCTGTGCGTCGAGCGCCCGCAATTGAGGATCCGCCAAATCGAACCGCTACGAAGCGCGCCGCATCGGGGCCCGACGCGAAGAATGACGGGCCGGCGGTGAATGCGTCGTCAGCACCTGCGCGCCGGAGGGGTGCGCGTTGGGGAGGTCGATGTCCCGGCCCGGGATCTGGCAGTCGGGCGATCGGCCCGATCGTCTGAAGGCCTGGCGATCAGCCGAGATCCACCTGGAGGTCGGGCGCCATCGGTGAGCGGCAGTGTCGCGATTGCGACATGTGGACACGGACGTCGAAGGTTGTCTCGTATCGGGATTTGGGTGGATTCGATGACGCAGAATGCTGCGGTCTCGGTTGAGACATGCGGACGAACGAAACAACGAGCAGAACGGGTGGAGCGAAGCATGATTCGCAGAGGAGTCGTGTGGGCTCGAGCCGCAGCGGCTCCTGTACCAACGTTGAGGTTGTTCGCCCTTCGGACTCGCGCCGCAGCGCGGGCTCCGGCGAGCAGCGAACGGAGGCGCTGTGGCACTGATGTTGAGCACCAAGCGGACAAGCCGACCCGTCAACTTTCGCCCTTCAGAAACGTGCTCAGCGCGGTCGTTTCCTGCCTGGTCGAGCAAAAATCCTCGGACAGCCTGCGGTAGAGTTGCGCCGTGCCCTCGAACAGTTGGTGCGCGGCGGGGTCTTCGCCGACATAGCCGGCGATCTCCTCCATCTCGGCCACGAACCGGTAGGCCTTCGGATACATTCTCGGCACTTGGCGGGTGAGCCACGCGAGCAGCGCCGGCTGGCTCCGGGCCAGCTCGCCACGCAGCGCCTCGGCCACGCCGCCCCGCGTGGCCGCCAGCATCATGGCGGCGCCGAGCGCCGTCAGGCCCTTGGTGATGCCCGCATAGGACATCTTCAGTGCCGACGCCGCGCCGACCGGGCCGTCGAGCACGCGGACATCGATCCCGTGCCGGCCGAGCCCCGCGAAGCGGGGCGCGTCGGGTCCCGACGCGTAGAACGCCGGACCGGTGGAGCCGGGAGCCGGCGGGCCGCCGATGATCCCGGCATCGACGAAGGGCAGCCCGGCGCCCGCGATGACATCCGCGATGCGCCGTGCGGTTTCCGGATTGATGGCGTTGCAGTCGACATAAAGGGGCTCGGCCGCCTGCCGGGCCAGCATCGGGGCGAGCCTGCCCGCCAGCGCCAAGGCCTCCCCGGGCGGGACGATCGACAGGATCATGTCGGCGGTGGCGGCTTCCGCCTCGGTCACCGTGGTCATGCCGGCCTCGCGGGCGCGCGTGCGGCTCGCCTCGCTGCGACCGTCGACCACCGTCATCACCTCGAGGCCGTTGTCCACCAAGCGCCGTCCCACGGCGCTTCCCATCTCGCCCGCGGCGATGATCGTGACGGCTGGCCGCATGCTCGGCTCCAAATGCGTCGGCGCGTCGGGGATCGATCGATCAGCCCGCACGCTGCCTGAGCTCGGCCATGTAGGCGCGCACGCGTCCCGCATTGACGCCGAAGTCGCCGCGTCCCTGACGGCTCTCCGACCGCATGTCGATGCGGCTTCCTCCCGCGTCCGCGGCGACGCGGATGACGATGTCATCGGTGAACCCGAACCAGCGGCTCGTTTGGCTCGCCTCGATACGCCCGGTCGCCGGATCGGCGGCCACGATGGTCCAGCCCGGCATGGTGCTGGCCGCATCGCGCGCCTGCTCGAACGCCGCCGACGGCGGCAGCGCGACGACGAGCGGCACGACGTCGGGGTAGGCGGCTCGCTGCAGCCTGGCGACCTCGGGTCCCTCGTAGGTGACGCTGTTGGCGTTCTCGGCTGCACGCGCCGGCAACACCGCGACGAAGCGCGGCGGATTGTCCGTGTCGGTCGTGATGTCGTGGATGCGCGGAACGGTCCTGCCCGTGTGGTTGTAGTGCCAGGGAACGTAGGTGAGCGCTGCGCCGAGAGCGAGGCCCAGGCCCGCCACGGTCATCGCCCGGCCGTCGAGCTGCGGCCAACCCAGCGCGAGCGTGAAGACCGAGGTGATGGCGGCGGCGATCGCCGTATAGGCCGAATAGGTCATCAGCCAAGTGAATGCGAACCGGTAATGCCACCAGCCGGCGCGCCACCCGAGCGGCCCCGCTGCGAGCAGCGCCAGCGCCAGGATTGCCAGACCCAGTCCAAGATACGCGCCATAGGAGGCCCAGCTTCCCGGCCGTAGCGTTGCGGCCTGGGCATCGACCATGGTCTCCTCCTCGCCTCGGCCTTTCGTGTCGCCACGCCCGGCGGCGAACCGCGCACACCCTCGGGTCACGCCCGAGGGCAGGCTTTCGCCGCAACGTGGTCTGATGCACGGCCTCTCAGCCGTCATGCCCGGCCTCGTGGAGGCAAGTCGGACTTGTCCGGCTTGCGATCCCCAAGGAGTGGCCGGGACAAGCCTGGACAAGCCCGGCCATGACGAGACTACAGCGCTGCGCCGCTCGACGCGAGCCCCGGATTCCGCAAGGACAGGGATGGCTCGCCGGCCGCGACGGCGACGATCGACTGCGGTGCTCCGGCCGGCATGGATGCGGCCGACCGGCAGGGCGCGGCTCGGACCGGTCACTTGCCGCGACGTCGGTGCCCCTGACCCAGTCCGATCTGCATCGCCAGGCGCGACCGGGTCGCCGCATAATTCGGAGCGACCATCGGATAGTCCCGCGGCAGGCCCCATTTCTCCCGATACTGCTCGGGCGACATGTTGTATTGGGTACGCAGGTGCCGCTTGAGCGACTTGAACCTCCTTCCGTCCTCGAGGCAGATGAGGTAATCCGGCGTCACCGACTTCCTGATCGGCACCATCGGGTTCAGATCGTCCGGAGGCGCCGGCCTCTGCCCGGTGGAAATCATCGCCAGCGCGCCGTGGACCTGGTCGATCAGAGCCGGAATGTCGGAGGCGGGAACCGGATTGTGGCTGACATAGGCCGCCACGATACCGGCCGTCAGCTCGATGAAATCGCTGTCAACGGGGTCGTCACCCATGCGAAACGATGCTCCTGCCTGCTCGAGCTCATCGTGATGATTGGTCGGCCATTACGTCATCGCGCCCGCGGTTTGCCAAGCAACCGACCAAAAACACCTTCAACCGACGGGTGAGAGATTCGACGTCGGGTTACACTTGAATCAGATTCACCAGGAACGATCGGTCGCCCCAATGCCTGGTCGAGGTCCTCGGGGGGACTCGCGTCCGATTGATCTATGGCAGATAAATCGATGCGTGCCCGTGCCGACGTGGCGTCGGTCGCTGCGGCCGGAGGTCGATGCCGTCGAGGCGGGCGAGTAACTTCAGATTGTGGTATGCAGCGGCCGCGTTTGTTGCCGCCTCCGAATCCGGGCCTCGCCGACATGTTGATCGCCATTCTGACCGACATCCATGCAAACCGCGAGGCGCTGTCCGCGTGCCTTGCCCACGCGGAAAGCATCGGTGTCGCGCGCTATGTCCTGCTCGGCGACTATGTCGGCTACGGCGCCGATCCCCGCTGGACGATCGATACCGTGATCGGCCTGGTCGAGCGCGGCGCAACCGCCATCCTCGGCAATCACGACGCCGAGGTGCTGACCGCGCGCTCGCGGATGAACGAGGTGGCGCAGATCGCGATCGAATGGACCCGTACCCAGCTCGACGCCACCCAGCGGGATTTCATCGGCCGGCTGCCGCTCATGGTCGAGCAGGGCGACACGCTCTTCGTCCACGCCAATGCCTGGGCGCCGGACGGCTGGGGCTACGTCACCGGGCCCGCGGAGGCGCGGCGCAGCCTGGAGGCGACGTCATGCCGGGTGACGTTCTGCGGTCACGTGCACGTGCCCGAGCTCTATTTCGCGACCGCGACCGGAAAGGTGGCCGGCTTCATCCCGGTCGCCGGGACGCCGATGCCGCTGTCGCCGCAGCGACGCTGGCTCGCCGTCATCGGGGCGGTGGGGCAGCCGCGCGACCGGATCCCGGCGGCCTGCTACGGGTTGCTGGACGACTCCACCAACAGCCTCACCTACGTGCGCGTGCCGTATGACGTCGAGAGCGCCGCCGCGAAGGTGCGCGCCGCCGGGCTTCCCGGCATTCTGGCGATCCGCCTCGAGCAGGGATACTGACCGACGATGCCGCGCCGTCGTCCCGAAGCCGGACAGGTCATCGGCGGTTTCCGCCTCGAGGAGCTGGTGCACGAGGGCGGCATGGCCCACCTCTGGCGGGTGAGCCGCGCCGAAGCCGACGGGCCGCTGCTGATGAAAATCCCGATGCTGCGGCCGGGCGAGGATCCGGCCGCGATCGTCGGCTTCGAGGTCGAGCAGATGATCCTGCCGCGGCTCTCCGGCGTGCACGTGCCGCGCTTCGTCGCCGCCGGCGATTTCGATCAGCCCTACATCGTGATGGAGCACATCGCCGGCCCGTCGCTGAAGGCGCGGTTGAACGAGCTGCCGCTGCGCTTCGACGAGGTCGCCGATATCGGCGCCAGGATCGCGACGGCGCTGCACGACATTCATCGACAGCACGTCATTCATCTCGACCTCAAGCCGAGCAACATCATGCTGCGCGACAGCGGGAAGGCCGTCCTCATCGACTTCGGCCTGGCGCGGCACGACGAGCTCCCCGACCTGCTCGCCGAGGAATTCAATGGTCCGATCGGCACCGGCGCCTACATCTCGCCGGAGCAGCTGCACGGCATTCGCAGCGATCCGCGCAGCGATCTGTTCGCCCTCGGAGTCCTGCTGTATTTCTTCGCCACCGACGAACGGCCGTTCGGCGATCCGGGTGCGGCCCGCGAGTGGCGGCGCCGGCTCTACCGCGATCCGGTGCCGCCGCGCCGCCGGCGGCCGGATTGCCCGCCGTGGCTGCAGGAGGCGATCCTGCGCTGCCTGGAGGTCGAGGCGAACGACCGCTACGCGACGGCCGGCCAGCTGGCGTTCGACCTGCAGCATCCGGAGCAGATCGCGCTGACCGAGCGCGCCACGCGGAGCCGCCGCGACGGAACGCTGGCCGTCGCCGCGCGATGGTACCGCGCCCGGGGCGCCGCGGCGGCGGCGCGACAATCGTGCGCCATCCAGCTCGCCAGGGCGCCGATCATCATGGCGGCGATCGATCTGTCCGCCGGCATGGAGCAACTGGCGGAGGCGTTGCGCGTCACCGTGCGGCGAATCCTGCAGACCGAGCAGGGCGCCCGCCTCGCCTGCGTGAACGTGATGAAGCTCTCGCGCATCGCGCTCGACGAGTTCGAGGATGCCGAGGGCCGCAATCGACATCTGCAGCGATTGGCCGAGCTCAAGCATTGGGCGCACCCGCTGGAGATTCCGACCAACGGCATCACCTACCATGTGCTGGAGTCGGTCGATCCGGCAGGCGCCCTGATCGACTATGCGCGCAACAACAATGTGGACCATATCGTGATGGCGGCGCGGGGCAGCTCGACCCTGCGGCGTTATCTCGGCAGCACGTCGTCGGAAGTGGTCGCCAATGCGCCGTGCACCGTGACGGTCGTCAGGACCGGCCAAGGCGCCTCGCATTGAGCTCGGCGCCGGACGCGCATCGCAGTCGTCGGGGCCGCCCGCGCGCAGCTGCCTGGACACAATTTCGCGCCGTGTCCCCCGCTAAACCGGACTGTTGTGAGATGAGCAGCCGGGATATAGATACCTGATGATGTCCGATCTCGCGTGCAGCACGGCCGGAGCGCGGCCGGCCGATACCAGAATGGCGGCGGTGCTCGCCGGCGTGATCGCGGCGACCGTGCTGACCGGCTGCGCCTCGGATTCTACGATTGTCGAGAACATCCTGATCGTACCGGGATATTACGACACGCTGCCCTGCCCGGAGCTCGTCGCCCAGGTCCTGGCGTCGTCGGCGCGGGTCAAGGAATTGAGTCAGCTGATCGAACGCTCGTCGGGCAACGGCGTCGGCCCGGCCGTCAACGCCATGGCGTACGACACCGACTACGCCAAGGCGCGGGCGACGCAGAAGTATTCCGAGGACGCGGCGCGCCGCAAGAACTGCGACCTGAGCAAGAAGGTCGAGCAGAAGCCGGCCGACCAATCGCCGCCGCCGCCCGCCAAGTCACTGTTCGGCAGCTCCGCGCGGTGAGCTGCTTCTCGCGGCGGCGCACGGAACCTCACATCATGGTTGAGGAACCGTAAACCGCGAAAGCGCAATCCGTCGCTTTTCACCAGCGCCCGCGCGTCAGGACAATTTGATTTGATATCAAACCGATACGTGGCGTGACGAGGCCGCTGGTCAGGCGCTCGCCGCGGCGCGCGAGGAATGGAACCGACGTTGTGAGATCATGTCTGAGACCTTATCCGGGCAATCGTGGCGCAAATGTTACAGCCAAATGGCACGATCGATGTTATATGGCCGCCATGAGATCGCTTGTCGAGTGATCGTGTGTGTCATGGGGATCAACATGAAGAAACTCTGTCTCGGAACCATTGCGCTGGGTGCCCTGCTGGCGGCCGACGCCGTCCTGGCGGCGGACCTTTCTTACGCCGTGCCTTCCTACAAGGCGCCGGTCGCCGCGCCCGTTCCGTGGAGCTGGACCGGCTGCTACATCGGCGGCCATGTCGGCGGCGGGTTCGCCAACACGCACTGGTCGGATCCCACCATCGGCGACGTCGAATTCGCCAACCACGATGCCGACGGCCTGCTCGGCGGCGGCCAGATCGGGTGCAACTATCAAACCGGAATCTGGGTGCTCGGTGTCGAGGCGGACGCGAGCTGGGCGGATCTGAACGGCAGCAGCCTCGACGCGCTGAGCCTCGGCACGCTGACCGACCACACCAAGGTCGATTTCCTCGGCACGGTCACCGGTCGCGCCGGCGTCACCTGGGATCATGCGCTGTTCTACGCCAAGGGCGGCGCCGCCTGGGAGCACGACAGGCTCGCAGTGACCTTCAACCCGACCGGCCAGACGCTGGCGACCGCAGACGATGTGATGTGGGGCTGGACCGTCGGCGCCGGCATCGAATATGCGCTCACGCGCAACTGGTCGGCCAAGGTGGAATACGACTACCTCGGCTTCGGCCGTCAGAGTGCGACGTTTTCCATGCCGGCCGCGCCATTCAACTTCGACATCGCGCAGCAGATTCAGGAAGTGAAGGTCGGCGTCAATTACAAGTTCTATTGATCGGACGCGCGCATCGGCCGATCCGATTGCCGGGAGACGCTGCGATCCGGTTCAGGCCTTCGCGGCCTGAACCTCGATCTCCAGGAGGAATTCCGGCCGCACCAGCGCCGGCACGATGAGCAGCATCGAGGCAGGGCGGGCACTGCCGAGGAATTTCGCACGCACCTTCGCGTAGGCCGGGATGTCCGCTGCGTGCAGCAGATATTGCGTGACCTTGACGATGTCGCCCACCGTCATCCCGGCTTTGTCCAGGATGGCGACGATGTGGGTCCAGGCGATCTCCGCCTGGGCCGTGATGTCGGCCGGCAGGGTTCCGTCCAGCGCCAGCCCCGGGGTGCCGGCGGTGATCAGCCAGCGGGCATTGGCCGGCGCTTCGACCGCGTCGCTGTAGGTCCCGATCTGCCGCGCGACGCCGATGTCGTGGATCCGGTTCGCCATGACGTCCTCCCCGATGCGGAATGCAGTGCCGAAAAGCCAGGCTTCAGCAGCGCAGCACCCTCACGGTGCGACGCTCGCCGCGTTGGTCCGGGACCACATAGTCCTGCGTCCGGCACGCCGGAACAGCCGAGAGAAGCGCCGGGCCGCCTTGCAGGTCGGGCGGACCGTCGAGCGCGACGTCGCCGGCGACCGCCGGGTCGACGGGCGGATACGCGCCATAGTCCCCGTAGTATGGCGTGCTGTCGCCCACGGCGGCGGACGGGAACCCGAACCCGAAATTCCGGCGGTGGCGAGCGGCGAACCGCCTGAGCCGGAACGCCGCCATCCGGCGGACCGGGACTTGCACAACGGTGCGAGGGGAGGCCGGCACGGCCGGGCTGTGGACGGCCGGTACGACCGGGTTATGGAAGGCCGGTGCGGCCGCACGGTGAACGCCTGCGTGGAACCCTCCGCCCATGCCGCGCCCGAATGCCTCGATCGGCGGGGCCAGCGCGAGCAACCCGGCCAGCGCCACGGCGCCGGCAACGCACATTCTGTCCACCATCACGACATACTCCCGGGCAACACCGCATCGGGAGCAGCATGTGACGTTCCGGCATCCCCTTCAAGGGCGCTGCCACAAACCTTTATGTTTCGTTAATCGAGAATGTAACGCATTGATCGGACAGTCAGTTTCGCACTGCCTGCCAATATCCGAGGCAGCGGCCCGAAGCCGATCGGCCGTTCCAGCGCCCGGCGCCGGCATTGCCGGACAGGCGTCCGGAGCCGATGGCCGAGCGGTCGCTCTGGCGGATGTTGACCTGGATGCCGCCGTGACGGTTGACCCGTCCGGAGACCCCGGAGATGTCCTGGGAGAACACCCGACCGTGGGCGACCTGCAGCGGGAACCTGAAGGTGGAGTCGCATGGCCCCGCGGTGGTCGCGACGGTGACGCTCCAGTTGCCGTCGAAGCCCGCTCCGGCCGACGCCGAGACCCCGGCGCCGAGCATGACGGCGATGCTCAGCGCCATGGCGGCCCACCGAGTCCCATTCATCGTTGCCTCCCCTGATGTCCGTAGCCAATGATGCTCAATGTACGATAATTTGTGAAGCTTTGACGTCAGGCAAGAGCCGGCGCGGGAGCCGAAGCGTCTCCACCATGGGCGACACGCCATCTGCGCCGGTCGCAGCGCTGCTCGAGCGCTTTCACGCGGCAAAGCCGGTGCGCGCCTGGTCGCTGATCGTCACGCTCTACGGCGACGCCGTGATGCCGCGCGGCGGCAGCCTGTGGCTCGGCTCGCTGATCGCCATCATGGATCTGTTCGGCATCGATGCCGGGCATGTGCGCACCGCGATGTCGCGGCTCACCGCCGACGGCTGGCTCGATCGCGGGAAGGTCGGACGCAACAGCTTCTACCGGCTGTCGCGGCGCGGCGAGCGCGACTTCGCCGCCGCGACCCGGCGGATCTATGTCGCCGGCGAGCCGGCCTTCGACGGGCGCCTGTGGCTGGCGCTGCTCGGCCCGGGCGTCGACGACCGGGCGGCAGTGCGGCCGGCGCTCGAGCGGGCCGGCTTCGTCCCGTTGTCGCCGACCGCGTACGTGGCGGCCCGCCCGCCGACTGATGTCGCCGGGATCGACGGCGTCTTCGTGCTTGCGGCCGATGCCGGCGAGGTCGGCCGCGCGCTCGCCGCAACCGCATGGAAGCTGGCGCCGCTGGCGGGCGCCTATCGCGGCTTCATCGACCGGTTCGGCCCACTCGACGCCGCGCTCGACCGCACGGCTCTGTCAGATTCGGACGCGCTGGTAGCCCGCACGCTGCTCATCCACCAGTTCAGGCGCAGCGTCCTGCGCGATCCGGACCTGCCGGCGGCGCTGCTGCCGGTCGACTGGCCGGGTCAGGCGGCGCGGACGCTCGCGGCCCGCATCTATCGCCGGGTGGTTCCGTCTGCCGAGCGTCTGCTCGATCGGATCGGCCAGTGCGAAACCGGTCCGCTGCCGGCTCCCGAGACGGGCTTCTCCGGCCGCTTCGGCGCCGCAACGGGGTCTCGGGGACGCATCCCGGAGCCGGTTCCGCGCGACGAATCGACCGCAAATGTTACCAGAAAACTTGACAAATAGAATTTTCGTTACATGTTGACTCCAACGACAATGGCGATCAATGCCGGTCGATCGATGCCCGCGCGGAGGGAGGCTCATGTACACCCAGGCCCTCAATACCCGTGAAGCGCCGGCTGCGGTCACCGATCCCGAGCGCGAGGCCCGGTTCCAGGCCCGGGTCGACGCCGAGCTGAAGATCGAGCCCAACGACTGGATGCCGGACGCCTACCGGCGCACCCTGGTCCGCCAGATCGCCCAGCACGGCCATTCGGAAATCGTCGGCATGCTGCCCGAGGGCAACTGGATCACCCGGGCGCCGTCGCTGAAGCGCAAGGCCGCGCTGCTCGCCAAGGTGCAGGACGAGGGCGGGCATGGACTCTATCTCTACGCCGCCGCCGAGACGCTCGGCGTGTCGCGCGAGGAGCTCGTCGAGCAGCTGCTGTCCGCCAAGGCCAAGTACGCCTCGATCTTCAACTATCCGACCTTGAGCTGGGCGGACATCGGCGTGATCGGCTGGCTCGTCGACGGCGCCGCGATCATGAACCAGATCCCGCTGTGCCGCTGCAGCTTCGGTCCCTACGCGCGGGCGATGATCCGCATCTGCAAGGAAGAGAGCTTTCACCAGCGCCAGGGCTACGAGATCATGCTGACGCTGTGCCGCGGCAACGCCGAGCAGAAGGCGATGGCGCAGGACGCGTTGGACCGCTGGTGGTGGCCGGTGCTGATGATGTTCGGCCCGTCCGACCGCGACAGCCAGCACACCGATCATTCGATGCGCTGGAAGATCAAGCGCTTCACCAACGACGAGCTGCGGCAGAAGTTCGTCGACGCGACGGTCCCGCAGGCGCGCTATCTCGGCCTCCAGGTTCCGGATCTGGCGCTCGCGTTCAACGAGGCGACCGGCCACTGGGAGTTCGGCGTCATCGACTGGGACGAGTTCAAGCGCGTGATCGCCGGCGACGGCCCGTGCAACCGGCAGCGCCTGGCGGCGCGCCGCGCCGCCCACGACGCCGGCGCCTGGGTGCGCGAGGCGGCGCTCGCCTATGCGGACAAGCGCCGCCGGCGTTCCCAGGCGGCCAGTGCAGGTTCCGGCGAAGTGGACAGCGGTTCGCCGCCAAGAACATGCGCCACTCGAGGTATTGCCGCCGAGTGACCGCGGAGGACGTCATGAGCGAAAAGAATTGGCCGCTGTGGGAAGTATTCATCCGCAGCCGCAACGGCATGGCGCATCGCCATGTGGGAAGCGTCCATGCGGTCGACGCCGCGATGGCGCTGCAGAATGCGCGCGACGTCTATACGCGGCGCGGGGAGGGGCTCTCCGTCTGGGTGGTGCCGTCGACGGCGATCACGGCGTCCGATCCGGACGACAAGGACATGCTGTTCGAGCCGACCGCGACCAAGATCTATCGCCATCCGACCTTCTACGAGATCCCCGACGAGGTCGGGCACATGTGAGGCCGTGATGCCCAAGCCGCTGTTCGACTATGCGCTGCGGCTCGCCGACAACGCCCTGGTGCTCGGGCATCGGCTATCGGAGTGGTGCGGGCATGCGCCGGTGCTCGAGGAGGATCTGGCGCTCGCCAACATGGGCCTCGATCTGATCGGCCAGGCGCGCTCGCTGTACGGCTACGCGGGCGAGGTCGAGGGCGCGGGCCGCAACGAGGACGCGCTCGCCTATCTGCGCGACGCCGGGGCCTACCGCAACGTTCTCCTGGTCGAGCAGCCGAACGGCGATTTCGCCGCCACCATGATGCGGCAGCTCATGTATGCGGCGTTCGCACACCCCTATTGCGAGGCGCTGCGGCAGTCGCGGGACGGCACGCTCGCGGCGATCGCCGCAAAGAGCGCCAAGGAGCTTGCCTACCATGTGCGGCACGCGGCCGAATGGGTGATCCGGCTCGGTGACGGCACCGCCGACAGTCACCGCCGCGCGCAGGACGCCCTCGACGAGCTGTGGCCCTATACGGGCGAGCTGTTCGAGGCCGACGACATCGAGCGCGCGCTGATCGCCGACGGCATCGCGGTCGACCCGGAGACTGTTCGCGCGGCCTGGCAGCGTACCATGGAGGACGTCGCCGGCGAGGCGACACTGATCCTGCCGCGGAGCGGATGGATGCAGTCGGGCGGACGCACCGGACGCCACAGCGAGCACCTGGGTCACATCCTGTCCGAGATGCAGTTCCTCCAGCGCGCCTATCCCGGCGCCAGATGGTGAGCGCCATGCCGCGAGCAAATGATCCGACGGAGTTGGTCTCCGATCGTGAAGCTGGCTCCGACCGGCTCCCTCTCCCCAACGGGGAGAGGGAGCTCGGCCGAGCGCTCGGCTCGGGCGGCGATCCCGATCAAACGCCGGCGGACGACGACAAAACAAGCGAACACGACGACGCGGCGCTCCGGCAGCGCGCGTGGGCGGCGGCCGCCGCCGTCTGCGATCCGGAAATCCCGGTGCTGACGATCGCGGACCTCGGCGTGCTGCGCGACGTGCGGATCCAGGATGGCGTGGTCGAGGCGATCATCACGCCGACCTATTCGGGTTGTCCCGCCATGCAGATGATCGCGCTCGAGATCGAGATCGCGCTGGAGCGCGCCGGCTTTTCGGCGCCGCGGATCACCACGGTGCTGTCGCCGGCCTGGACCACCGACTGGATGACCGAATCCGGCAGCACGAAGCTCCGCGACTACGGCATCGCGCCGCCGGTCGGCAAGGCCGGGCGCCGCGCACTGTTCGGCGAAGAGCGCGTTGCCTGTCCGCATTGCGGCTCGACCGCAACGACCCGCATCTCCGAGTTCGGCTCGACCGCCTGCAAGGCGCTCTACCGCTGCGGCGCCTGCGCCGAGCCGTTCGATTACTTCAAGTGCATCTGAGCGCGACGTGGCGGTTGCGTTCCACCAGCTCGAAATAGCCGATGTCCGGCGCGAGACGCCGGACGCGGTGTCGATCGCGTTCGCGGTGCCGGCGAGCCTGTGCGAGGCCTATGCGTTCGCGCCCGGCCAGCATCTGACCCTGCGCACTGTGCTCGACGGCGTCGAGACGCGGCGCTCCTACTCGATCTGCACCGGGCTCGACGACGGCGAGCTGCGGATCGCCGTGAAGAAGGTCGACGGCGGCGTGTTCTCGCGCTTCGCCAACGAGGTCCTGAAACCCGGCGACCGGATCGACGTGATGACGCCGCAGGGGCGCTTCGGGCTGCCCCCCGACGCCACCGCGGCCAGAACCTATCTGGCGATCGCGGCGGGCTCCGGCATCACGCCGATCATGTCGATTCTGCGCACCGTGCTGACCCGCGAGCCCGAAAGCCGCATGATCCTGCTCTACGGCAACCGCGACAGCCGGAGCATCATCTTTCGGCATGCACTGGAGGATCTGAAGGATCGCTTTCTCGATCGGCTCGGCGTCTATCACGTGCTGTCGCGCGAGGCCCAGGAGGTTGCCCTGCTCAACGGCCGGATCGACCGCGACAAGATCGGGATCTTCCTGCGCACCGTCGTCACGGCCGACCGGATCGATGCGGTCTTCCTGTGCGGTCCCGGCGATCTCATCGCGGACGGCAAGGCAGCGCTGCTCCGCTGCGGGGTGCCGGCGGAGCGCATTCACATCGAGTATTTCACTGCCGACGGCGTGCCCGGCGCCGGGCGGACCGCCGCCCGTCCGCCGGCGCACGACGCGGCCGCTCCCGCGGCCCTCGTCCGCGTCAGGCTCGACGGCTCCGACCACGTGATCAAGCTGCTCGACGGCGAGACCATCGTCGAGGCCGGCCTGCGCCAGGGCCTCGAGATGCCGTATTCGTGCCGCGGCGGCATGTGCTGCACCTGCCGCGCCCGGCTCACCGAAGGCAAGGTCGCGATGGATCAGAATTTCTCGCTGGAGCCCTGGGAGATGCAGGCGGGCTACGTCCTCACCTGCCAGGCGCATCCGACGACGTCGACCGTCGCGGTCGACTATGATCAGGTGTAATTGTAGCCCGGATGAAATCCGTGAGCCGCCTCGCAGGCGGCACCGCCGTTCCCGGATTTCATCCGGGCGACCAAAAAACGCTACTCCTTCGCGCGCAGGTCGACGACGCGCCGCGCCTTGCCGGCCGAGCGCTCGACGTTGCCGGGATCGCCGACCACGACCTCGACGCCGATGCCGACGGAGCTGCGCAGATGCGCGGCGAGCAGCGCCGACTGCGCAGCCCGCGACGCTTCGTCCGCGTGGTCGGGCCGCGCCTCGACGAGCAGCCGCATCGAATCGAGCCGGTGCTCGCGGCGCAGCTCGATCTGATAGTGCGGCGCGAGCCCCGGGCAGCGCAGCAGCTGCTCCTCGATCTGGGTCGGAAAGACGTTGACGCCACGCACGATCATCATGTCGTCGGAGCGGCCGGTCACCTTCTCGATGCGCCGCATCGAGCGCGCGGTGCCGGGCAGCAGCCGGGTCAGATCGCGGGTGCGATAGCGGATCACCGGCATCGCCTCCTTGGTCAGCGAGGTGAGCACCAGCTCGCCGCGCTCGCCGTCGGGCAGCACCTTGCCGGTGAGCGGATCGATCACCTCCGGATAGAAGTGATCCTCCCAAACGTGCAGGCCGTCCTTGGTCTCCACGCATTCGTTGGCGACGCCCGGACCCATGACCTCCGACAGCCCGTAGATGTCGACCGCGTCCATGCCGAACGACTCCTCGATCTCCGCGCGCATCCGGTTGGTCCACGGCTCGGCGCCGAAGATGCCGATGCGCAGCGACGTCTGCCTGGGATCGAGGCCCTTGGCGCGGAACTCGTCGAGGATCGCCAGCATGTAGGACGGCGTCACCATGATGATGTCCGGCTCGAAATCGACGATGAGCTGGACCTGGCGCTCGGTCATGCCGCCGGACACCGGGATGACGGTGCAGCCGAGCCGCTCGGCACCGTAGTGGGCGCCGAGCCCGCCGGTGAACAGGCCGTAGCCGTAGGCGACGTGCACCTTCATGCCGGGCCGTCCGCCGGAGGCGCGGATCGAGCGCGCCACCAGGCTCGACCAGGTCTCGATGTCGCGCCGCGTGTAGCCGACCACCGTCGGCTTGCCGGTGGTCCCCGACGACGCGTGGATGCGCACCACCTGCTCGCGCGGCACCGCGAACATGCCGAACGGATAGTTGTCGCGCAGATCCTGCTTGGCGGTCAGCGGGAAGCGGCCGAGATCCTGAAGCGTCCGGAAGTCCTCGGGCCGCACGCCGGCGGCGTCGAATTTCTTGGCGTAGGCCGGAATGTTGTCGTAGGCGCGGCGCAGCGACCAGCGCAGCCGCTCGACCTGCAGGCCTGCGATCTCGTCGCGTGACGCGGTCTCGATCGGCTCGAGGCCGTACGGCACGTAGGATGCGTCGGGCATCGGGTCCTCCGCCGGACGTCAGGACGATGGATCCGGGGTGCCGGCGCCGGGGACCAGCTTGCCCTCGATGGTGCGCGAGTGGCCGCGGAATTCGGCGATCACCTCGCCGTCTCCGCGGGTCACCCTGACGTCGTAGATGCCGGCGCGGCCGACCCGCGAGATTTCCACTGCACGCGCCTCCAGCCGGTCGCCGAGCCGGGCCGAGGCGACGAACGTGATGGCGCAGTGATAGGCGACGGACTTCTGATTGTGGCTGTTGCACGCGAAGGCCAGCGCCGAATCGGCGAGCGTGAAGATGACGCCGCCATGGCAGGTGTTGTGGCCATTGAGCATCGCCTCGGTCACCGCCAGGGCGAGGACGGCGTGCCCCGGCTCGACCGAGACCACCTCCATGCCGAGGCCCCGGCTGACCGCATCGCCGGCCCACATCGCCTCGGCGCTCGCCCGGGCCAGCGCCAGCCGGTCCACGATCAACTCCGGCGGCCGGTGAAGCTCGCCTGGCGTTTCTCCAGGAACGCGCGGACGCCCTCGGCGAAGTCGGGGGTCTGGCCCGCCTCGCGCTGCAGGTCGCGCTCGAGGTCCAGCTGGGCGGAGAGATCGTTGGTTTCGGCGGCATCGAGCGCACGCTTGGTCAGGCCGAGGCCCACCGTCGGGGCGCCGGCGAAATGCGCGCACATCTGCTCGGCCTCGAGCATCAGCATGCTGTCGTCCACGGCCTTCCAGATCAGCCCCCAGGCTTCCGCCTTCTCGGCCGAGAGCGGCTCGGCCAGCAGCGCCAGGCCGCGCGCCCGCGCCGCCCCTACCAGCCGCGGCAGGAACCAGGTGCCGCCGCAATCGGGGACCAAGCCGATGCGGGCAAACGCCTGGACGAAGCTCGCCGAGCGCGCCGCGATGACGATGTCGCAGGCGAGCGCGATATTGGCGCCGGCGCCGGCGGCCACGCCGTTGACGGCGGCGATCACCGGGAACGGCAGCGCGCGGAGCTTGCGCACCAGCGGATTGTAATACGTCCCCAGCGCATCGCAGACCGCCGCGGTTTGGCCCGGCTGGGCCACCCGGTCGCTGAGATCCTGGCCCGCACAGAATCCGCGCCCGGCGCCGGTCAGCAGCAGCGCCTGGCACGACGGGTCGGCCTCGGCCTCGGCCAGCGCCGGCGCCAGCGCCACGTGCATCGCCTCGTTGAACGCATTGAGCCGCTGCGGCCGGTTGAGCGTCACCACCCGGTAGCCCGACCGCACCTCGACCAGAACCGGTGCCTCGTCCATCGTGTCCTCCCGCTGCGGCCGGGCTTTTTCGGTGATCTCTCGGCGCTGCCTGCATTGCTGGCCATCCGGCCGGTTGATACCAAATCGACCAGCGGAGGGGCTGTCAACCGCAGGACCGAGGTTGAGAGCGATCGGGGTCCGCCCCCGACGCCGCGCTGTGTCGCGCCAAGAGCGACGAGCGCGGCATCTACCGGTTCTTCGAAGCAACCATCGGCGCCGAGGTGCGCCAGCGCCGTCTGCTGGAGCATGACCTGCATCACGCCATCTCACGCGGTGAATTGAGTCTAGTGCACCGATTCCGAAGTTCGCATCACTTCGCGACATCCTCTGGTGCGAACTTCGGAATCAAGAGGTGCACTA
>Ga0209415_10006611_pt1 | contig 20518 bp, 15 predicted proteins | sample PeaSoiSIISIP2007_FD_187696 | JGI IMG/M metagenome (GOLD analysis project Ga0209415, IMG submission 187696) | Peat soil microbial communities from Weissenstadt, Germany - SII-SIP-2007 (SPAdes) (version 2) | ecosystem: Environmental > Terrestrial > Soil > Wetlands > Peat | place: Germany...
TGGCTCGGGCTGCCGCCCACGGCGACGCCCGCCGATCTGTTCGACGCGCGCGGCGCGCGCGGCGGGTTCGCGGCGGACCCGAGGTTTTGGGAGGCGATTGTGCCGGAGGTCCGGTTCAAGGGGCGCACCCTGGAGGCGGTGTCACTGTACCCCATCACGCTGGGGCATGGGCGGCCCCGGCCTCAGCGCGGCGAGCCCGTGTGGGCCGACGGCGCGACGGGGCGAGCGATCATCGAGCGCGTGGCGCGGCTCTCGCCCGGGTGCAAGATCGAGTGGCGGCCGGATGACTCGCGCGGTCGTCTCCGCTGGTGAGCCGCGCCGCCGCGCGGGTGCTCGCGGTGCGCGCATGAGATCTCAGGTCCGGCGGGCGGCGCGCAGTCCCCGCCACACGGCCTCCGGCGTCATCGGCATGTCGAGCGTTCCGACGCGGGCCGGCCGCAGCGCGTTCCGCACCGCGGCGACGAGCGCCGGGGGCGCCCCGATCGTCCCGAACTCATGATCGACGTCGACAGAGCCCGGCGGGACACGCCGGGATGCGCGCACGTGCTGCACTTCAACAACGCCGGGGCCGCGCTGATGCCCCGGCCGGTGCTGGACGCGATGACGGGCCATCTGCGGCGAGAGGCCGAGATCGGCGGATACGAGGCGGCCGACGAGGCCCACGCGGCCGTCGAGCGCGTCTACGACGCGGCGGCGGCGCTCCTCGGGTGCGGCCGAGACGAGATCGCGGTCGTCGAGAACGCCACGCGCGCGTGGGACATGGCGTTCTACGCGCTGCCGTTTCGACCGGGCGACCGGATCCTGACGGCGATGGCGGAGTACGGAAGCAACTACATCGCGTACCTGCAGGTGGCCAAGCGCACCGGCGCCGTGGTCGAGGTCATCCCGAACGATCAGCACGGTCAGGTCTCCGTCGACGCGCTCCGGCGCGCGGTCGACGAGCGGGTCAAGCTGATCTCGATGACGCATGTGCCGACGAACGGCGGGCTCGTGAACCCCGCGGCCGCGGTCGGACGGGTGGCGCGCGACGCCGGCATCCCGTACCTGCTCGACGCGTGCCAGTCGGTCGGGCAGATGCCCCTCGACGTCGAGGAGATCGGCTGCGACCTCCTCTCCGCGACCGGGCGCAAGTACCTGCGGGGCCCGCGCGCGACCGGATTCCTGTACGTCCGCCGAACGATCCTCGACCGCCTCGAGCCGCCGCTGCTCGACCAGCACGCCGCGACGTGGGTCGCGCGTGACCGATTCGAGATGCGGCCGGACGCGCGCCGGTTCGAGAACTGGGAGACCAACTACGCCGGCAAGATCGGGCTCGGCGTCGCGATCGACTATGCGCGCGCGCTCGGCCTCGACGCGATCCGCGACCGCGTGTATGCGCTCGCAGACCGCCTCCGCGGGAGGTTGCGCGCCGGCGGGGGCATCGCCGTGCACGATCTCGGCGCCGAGCGCTGCGGGATCGTGACATTCGTCGTCCCCGGGGTGGCCCCAGAGCTCGTCAAGGCGCATCTCGCGGACCGGCGGATCAACGTGACCGTTGCCAGCACGGCCGGCACGCGGCTCGATATGGAGTCGCGCCACCTCGAGGCGCTGGTCCGCGCCTCGGTCCACTATTACAACACCGATGCCGAGATCGAACGGTTCGGCCGGGAGATCGAGTCGCTCCGGCGCACGGTCGGCTAGCCCGCGGCGAGGAGCGCGCGGATCTGCGCGGCGGCCTCCTGGGTGGCGCGGTCGAGTTCCTCGGGCGCGTCCCCGGCGACGGAAATCGGCGTGCCGACGCGCACCGTGACCCGCCGGAGGCGCGGGACGGTGCGGTCAAGCGGCAGGGCGTCGCCTGTGCCGATCAGGGCGACCGGGACGAGCGGCGCGTCTGCGCGCACGGCCAGCAGCGCGGCACCCCGCTGGAACGGGCGCAGCGTCCCGTCGGGGCTGATGCCGCCTTCCGGAAAGACGATCAGCAGTCGGTCGTCTTGGAGCGCTGCGAGCGCGCGCCTGAACGCGTACGTGTCGACCGCCCCGCGCCGGAGCGGGATGGCCAGCCGGCCGTACAGCCGCATCACCAAGCCGACCCCGGGCATCCGCCACAGTTCCGCCATCGCCAGGATCGCCGGCTTCCGCGGCATGACCAACGGCAGGACGATCGGGTCGAGCCAGCTGACGTGGTTGGCGACGATCACGGCGCGTCCCAAGGGGATGCGCTCGAGCCCGTCCGTGGACACACGGAACAGTGCCCGGGTCAGGGTGCGCCCGAACGCACGGACGGCGCGGAATGCGAGGCTGTCCGCGTGCGCGCGGTTCGGCTCCTGCCGGCTTCGCCGATCTATCCGAACAGCCTGGGCTTCCCGAGCAACGCCCGAAGCGACGTGATCTTGCCGATGTGGTACCAGCGGTGGGCGTTCACGAAGGCGAACATGCCGCCCAGGTTCTTCCACAGGCCGCGCGGCCCCTCGTTCGCGGCGTCGAGGTCGGCCTCGGCGGCCGCGGCCACGAGCGCGCCGTGCGTGTCGTCGAGCACCCGCACAACCAGCTCGAGCGGAGGATACGCGGCCTCGCCCCCGCTCCCGCCCTTGAACAGCTCGGGATAGGTGTCGGGCACCGACACCGTCACGCCGGCCCGCTTGAGGAAGGTGGCGTTGACGAGCGCGAGATGGCCGACCTGCCAGATGATCGGCGAGAGCATCGGGTTGGGCATGCGGCGGGCGTCTTGGTCCGAGATCTCTCCGAGCGAGTACTTGATGACCTGCTGGCTTCCCGCGAGCTGTTCCTGGAGCAGCGTGCGAGCGTCCATGATCCCCTCCAGTCATCCTGTCGATCGGGTGCGCGAAGGAGCATTGGCGTTGCCTCGTTCCAGATCCTTGCGCGCGTCGCGATCGTGACACTGCGCGCCCCGCGCGCGGGCGGGCTACGCGGTGCCGGGCTGGTAGCGTCGGGCCAACGCCGGTGTCGACGCGCTGCCGAGCACCGCGCGCTGCGCCTGGGCGAGCCGCTCGAGCGCCGAGGGGTCGTCCAGGGCCGGGACGCATACGACTTCCCCTCGCGCGAACGCGGCAAGCGACGCCGTGACCACATCGGCCGCCGCCATCCTGGGCATGCGGCTGAGGTCCAACCTCTGCACGGTGTGGAACTCCGTCGCCACGATGCCAGGGAGGCACGCCTGCACGCGGACCCCGGTGCCGGTCAGTTCGCCCGCGAGGGCCTGCGTAAACGCGACGATGAAGGCCTTCGCGCCGGCGTAGGCGGCGCGGTACGGCAGCGGGTTGGGGGGCGCGGCGCCGCTGAGTGCGAGCAGGGAGGCGACGTTGATGATCCCGCCCGCGCCGCGCCGGACCATGCCGGGCAGCGCCGCGCGGGTCAGGCGCGCGACCGCGCGGATGTGGACGTTGATGAGGGCGTCGATGACCGCCGGATCGATCTCGGTGAACGGGCCGTAGGCACCGAAGCCGGCGTTGTTGACCACGAGGGTCAGCGCCTCATCGTCGGTGACGCGCGCTTCCACCCGCCCGAGCGCCGCGGCGTCGGTGAGGTCGGCCGCGAGCACCTCGGCGTGCCGTCCCGCCTCGCATCGCAGCCGCTCGGCCAGCTCCTCGAGCCGCGCGCGCCGGCGCGCGACCAGCACGACGTCGTACCCGTCGCGTGCCAGCCGTTCGGCGTAGGCCGCGCCGATGCCGGAAGACGCCCCGGTGACCAGGGCGCGCGGCCTCGCCTGAGCACTCGACATGTTCCGTCCCTCCGAGATCCCGGCACCGGTCGCCGTTCCGGTCCGGCGCCGGACCGATCATCCGCCCCGGGCCCGGACCGCCTCCTGCATGAATCCCTTCGCCCGCGCCGCGTCGACGGGGTTCCAGGTGACCCCATCGACCTTGAGCGCCGTGCCGACGATGACGCCGTCCGCCACGCGAAGGACGTCCGCGACGGTGTCGTGCCGGACCCCGGTGTTGGCGAGCACCGGGATCGCCGGAAGCAGCTCCTTCACGGCGCGCAGCGTGTCAAGCGGAGGCTCCTCGCCGGTGATCGCGCCCGATACTAAGATTGCGTCGCCGAGGCTCGAGAACAGGGCGCTGCGCGCACGCTCCGGGACCGTGCGGCTGTCGAGCGGCGAGGCAAACTCCGCGGAGACGTTGTAGAACAGCAGGGTGTCCGTGTTTCCGAGCAGCCGGCGGTACCGCAGCGCTCGAGCCGCGCGCCCTTCCCACAGTCCCATGTCGGAGCCGTACAGCCCGGTGAAGATCTCCCGCACGAACAGCGCGCGCGTCGCGGCGGCGAGGGCGATCGTGCTGATCGGATCCCACAGCACGTCGACGCCGAACGGAACGCGGAGTTCCGGCCGCAGCCGTCCAATCACGTAGGCCATGGTGGCCGTGGTCGCGACGTCGACCTGAAGCTCGTACGGCCGGTCGTTCTCGTTGCCGAACATCACCGCGTCGACCCCGGCCGACAGCAGCGCACTCACGTCGTGCCGCGCGGCCGTGACGATCCCCTCGACTCCCCCGTCCGCATCATAGAGCGGCGTCCCGGGAAGCGCGCGAAGATGGACCATCGCAATGATGGGCTTGTTGGTTCGGAACAGCTTGGAGAACGTCTTCATGCGCTCCGCGTCCACACATCCGCCTCGTCGAAACAGCGTGTCCTCGGCGCACCCCGCGCGCAGCGGCCGTGTCACAGATGTTTGCCGGCGCCCCGGTCGTTTCCCTTCACGCGGACGCGGCGCGCTCGCCAGGGGCCGCGCGGGCTCAGACGCGGATGAAGATGTGCCTCCGGTAGAGCGCCCACAACACCAGCCACCACCCCACGACGATCGCCGAGGTGTAGAGCCACGCCGCCGGCATCGCTCCCACCGCGCGCCCGAGCGGATCGAGCAGGGTGGCATGCAGCGACAGCGTCCGCCCGGGCGACCAGGGATCCGGCCAGGTGTAGTCCTCGAGACCGATCGCGAGCATGGCGGACGCGACGTAGGCGATGATCGCGTTCGCGCCCAGCACCGTAAACGGGGACACGAGCGTCCGCAGCCGCGGGCCCCCGCAGAGCAGCTGGCAGGCGGCGAGGGCCAACAGGCCGAGTCCCCCGGCCGTCACCGCGTACGACGGCGTGAAGAGGTCTTTGCTGAGCGGCAGGACGTGGCCCCACCACAGACCCCCGCACGTGAGCCCCGCCCCCGCCGCGGCGAACACGCCGATCTTGACCCGCTCGGGTACGCCCGCGGTGCGCAGCAGGGTCCCCGCGGCGGTCCCGAGGAGCGCGAGCGCGGCCGCCGGGGCGACCGCCAGCACACCCGCGAGATCGTGGCGGGCGAGGTACGTGTCGTTCAGGTACTGGACGATGTTGTGGTGGGGATCGAGCACTCCGGGGGCGTAGCCCGGCGCGGGCACCCGCGTGAGGAGGACCCCGTACCCGGCGAGCAGCGCGGCGCTGGTGAGCAGGCGCGTCCACACCGGAGTCCGGCCGAGCAGCACCGCCGCGAGATACGACAGGCCCAAGAGCTGAAGCACGTCCATGCCCACCGTGAATCCGTGGTACTCCACGGAGTCGATCGCGATACCGAGTGCGACGAGCAGCGCCGCCCGCCGCGCCACGCGCAGCGCGCTCGCGAGGCCCGAGCGGTCGACGCGCGCGCTGAGCGGGATGGTGACCCCGATGATGAGGATGAACCAGGGGAGGATCATGTCCGTGAAGGTGGCCCCCCGACCCCACGGGGCGTGCATCAGCTGCCGCGGCGTGCGCGACGTCCACACAAGGTTGTTGACGACGAGCATGCCCGCGATCACCATGCCGCGGAGCACATCGACGGACACGATCCGAGACCCGGTCTCGTGGTGGGCGTTGACGCGGCCAGCCGCATGTCCGTCGCGGGCTCCACCCGCGACGGACGGTGGGGTCCGCCGGTCGAGCGGGGGCGCGACGCGGACGGCGCGCGACGCGGCGCTCATGACGGCTTCGACGCGGTGAGCGAAAACATGAGGGGAATGGTGCGCGCCCCACCCGGGAGCTCCCACGTGCCGTCCGGCCGCTTCACCATCCAGGGGAACATGTCCCATCCTACATATGAGTATTCCTCAAATGTGTCCACGCGAAGCCCGGCGCGCAGGAGCGCGCCCAGGATGTCGGCCAGCGAGTGCGCCCACTGGTAGGTGACGCTGTCGATCGGCGCGTCCGGGGCGGCGTACGATCCGCGCCGCTCGGATCGCTCCGGCGCGGGGGAGTGGAAATAGGGCCACGACGGACGCAGCTCGGGCCCGGGAACCGTATCGTCGAAGATCATCGCAAACGGATGGCCCTCGATGATGCAGAACGTGCCGCCCGGCCGGAGAAAGCCGGCGATGACCCGTCCCCACGCCTCCAGGTCGGGGAGCCACGGCAGGACGCCGTGCGACGTGAAGACGATGTCGAACGTGCCGCCGAGGCGCTCGGGCAGCTCGTACAGGTCGCTCTCGATGAACGTGGCCGGCACGCGCATCTCGGCGGCGAGCGCCCGCGCGGCCGCGATCGCTTCGGTGGAGATGTCGACGCCGGTGACAGAGGCACCCCGCTGGGCCCAGGCGATCGTGTCGAGGCCGAAGTGGCACTGCAGGTGGAGGAGCGATCGGCCCGCGACGGCGCCGAGGAGACGCACCTCGAGCGCGTCGAGGCCCTCGCGGCGGCGCCGTCCCGATTTGAAGCCCTCGACGTCGTAGAACGGGGACGTCACGTGGAGCTTCGTCCACGCGTCCCACGTGGCCCGATTGGTCTCGACGTGCGGATCGGTCCTGCGGCGGTGCGTCATCGGTTGGCCCCGCGATCGCGCAGCGCGTTGTGCCGGCGCGGCACTGCGCATCGGCCCGCAGATGCCGCACGAGCGTGCCGGGCGTTCTTCGGGTGAATGCCGCCTCGACCGCTCGACCCTGGCGTCGTCGGGGCCGGCGGTCACGTGAACGCTTTGGTGTACTCCTCGTCGCTGACCTCGGTCAGCCACTCGGTCTTGCCGAGCGTGATCGCGAGGTGCAGCATGAACGTGTCCGGCGCGGCGCCGTGCCAGTGTTCCTCGCCGGGAGCGAAGTGGATCACATCGCCGGCCGCGACCGTGCCTCCGGTGCCGTCGCGCGAGCGCACGCGGCCCTGGCCGTGGGTGACGTACAGCACCTGGCCGTCGGCGTGGCGGTGCCAGTAGGTGCGGGCTTTGGGCTCGAAGAAGACGCTGCCCACGGTGATCTTGCCGTTCGGGTCGGACAGCACTTCATCGCCCCAGACGGTGCCGGTGAACGAACCGGTCCGACGCTTCGAGAAGGTTCCTGGCTCCCTGCCCCGGTTGATCTTCATCTCGACTCCTTTGCCGGCGCGGCGGCCGTGCGCATCTCCCCGGCACCGACAGTCTTCTGCGCGTGCCGCGCGGCTCCTACGCGCGCGGGCGGCGCGATTACCCTGCGGACGCGCCGAGGAGCGCGCCGGCCAGCGCACGCCACTCCGCGGTCGGGAGGATCTGTCGATCCGCCGTGAGCACCTGGATGCACACGTGATCGGCGCCCGCCGCCCGGTGCGCGCGCACCCGACCGACGACGGCGTCGAGGGCGCCCCAGGCGACGATCGCGTCGACCAGGCGATCGCTGCCGTCGCCCGCGAGGTCCGTCTCGTCGAATCCGAGCCGGCGCAGATTGCGGGCGTAGTTGGCGAGCTTGAGGTAGCCGGACGTGTGGAGCCGCGCGACCTCCCGGGCTCTGGCGGCGTCCCGCTCCAGGACCACGGCCTGCTCCACCGCCAGGAGTCGGTCCGCGCCGAGGATCTTCCGGGCTCGCGCGGTGTGCTCCGGAGGCACAAAATACGTGTGCGCGCCGGCGGCCCGCTCCGCGGCCAGGCCCAGCATCCGCGGACCGAGCGCGGCGAGCACCCGCTCCGGCTCGGTGGAGGGAGCCACCGCGCGAAACGGAGCGCGATCCATCGCATCGAGATAGGCGCGCATGGACCTCACCGGCGCGTCGTAGTGGTGCCCGCGCATTTGCTCGACGGCCGGCGCGTGGCTCACGCCGATCCCCAAGAGAAAGCGTCCCGGGTACGCCTCGCACAGCGTTTTCTGTCCGTTCGCCATCGCGACCGCGTCGCGGGCGTAGAGGTTGGCGATCCCGGTCGCCACCACGATGCGGCGGCTGCCCGCGAGCAGCATGCCCGCGTTCGTGAAGGCTTCGCGCCCGAGTGATTCGGGAAACCAGACCGCCCCATAGCCGAGCGTCTCGAGCTCGCGGACCGCGTCCTGCGCGAGGCGCGAGGGTTGGGCGTCGAGCTGCGCCGTCCAGATCCCGATCGTGCCGATCGCGGATGTCGTCATCATGCGCGTGCCAGGACCGCGTGCGCGGCTCCAGGGGAATCCCTTGATCCCGACGGAATGTACTTCTCGATGGAAGGGAGGGGACGCCCACCGTGAGGCTCTCGATCGTCGATCAGTCCCCCGTACCCGCGGGCGCGACCCCGGCCGACGCGCTGCGCAACACGCTCGATCTCGCCCGCCTTGCCGACCGGCTCGGCTACACGCGGTACTGGATCGCCGAGCACCATGCGACGCCGGCGTTCGCGAGCCCGGCCCCGGAGATCCTCATCGACCGGGTCGCGTCGGAGACGTCCGCGATCCGCGTCGGCTCGGGCGCGGTACTGCTGCCCCACTACAGCCCGCTCAAGGTCGCGGAGACGTTTCGGGTGCTCCACGCGCTCTACCCCGACCGGATCGATCTCGGGATCGGTCGCGCGCCCGGCAGCGGTCCGCTCGAGGCCTACGCGCTGCTGCGCGACCGGCAGCGGCAGATGCCGGACGATTTTCCCGAGCAGCTGGTGGAGCTGCTGGCGTTCCTCCACGGGACGTTTCCGGCGGACCATCCGTTCCGGCAGATTCTGGTCACCCCGCAGATGCCGGGCGCGCCGCCGGTCTGGCTCCTCGGCTCCAGCGCGTGGAGCGCGCACGCCGCGGCGGAGCTCGGGCTGCCCTACGCGTTCGCCCACTTTATCAACTCCGACGCGACCCGCACGGCGCTCGACTACTACCGCACGCACGTGACCGCCGACCCGCAGTCGCTGGCGGGACAGATGATCCTGGCGCTCGGCGTCATCTGCGCCGACACCGACGCGGAGGCGCATCGGCTGCACGCGAGCCTCCGCCTGCGCCGCCTGCTGCGCCAGACGGGCGACCGCGGCCCGATCCCCACCCCGGAAGAAGCCCTGGCCAGGCTGGGGAACCGCCCCGATCCCGCGCTCGACGAGGACGGCGAGTGGCCCCGCGTCGTCGTGGGGGCGCCCGAGCAGGTCCACGCACAGCTCAGCGAGATGGCGCGCGCGCTCCACGTCGACGAGCTCATGGTCGTGACCGTCGTGCACGACCACCGGGCCCGCCTCCGGTCTCACGAGCTGCTCGCCGAAATGTTCGGGATCACGGCCCGGCAGGCCTGACCGCGTGAGAGGTCCTAGGACGCCGCGGCCGCTGCGAGCCACCGTTGGACCTCGGCGGCGTGGGCGTCGGGCGGGAAGATGGGGTAGAACACCTTCTCGATCCGGCCGTCGCGCACCACCAGCGTCAGCCGCTTGATGAGCGTCATTGACTCGACCTCGAACGTCGGCAGCCGCAGCGCCGTCGTCAAGGCCAGCGCCTCGTCGCTCAGCAGCTCGAACGGGAGGCGGAGCCGCTCCACCGCCTCTCGCTGGTACTCGGTCGACTGCGTGCTCAGGCCGAACACTGCGGCGCCCAGCGCGCCGAATGCCGCGTGCCGGTCGCGGAACCCGCACGACTCCGGGGTGCACCCGCGCGCGCCCGGGATCTGGTCCCACCCCTTCGGGATCTCCTGGTCGGGCCGGCCGGTCCGCGGATAGGCGTAGACCACGGCGCGGCCCCGCAGGGCTCCGAGGTCGACCAGACGCCCCGCCGTCGACGGCAGCGGGAGCGACGGCACCGCCAGTCCCGCGAGGTGGGCGCACGCGCCGTCGTCCACCGGGACCGGCAGGTTCGTCGGCAGTTCGTAGATGTTGTCGGATCGCGGCACCGTCATCCTCCCCCCGCCCCGGCTGGCGCCGGGCGCATCCCCGCTGTGTCTCTTCGCCGCCGAGCGCATCGCCTCCCCGTGCCCGCACGTGCGCTCGCGCGTCGCGACCCGATCCGGCCTGGGGCCGCGCGCAGGATCATGGATGCGTGGGAGGGGTGTCCCCCGCATCCGGCCCGGCGGCCGCCTCCGGTGCGGGTTCGACCGGCGCCGACGGAGGCGTCGGGGCGCGTCGATCCCTTCCGGCCACCAGCACGTAGAGGGCGGGGATCACGAAGACCCCGAACGCCGTGGCCATGGCCATGCCGCCAACCACGCTGGTGCCGAGCGAGTGGCGCGAGTTGGCGCCGGGGCCGGTCGCGAGCACCAGCGACAGCGCGGCGACGATGAAGGTCATTGACGTCATGACGATCGGTCGGTAGCGCAGGCGGGCGCCGGCGATCGCGGCGTCGACGAACGACATGCCCTCCTGGTCGTGCTTGGCCTTGGCAAACTCCACGATCAGGATCGCGTTCTTCGCCGCGAGCCCGACCAGCATCACCATCCCGATCTGGACGTACACGTCGCTCAGGACGTCGCGGAGAAAGATCCCTCGAAGGAAGATCGCGAGCAGCGCCCCGAACGCCGCGAGCGGCACGCCGAGCAGCACGCTCAGCGGGATGCTCCAACTCTCATACAGGGCCGCCAGCAGCAGGAACACGAGCACGAGCGCGAGGACGAAGGCGAGGGCCTGCGTGCCCCCGGCCTGCTGCTCCTGCCGCGCGAGCCCGGTCCACTCGTATCCGTACCCCGGGGGGAGCGCCGTCTTGGCGACGGCCTCCATCGCGGTGATCGCCGTGGCGGAGCTCGCGCCAAACGGCGCCTGCCCGTCCACCTCGGCGGCGTAGTAGCCGTTATACCGCGTCACGAGGCTCGGCCCGGTGCCGGGGGCCACCGTGACGAGCGTGTTGAGCGGGACCATGGCGCCGCGGGTGCTTCGGACGTACAACCCGCCGATGTCCGAGGGGACCGTTCGGAAGGCGGGCTCGGCCTGGATCATCGTCTTGTAGACGCGGCCGAACAGGGTAACGTTGTTGACCTGGATGCCTCCGAGGAACGCCCCGAGGTTCTCGAGGATGCTGTCCACGGACACGCCGAGCGTCGCGGCTTTGTCCCGGTTCAGCTCGACGTTATACTGCGGCACGGTGGTGCGGAAGCTGGTGGAGACCGAGGTGATCTCGGGCCGTGCGCTCGCGGCGGCGACGGCGCCCTGCGCCACGCGCGCGAGCGCGTCCGCCTGCCCCGTGCCGTTGAGGTCCTCGACGATGAACTGGAAGCCGTTCACTGTCCCGACCCCCGGAATCGGCGGCAGGGGAAACGCAAAGGCGATCGCCTCGGGATAGCTCGCGACCACCGCGTTCGCGCGCCCGAGGATCGGGAAGAGCTGGGTCTGGGGCGACCGCCGCTGGTCCCAGGGCCGGAGCGTCACGAACATCGCGAACGTGTTCGAGTTGACGGATCCGCTGAGGAGATCGTATCCGCCCACGGTGGTGACCGCGTCCACGCCCGGAATCTCCAGCAGCTGCGCGATCGCTTTCGTGGCGACCGCCTGGGCGCGGGCCTGGGACGCGCCGTCCGGCAGCCGGAAGGCCGCGACAAAGAACCCTTGGTCCTCGAGCGGCACGAACGTCGAGGGCAGCATGTGCAGCAGCTGCAGGGTCATCCACCCGACCAGGAGCATCACGGCGAGCACGAGCCAGCGTAAGCGAATCGCGCGCCGCACGAGCCGCACGTACGTCTCGGTGACCCGACTAAACATCCGGCTGAAGCCGGCCAGCAGGCGGCCGAGCAGGCTGCGGGGCTCGGTGTGAGGACGCAGCAGCGCCGCGCAGAGCGCCGGGGTGAGCGTGAGCGCGACGAAGGCGGACAGCGTGACGGCCGTGGCCAGCGTCAGCGCGAACTGCCGGTACAGCTGGCCGCTGATCCCTGCGATGAAGGCGCTCGGAATGAAGACGGCGTCGAGGACGAGGGCGATCGCGATCACCGGGCCCGACACCAGCCGCATCGCGGCCTCGGCGGCCGCCATGGGGCTGAGGCCCCCTTCGATCTGACGCTCCACCGCCTCGACGACGACGATCGCGTCGTCGACCACCAGCCCGATCGCCAGCACCATCGCGAACATGGTCAGGATGTTGATGGTGAACCCGAGGGCGTTGAAGGCGGCAAACGTGCCGATCAGCGCGACCGGAACCGCCGCCATCGGGATCAGCGACGCGCGCGCATTCCCCAAGAAGACGAACACGACCAGGAGCACCAGCATGAACGACAGGCCCAGGGTGCGGGTCACGTCGTTGAGGGCGGCCGTGATGAACTCGGTCGAGTCGAACGCGACGTCGTACGTGAGCCCCGGCGGGAACGTCTTCGCCACGCCGGCCATGACCTGGCGCAGTCCCTGTGAGGCGAGGAGCGCGTTTGACCCGGGGCTCTGCAGCAGCAGGATGATCGCCGCCGGATGGTTGTTCCGGAGGCCGTAGGTGGTGTAGTCCTGCGCGCCGAGCTCGGTGCGCGCGACGTCCTGCAGCCGGATGACGCTTCCGTTCGGGAGCGTCTTGATGACCATGCGCTGGTACTGGTCCGGCGAGGTCAGCTGCCCCTGGGCGTTGACCGTGTACTGGAACGAGCTGTTCCGGTCGTTCACGGGCGGCTGACCGAGCGATCCCGCGGGCGCCACGACGTTCTGCGCCTGGATCGCGTCGGAGACGTCTGCGGCCGTCAAGCCGAGCGCCGCGAGCGAGTCCGGCCTGAGCCAGGCGCGGATCGCGTAGTTCTGTTCCGGAAATACGAGGCTGTCGCCGATCCCGGGGACGCGGATCAGCGGGTCGAGGACGTGCAGCAGCACGTAGTTGCTGAGAAAGGTCGAGTCGTAGCTGTCGTGAGGCGAATACACGGCGAAGGCCATCAGGAAGTTCGACGACGCCTTGCGCACCGTGACGCCAACGTTGTTCACCGCGGCCGGAAGGTTGGCGGCCGCCTGGCTCACGCGGTTCTGGACCGCGACCGCGTCGAGATCGGGGTCGGTGCCCAGCCGGAACGTCACGGTCAGGGTATACCCCCCAGACGCCGAGCTCTGCGACTGCATGTACAGCATGTCGGGAACGCCGTTGACGGCTTCTTCGATCGGCACGGCGACGTTCTGCGCCACGACCTCGGCGTTTGCCCCCACGTAGGCCGTCGTGACCGTGACCGTCGGCGGGCTGAGGTTGGGGTACTGTTCCCGTGGGAGCGAGACGTACGAAAGCGCGCCGACGAGCACCACGACCAGCGCGATCGAGATCGCGAAGATCGGGCGGCGGATGAAGAACTGGCTCAGCACGCGCTACGGCCCTCCGGTGCCGGCGGGCAGCGGGGGCGGCGGCTGCACCGTGGCCGTCACGGTCAGGCCCGGCCGCACCTTCTGCACCCCTGCGACGATCACGCGGTCGCCCGCCTGCAGCCCGGTCAACGCGACGAAGAACGGCCCGTACGATCCACCTTCCGTGATGCTGCGCACGGCGACCGTGTTGTCCGCGCCGACCACAAACACCGTGTCGACGCCCTGGACCTCCTGCACGGCGGCCTGGGGAATCAACACGGCGTTCGGCCGCTCCTCGACCCTCGCCCGCACCCGCGCGTACATGCCGGGCCGGAGGATCCGCTCCGGGTTCGGGAACAGGGCCTGGATCGTGATGGTGCCGCTGGTCGGGTCGACGGCTCGGTCCAGCGTCCGGAACGTGCCCGTGTGAGGGTAGGAGCTTCCGTCCGCCAGGATCAGCTGGAACGACGGGATGTTGAGCACCGGCCGCCCCGTGCTGGCGGCCGTGGCGATCGCACGCTTCTCCAATTCGAGGTACGTGAGCTCGCTGACGTTGAACTGTACGATCATGGGATCCACGGACGACATCGTGGCGAGCAGCTGGTTCGCCGTGACCAGGTTCCCCTGATCGACGTTCAGCAGCCCCACCACGCCATCGACCGGAGCGGTGACCGTGGTGTAGACGAGGTTCAGCTTGGCCTGCACCACCGCGGCCTCCGCCTGCGCCACCCCGGCCTCCGCCTGCTGCACCCCGGCGCGGGCCTGCGCAATGCCGATCTGCTGCGAGAGGGCGGTATTCTTCACGGTGGCCTCTTGCGCGGTGACCGTCGCTTGCGCCGCCTGTTCGGTCGCGGTATCGTTGTCGACCTGCTGCTGTGCGACGGCGCCCTGCGCAAGGAGGTATTGGTCCCGCTTCAACTGCTCCTGCGCGTTGACGAGCGGCGCCCGCACCGCGGCCAGCTGGGCCTCGGCCTGGGCCAGCGCCGTCTGCTCCAGCGCCTGCTTGAGCGTGGCCTGCGCCGTGGCGAGCTGCGCCTGGGCCGTGGTGACCTGGGCCTGGGCGCTCCCAAGGGCCGTCTGGTACGGGCGCTGATCGATGACAAACATGGTCTGCCCGCGCCGGACCTCCGAGCCCTCCTTGAACGGCACCTGCTCGATCTGGCCGGCGATCTGCGGGCGCAGCTCCACCGTCTGCACGGCGACCGTCTGTGCCACGGCTTCATCGTAGACGGGCACGGCATGCTGGATCGCCGCGGTGACGACGACGGTTGGCGGGGGAGGCGCCGCGGCCGTCGGGGTCCGTGCCCCGCTCCGCGCAGACGTGCACCCCGCCACGGCGAGGGCGAGTACGCCGATCGCGACCACGGCCCCTCCCCGGACGGTGCGGCCACACACGGCGGCCGCCCAAGCGCGTGCGCGTGCTTTCATGCGTGTCCTCCAGGGCCCCTACGTTGGCCGGCGGCGGGGCCGGCTCGAACGCCGTGCCCCACGACTGTTGTCGTGGACGCGCCGGCGCGTCCGGGCGCCTCCCGACCGCATCACTGTATCAGTGTACGACGTGGGGACCAACAATCATTCCCGCGCGAGACGGCGCGGGACCAGTGCTGGTCGTGACCCGCAGCGGCTACGACCCCCGACGGAGACATCCCAACGCCGGGCAGCTGGACCGGCGGCGGTCGGGCACGATGGAATCCAACGTCCGTCCGATCACGCGGGGACGGTGGACGCCGCGTCCGGCGGGGGCGCGAAGCGCTTGAGCGCCGCGGCCTGGAGGCGCGCGAGCGCCGCGATCAGGACCAGCTGGAGCGCGAGGACGAGCAGCCAGCTCCCGAGAGCGTCGCGCCACGTTGAGGGGTCCGCGAACAGCGCCGCGCCGGGCGCGAGCGCCCCGGAGAGCGGAGAGCCGTACCACTGCCCCGGCGGCCGGGCGCTCAGCACCGCCCCGGCGCACAGGTAGAATACGGCCAGCGACAGCAGGCCGGTGAGCACCGACCTGCTGCGCCGCAGCAGACACACCCATTGCAGGTACGCGAGGTCGCGGGCGACCCACGCGGCGCAGATCGCGACACGGAAGATGGCCACCCCCGCGTCCGACGACACCGTCCAGGCGTCGCGCGCAGACAGCACCGCGATGACCGCCAGGCCAATCGCGAGCAGCCCGGCGCCGAGATAGGATCCCGGCCACCCGGGCAGGAGGCCGGCACCACCGCGCGCGCTCATACGGCGGACGTAGTCGCGACTGCGGAGCAACGCGAGCCCGCACGCGAAGAACAGGCACACGTTGACACCCACCAGCACGTCTATCGCCGTCAGCGGGTCCGTGGAGGACCACCGGAGAAAGCCGACCAGGATGACGTTGACGTAGAGCATGAACCCGAGCGCCTCGCGCGGGGTCAGCAGCTCGTACGCGGCGGGATCGCGCTTGATGTTCCGCGAGACCACGAGCAGGTACCACGCCGTGAAGGTCACGTACAGGACGACGAGCACGAAGAAATGGTGCACCGGCCATCCGAACAGCACGTCCGTCGTCGGGGGCGCAGCAAACGGCGAGCCGAACGGTGAGACAAAGAACGCCCCGGCCCTGTTGACCGCCCAGCTCGTTTGTCCCACGAGGACGCCGGCGAAGAAGGGGGTGAGGGAGCCGAGGGACAGGAGGGCGGAGACGCCTCTCGTCACGAGCGTGGCGGGGAGCCAACCGAAGACCACGATGACGAGGACCGCGATCGTCGCGATCGCGTCGCGCTGCACCACGAGCGAGAGCACGAGCATCGACGCGTGGAACGTGATCGCCCCCAGCACCACGACGACGTACGCGGCGAGGACGAAGGACGGGGACGCGCCGCCAACGGCCGCGCCGACGAGCGCCGCGGGCATGAGACACAGCGCGATGTAGTACGCGAGGATCGGCGCGCCGAACAGTTTCCCCACCGTCAGCTCGAGGGGGGTGAGGCGGGTCGCGCGCTGAAAATCAAACGTGTTCCGTTCCCGCTCGTGCTGAATCGCGTGCGCGGCGGAGAGGCCGCCGGCCAGCAGCAGCACGAGCGTCTGCGCGTACAGGACGGTGTGGAGGAACACGATGCCCCATCCCCCGGGGCCCCGCGGGAGATTGGCCATCGTGAGTCCGACGACGACCGACAGGACGGCGCAGATGGCCGTCACGGCGAGCATGCGGTCCCAGCGCAGATGGGCCCGGATGTTGCGCACGACCTCTGGGTTCGCGAGCACGTTCATCTCGCTACGGCGCCTTCGAGAGGCGCGTGACGACGGCCTCGAGACTGTCCGACACTTCCTCGACGGCGTAGACCGCGGCGCCCGCCAGGACCAGGTCCTTGACGAGCGCGGCCGCCTCGAGCTCGCCGCCCGTCAGCGAGAACTGCGCGCCGTCCAGGCCGGCTGTCACGCGCGCCACGCCGCGGCGCGCCGAGAGCCACTCGGCGAGCGGGAACGCGGGGGACGCGATCCGAATCCGCAGCGTGCGGACGCCCGCGGCGTCGCGCAGGAACGCGTCGAGCCGTCCGACCCGCAGCACGCGCCCCTGCTGGATGAGGGCCACGACCGTGCAGATCTCCTCGAGGTCGCCGAGGAGGTGCGAGGTGATGATCACCGTCTTGCCGCGGTCGCGGAACGCCGTGACGAAATTCCGGAAATCGATGCGGCCCGCGGGGTCGAGCCCGACCGCGGGCTCGTCCAGCACGAGTACGGCGGGATCGTGCACGATGGCGCGCGCGATCGCCACCCGCTGCTTCATGCCCCGCGACAGTCCGGCGATCATCGCGTCGCGCTTGGCGTCCAGGCCGACGATCCCGATGATCTCCGCGACTCGGCCCGGGACGGCGGCCGCCGGCAGCTTGTACGCCGCGGCAAAGTACTCCAAGTATTCGCGCACCGTCAGGTCGTCGTAGAGCGAGAAGAAGTCGGCGAGGTAGCCGATCAGGCCCCACGCGGTCTCGGGGTCGCGTTCGACGTCGACGCCGTGGACCGCGATCCGCCCGGCCGTCGGCACCAGCAGGCCGCAGATCATCTTCAGCGTGGTCGTCTTGCCGGCGCCGTTCGGCCCGACCAGCCCGAAGATCTCGCCGGGGGGGATGTCGAGGTCCAGGTGGTCCGCGGCGACGATCTCCGACGCGCCGGCGGAACCGGTCGGCGCGTCGTACACCTTCGTCAGGCGCTCGAGGCGGACCGCCGGCGCCGCAACCCCGTCTACGTGAGTGGTATGCACGCTCGCTCCCTGCGTGTGTCGTAGGCCTCCGGCCTGCGCGAGAGGGTTCCGTGCCGAGGGCGCATTTCCTGTGAGGCGGCGCCGGGCCGGTCACAGGCGGCGCCGGAACGCGTCGGGATCGTTCAGGAACTCGCGCGTGAGCCGGACGTGCTCGAGGTCCTCGCCGACCACGGGAACTCCTGCCGGGCCGAGGGCGCGGACGCGCGCCGGATCCCGGACAGGAACAGGCCTGGCATCCTACGGCCGCACGGCAGGGACGCGGTCCGCCGCGGCGCGCCGAAGACGCGCGAGGAGCGCGCCGTGCGGCGCGACGTCCGTGGGCACGCCGTTGCGCAGCGCGATCGCGAGCCCGGACGGCGATGCGACGCGCGTGCCCGGCAGGATCACGCCGATCAGGTTGAGCGGGTCGGCGGACGAGATGACGACGTCCTCGGACTCGTCGGGCGCGCGGCGCACCGCGCGCAGCGCCTCGACCGCCTCCGGCAGCGCGAACTGCTCACCGGTGAACCCGCGGACGAAGCGCCCACCGCGAATTGTGCCCTGCGCCTCCCACCGGCGGTAGCGCTCGAGCAGCTGGCGCCACGCGGGCGCCCCGCGCTCGCGCGCGAGCAGGTCCCGGAATACGACCCCGTACCGCCGGAGCAGCTGCCGCGCCCAGACGTCCAGCCGCTCGTCCGGATCCATGGGATCCGTCCCGGCCTGCCAGGTGGCCCACCGTCCGGCCGGTAGCGACCGCCCCGCCGGGTGCGCGCCGACGAGCGCCAGCGCCCGGCGGTGGCGGCGGCGGGTCCGTGGTGCGCCCTGCATGAGCCGGCGTAGCCCGGCGAACCCGTCGCCGGTGACGACGCCGCAGGCGACGAGCTCCCAGAGCGCCGCCTCCACCTCGGCGGGAAGGCGCCGCACCGCGCGCGCGATCTCCGGGAGAAACGACGCGCCCCGGTCCGCGAGGTGCCGCGCGACGTCGAGGGCGGCGTGACTCAGACCCGCAGGCTCCGAGGTCTCGGCGGCCCGCTCAAGGAACGCGGGCAGATCCTCCCGCACGACCAGCGCGATCGGGACCGCGCGCGAGACCCCGGGGCGCCTGCGGCCGGAACGGGGCGGGACGCCGTCCGTGTCCGGCTCGAGCGGGGAGGGGCCCTGGGTGAGCCGTCCCCACGTGAGGGTCCCGGCGAGACAGAGCGCGTCCAGATCGGCGGGATCGTACTGGCGGATCCGCGCGGGGAGCACCTGCTCCTCCCAGGCCGGTGCTGCGATCTCGACGCCCTGCAGCATCGCGACGACCGCGGCGATCCCGTCGCGGCCGTGGAGCTTCGTGCCCGGGGACACGTGCTGCCAGCGCAGCAGGAACCGCATGAGCATCACCGGTTCGACCGGCTCGATCTCGCGGCGCAGCCGTCCGAGCGTCAGGCGGTGAATGCGCGCCAGGAGGCGCCGCTCGCACCACTCCTCGCCGGACGTGCCCGGGGTGAAGCGTCCGCGCAGCACGGCACCCGCGCCCTCGAGCACCGCAAGCGCCGCCTCGACGTCCGGCGCCCGGAGGCCGGTCCGCGCGGCAAGATCCTCGGATGTCGTCGGCCCGAGGCACTGCACCCAGCCGTGCACGATCTCGCGCACCGCGTCGCTGTGACCGATCTCCACGGCCGCGCACGTCTCTCCGGCGGCCGGCGCCGGCTCGAACCGCGCGTCCGGACACGCGGCCGCGACGAGCGCGGCCCGTTCGACGGCCGCGTACGCGCGCCGCTCGCGCCCATCCGGATCGCGCCAGATCGCGACCGCGGCGCGGCCCGACCCGATGAGATCGCCGGCGAGGCCCGGCCCGCCGCAGGACGCCACCTCGGCCGCGGGCAGCACACCGACCGTGAGGAGATGGTCGTGCAGCTCGTCGGCGTTCCGGACGTCCGGCCACGCCTGCGCGGCGACGTCGGCGATCGCGGCCGCGTCGAGCGCGCCGACGCCGCGGGCGAGATCGGGGTCGGTCCGCCGAAGCGACACCGCCCGCGCGCGCCGCTCCTCGAGCGGCGCGTCGTCCAGGAACGCGTAGGGGTTCGCGTTGAGGATCTCCTGCGACATCGCCGACGGGGTCGGCGTCTCGACCGCGACGGCACGGATCCGCCCCGCCTCCAGCGCTCCCAGTACGGCCCGGAGGCCGTCGAGGTCCATCGCCTCGTGGAGGCAGTTGCGGATCGTCTCCGTTACCAGCGGATGATCGGGCGGCTCGATCGGGCCCATGTGGTTGTCCTGGCAGCCGACCTGCTCCGGAAACACCGCGCCGAGCAGGTCCTCCGCGCGCATGCGCTGGATCGGCATGGGCACGCGGCGCCCGCCGGAGTGGCGCAGCAGCGCGAGCGACCGGGTCGCGTTCCACCGCCAGCGCGTCGGGAACAGCGGCGTGGCGAGCATTGCCTGGATCAGATCCTCCTCCGCGGTCCGGGTTCGCACGAACCCGAAGAGGCTGTCGAGCGGGAAGCTGTGCTGCTGGCTCAGCGACAGGACGATGCCGTCGTCCGTCGCCGCGGCCTGGAGCTCGAAGTCGAACGTCAGGCAGAAGCGCTTCCGGAGCGCGAGTCCCCACGCGCGGTTGATGCGCGCGCCGAACGGGGTGTGCAGCACCACCTGCATCCCGCCCGACTCATCGAAAAACCGCTCCGCCACGATCGTGTCCTGCGTCGGGACGCAGCCGAGCGCCGCCACCGTCTCGGCGACGTAGGCCACCGCCTGCGCCGCGCCGTCCGGGTCCACGCCGGTCTCCGAGGCGAGCCACGCCTCCGCCCTCGGGCGATCTGCGAGGCGCTCGGCGATCTCGCGGCGCAAGCCCGCGACCGCGCCGGACAGTTCCGGGGTGCGGGCCGGCGCCTCTCCGAGCCAGAACGGCACCGACGGCGGAGCGCCGTGGGCGTCGACCACGCGCACGCGGCCGGCTTCGATGCGGCGGATCCGCCACGACGTGTTGCCGAGCAGGAAGATCTCGCCGGCCATGCTTTCGAT
>Ga0209415_10006612_pt1 | contig 20516 bp, 11 predicted proteins | sample PeaSoiSIISIP2007_FD_187696 | JGI IMG/M metagenome (GOLD analysis project Ga0209415, IMG submission 187696) | Peat soil microbial communities from Weissenstadt, Germany - SII-SIP-2007 (SPAdes) (version 2) | ecosystem: Environmental > Terrestrial > Soil > Wetlands > Peat | place: Germany...
CAAGCTTATCACCGACTGGCTCGGCGAAAACGACAATGCGGAACTGGCGCCCTTCACCAAGCCCGTCAAACGCGGCCTGGACACGCTGCAGCAGGCGACCCTGTGGCTCGCCCAGCATGGCCTGGCGAACCCCAACGATGCGGGTGCGGCCGCCACCGACTATCTGCGCATGATGGGCATCGTCGTGCTCGGCTTCATGTGGGCGCGCATGGCGAAGGTGGCACGGGCCAACCTCGCCGCAGCCACCGCCAACAAGGCGTTCTACGAAGCCAAGCTCGTCTCCGCAAAATACTGGATGGAACGCATGATCCCGGAATGCGCGATGCTGTTCGAACGCATCCAGGCCGGCAGCGAAACCATCATGGCCTACGAGACCGACGTGGCCTGAGCCAAATCTTCACCTTCCCGTTGTGGGAGGCGAAGGACGAATTTACGCCGCTTCGGCCATCTGCGAGAGTTGCGCAAGCAGCGCCTGAACACCCTTCAGGCGCTGTTCTGCTTGCGGCCAGTCGCGGGCGGCCGACACGGCGATGGTTTGCCGATCATCCCGCCGGCACCATCGGCGCCATCGCATTCCTGCTGATCCTCACGCAGAGCTGGCTTCATCTGTCCCTGCGCGCTCCATACAGCTATCAGATGCACTATGCAGAACTCAAGCCGATCCAGAAAGCCTGGATCACTTACGACTCCCCCGGTCATCCGAGCATCCAAATCGACCAGGTCCCCCAGCCGCATGGCTGGTGGCATTTGTACTTGTTTCCCGGTTACCGCGGTGCGGTCAATTACGATTACGGCGACTTCCGCGCCTGTGAAGAAGTCTTTCAGGGCATCGCTCCCGATCAAGCCACGCCCATCGTGCGCCGGCTGATGACGTTCTATCTCTCGTCACAATTCGTCTGCTTTTTCAATCCCTATTACGTCTTCCTATTTGTTAACACCGCGTTTTGGCTGGCGGGAACGCTGGCGGGATTCGGATTTGCACGCCGATTGACCGACGTCCCCACCGCGACCGTCTTTGCCTTGTTCATTGCCACAGGATGCGGATTCATTTTTTTCGTGAATCAGCCGGCCAGCTACCTCAGCGGCTATGCCACGGAAATGGTGGTGATCTATCTCTTTGAGCGTCTGATCGTCGTCGACGGGAATCGCGGCAACACCTGGCTGTTCGCACTGCTCTACGGCCTGGGGATGCTGGTGACGGACCTCATGCCCCTGCTGATGTTTTTCCCCATCTACGCCATCGCCCGGCTCTCGCCCCTGAGACGAACCCTCCTCTCGCTGGCGTTGGCGTGCTGCTGTTACGCGGGCACGCTGGCGTTCCTCGCTTACGTCGCCCGAGTTCCCAACGTCGCGGGTAACTTCGATATTCTCGCCACGCCTTTCGCCGAACTGAAAAACTGCACGCCCGACAAGCTGTATATTCTGTGCCTGGAGTTTCTCAACCGCTTCGCCATGGATATGTTTCACGGGTTTCTGATATTGCCGCTGTTGCCGGCGATATTGGGGCTGGCATTCCTGCGCGAGCGACGGCGCATCCCGAGCATTGTGGCGCTTCTGCTTCCCGCGGTTTGCACGGTGGGGCTTTTGGAATTTTCAGGCGCCCGCTTCCGGGATTGGCCGCTGGCCGCGCTGCCGCGGTTGGCATACATCGCCTATCCGGCCGTCTATCTGCTGGCGGCCATCGGGCTGGTCGAAGGCAGCCGGACAATTTTCCGGAATTGGCCCCGGCTCGCGCGCCTCGCCCCGTACCTCTTCCTGATCGCCATCTTCGTGTTGAACAATCTGGACGTTTTCGGCGTTCCGGCGACTTACTATCACTTCTATTTCGGGCTGAATAGCAGCGGGTTCATGCCCTTCCGCGAGCCTCATCCGTGAACGTCGCCACGGTTGCGTATTGGGGCCCCGACCGATCCAGCCGGCTTTCAATGACGGAGAATCCGCCGGCTTCAAAGGCGGCCGCGGGAATTTTCGAGCAGGCGACTTCGGCTTGTGCCCGCGCCGACGGCCCGACTCGATCCTTCACCCGCGCCAGCGTCACGTGCGGCGTCCAACGGCGCCCCTCCAACGGAAATCCGGCCGCGTGACATGCCTGGTCAATCGCGTTCTGAAGCTTGGCGCAGTTTCCCGCTTCATCCTCCAACGCCGCCGCCACGATGCGGATCGGGCCCTGCGGCGGAAGACAGACGACTCCTGCCGTCGCGAGCCGGATCGGCTCGGGCATTGGAATTGTCCGCAATTGATCCAGGACCTGGGGCAATTTCGAATCGTCCGTTTCACCCAGGAATTTCAGGGTGAGGTGCAACTGTTCGGGCCGCGTCCATTTCGCCTTGAACGTCGGACGCAATAAATCCCGCATCCTTTGCAGATGCCGGCGAACGTCGTCGGGAAGTTCGATGGCGATGAAAAGGCGCATGCGAAGCCGCCGTCAAAAACTCATGGCCGATTTGAATTTCTCCCATCGTTCGTCGATCTGCTCGCGGGTGGCGGCCGACAGGCCGGCCAGGGAGAAATCCGAAATCGTGAAGCTGGCGACGACTGTGCCGAACGCCAGGGCCCTTCTCAACGCGGCGGCGGTGAGATTTCCCTGGGTCACCAGGTATCCCATCATCCCCCCGGCAAAGCTGTCGCCGGCGCCGGTGGGATCGACGACTTTGTCGGCCGGGTAGGCCGGCAACACGAACGTGTCGCGCTCGCTCACCAGCAGGCAGCCGTGCTCGCCCTTTTTGACGACGACGAATTTCGGCCCCATTTTCAGGACGTCCCTCGCGGCTGCGATCACGTTTTTCGTGCCCGTCAGCAGCCGGGCCTCGCCGTCGTTCAACACCAGCCCGTGGATCTTGCCCAACAATTTGTCCAGGTGCGCCCGTTCGGTCTGAATCCAGAGGTTCATGGTATCGGCCACGACCAGCTTCGCCGATTTGAGCATCGCCTGCGTCTCGTACTGCAGGGCCGGATGCGTGTTGGCGAGGAAAACGAACTGGCTGTCGAGGAATTCCGGCGGGATTTTCGCCGCGCGCTCGGCGAGGACGTTCAGATCGACCTCGACGGTCTCGGCCTCGTTCATGTCCTTCAAATAAGACCCATGCCAGCGGAACGTCTTGGAGCCTTTGCGGATTTCCAATCCGGCCGTGTCGATATGTTTCCCCTGGAAGACGTCCAGCAGCGGCCTGGGGCAATCCTCGCCGACGACGCCGACGAGACGCACCGGCGTGAAGAACGACGCCGCGTGTGAGAAATAGACCGCCGATCCGCCGATGACGTCCTGCCGAGAGCCAAACGGCGTCTCGACGGTGTCGATTCCGATGGAGCCGGTGACGAGAAGCGACATTGGAACTCCAGAAAGGGCAAATTCGAAACTCGAAATTCGAATGACGAATCAAATTCGAAGTCTGAAATTCGAATTTTGAGTTTCGAATTTGATTCGAATTTCGAATTTCGGGTTTCGAATTTCCATGGTTTGCTCCAATCCTGTCACGGCACGGCTGTCGTGTCCAGCGCCGGCGAGCTAAGATATTCGCCCATGCCGCCTCCCGCCTATCTCCGCCCGTATCTCGATGCCGTTCAGCGGCATGGGGCGAAGTTTGAATCGCTGCTCTGGGCCAATCCGTCGGCGCAGGCGGCGCGCTTTGCGGCGCTGGTGCGACGGTGCGAGCTGGAAGGGCGGGTGGTTCTGGACGCCGGCTGCGGGCGCGGGGATTTTCTCGACTATCTCCTGGATCAGGACATCCATCCCATCCGATACATCGGCATCGAAGCCGTCGAAACCCTGGCCCAGGCGGCGGACGCGAAAATTCCGCCCGACGCGGTCATCGTCCGCGGCGATTTCATCGACAACCCGGCCCTGCTCGACCAAAACGCGCACGTCATCGTCTTCTGCGGATCGCTGAATACGGTGGGGGCCGGCGACTTTTACCAAACGCTCCGCCTCGCCTGGCATTACGCCAGGAGCGAGTTGGCGTTCAATTTCCTCTGCTCCCCGCGGCTGGCATCGGGCAAGCATCTCACCTGGCATCCCATCGCCGACGTACTGGAATTCGCCCAAGCTCTGACCATCGACGTGGCCCTCGACGATAGCTACCGCGACGGCGATTGCACGATCGTGATGAGAAAAGCAGGGCACCCTGCCGACTGAAGACAGGCCGCGCTAATGGACGCCTGAGAGCCGCGCCAAGCGTTCGTACAACGCCGCGGCGGTTCGGGCGCCGGCGTGCAGGCAGTCCAGGTCGAATTTCTCGTTGGGGGAATGCACCCGATCGTCCGGCAAGGCGAATCCTACCAGCAATGTGTCGATCCCTAAATTCGATTTGATGAGATCGACGACAGGAACGCTGCCGCCGCTGCGGATCAGCGCGGGGCGCACGCCGAAGCCCATCTCGACCGCCTCGGAGGCCAGTTCCATGGCCGGACTGTGTATCGGCACGAGAATGGCCGGCGTATCGCTGTGGGGAATCACCTCAATCGCGGCATATTTCGGACATCGTTGCCGCATCGTTTCCGTGAACGCCTCGCGCACGGCGATGGGGTCCTGGTTGGGAACCAGGCGCATGGAGACCTTCGCGGAGGCCTTGGATGGGATGACGGTCTTGGCGCCGGGGCCTTGGTAACCGGAGGTCAGCCCGTTGATGTCGCACGTCGGCCTTGCCCACGTCCGCTCCAGGACGCTGTAGCCGACTTCGCCGTGCAGGCCGGGTAATTTCAAATCGGCGGCATACTGCTTCTCGTTGAGAGGCAGCTTGGCCCACGACGCGCGTTCCTCGGCCGTCAGGGGGATCACCTTGTCGTAGAACCCGGGGACGTTCACGCGCCCGTCGCGGTCGTGGAGCGTCGCCAGCAACTCGCAGAGCACGTTGGCCGCGTTGGGCACGGCCCCGCCGAACAGGCCGCTGTGCAGATCGTGGGACGGACCGGTGACGACGACCTCGACGTAGACCAGTCCGCGCAAGCCGACGGAGATGGCGGGGATTCCGCGGGCAAATTGATTGGTGTCGCTGATGACGGCGATGTTGGCACGAAGGAATTCGCGATGGTCGCGCACGAACTCGGCAAGATTGGCCGAGCCGATCTCCTCCTCTCCCTCGATCAACAACGTGAGGTTGACGGGCAATCCCGCGTGCGCCTGCCACGCCAGGATCGCCTCGACGTGCGCCCAGACCTGCCCCTTGTCGTCGGCCGCGCCGCGGGCGTAGATCGCATTGTCGCGCACGGTCGGTTCAAACGGCGGGCTGGTCCACAACTCCAGCGGCTCGGGGGGTTGGACGTCATAATGGCCATAAAGCAGCACGGTGGCCCGGCCGGCGACGTGCTTATTTTTCGCCACGACAATTGGAGCCCCGCTTGCAGCGCCGGTGGGCATGATCTTCACGTCCAGCCCGCCGAATGAAAGATGGTCGGCGAGCCATTGGGCGCAACGCCGCATGTCCGGTTTGTGCTCGGGCTTGGTGCTGACGCTGGGAATGGCCAGGAATTCCTTGAGCGCCGCCACAGCTTGCTCGCGCCGGGAGTCGATGGTTTGAAGAACGGCCTGGAGCATTGCGGCAGATTACCCGCCGCCGCCGGATCGCTCAAATGTTTCAATCCTCTGACAAAAAGGCTGACACAGAGATCACAGAGGACACAGAGAGCACAGAGGAATACTGAATTTATAGCTTAATCTCTGTGTCCCCTGTGTCCCCTGTGTCCTCTGTGCTCTCTGTGGTTTTCTTAGGCGATGTTGAAGACTATTTCACCGGCCCGGATGCCGCAGGGGATACACCGTCCAAAAATACATCACCAGCAGCGCCGCTATCCAAATGGCGAAACTCACGCACAATACCTTGAACAAAACGGGGCGCGGCACCAAGCGGGGGGGCGGTTTGTCCGTCGGGGCTTTCCCTTTGGCCGGGGGTTTCAACATTTCGTCGGAACGTGGTAGGCGGATTCAAATGCCTTCGTGAAGTCGTAAACGTTGCGGAAATCGTCGATGGTGTCGTCGGGGGTCGTGGACATCGCCTCGTGGCGGGCCAGGCTGAATACGATTCGCCCGAAATCCAACGTGCAGGTGATGTTCCATTTGCGAAGAACGGTCTGGGCCAGAAACCCCCATTGCTTAGTCGCCAGTTCCCGCAATCCATGGCACAACTGCTGCCCCGTGACGTGCCTGCCTATGCCCGGCTTCAGCGCCGGACCGAATACCCGGCACACGGTATATGCCAGACCCCGTTGCACGAACTCGTAGGCCGCGATCGGATACTCCCCCAGATCGTCGGCCGCGCGTTCGAGGACAACCGGCTGTTCCATCTTGTCAGACGGAGGCATGGAGGAAAGTCTAACAAGATCGATGTCAAATGGCCAATAGGCAAAGGCGATCTTGACCGAAGATTTCCCCCCGCCATTCCATCTGCGGATTTATTGTCGAAAGCCATTGCCGAGGGGGAGAAATATACGGCTGATTTGCTATGATGGGGAAATGCACTGTCGAAATCTTCTGTGCGCGGGAATTGGGTTCTTGGGATTGAGCTTGGGACTGACGGCTTGCGACATAGCGCCGCCGGAGGTTTTCGATCCGCGGTTGATGCAGCAGGATGAGCGCACCAACGTCGGCGAGGGCAACCCCGAGACCCTTCGTCCGTTGCCATCCACACGGCAGGACGCCTTCACGGACATCGGTCCGGAGGGTGAATCGAGCGTGAACGGCGAGCCGGTTCGTCCCACGACCGGACCGGACATCGACGCCGGGCCCATCGTGCGCATGGGGCTGCACGAGATCATCCATCGCGCCGTCGCCAACAACCATGACGTCAAGGTCGCCGCCTACCAGCCCGCCATCGAAGGCGCGCGGGTGATCGAGGCCCTGGCCAATTTCGATCCGGTTTTCTTTACTAATCTTCAATACCAGCAAAAGCACGACCTTAACGCCGGCACCATCTACAACAGCTTCACCGGCGGCGCGCCGTTCACCAGCTTCATTCTCGATTCCGACGTGGGCACGCTGCAAACCGGCGTCCAGCAGAATCTCGCCAGCGGTGGGCAGCTTCAACTCCAATATCAAGCCACCTACAACTGGTTCCTTCCCCAGCAGACGCAGTTCAGCCCATTTTATGAAAATGATCTGACGCTTTCGATCACCCAACCGTTGCTGCGGAATTTCGGCTACGACACCAACCACGCACAGATCGTCATCAACCGGCTCAACCAGAAGGTCAGCCGCCTGGAGTTCCGCAAATCCGTCGAACAAAACGCCGCGGACATCGAAAAGGCCTACTGGCAACTCGTCCAGGCCGAGCGCGACATCCGGATTCAGGAGCAGCTCATCGCCCAGACGGAGCAGACGTACAACGTCCTGTTCAACCGGATGCAGCAAAAGATCGACGTCAGCCCTCTGCAAGTTGCCCAGACGCAGACGCAACTGGAACTTCGGCGCAGCCAATTGATCCAGTTCAAGGCGCAGGCCCGCGATTTGTCCGACCAGATCAAGGGGCTGATGAGCGATCCGGAATATCCCGTCAGTTCCGGCGTGCTCATCCTGCCCGCCGACGACCCGGTCGAGGAGCCGATCGTTTTTGACCTCCAAGACGAAATCGACACGGCCATGGAAAACCGGCTTGAGTTGGGCGAGCAACAGTTGAAGGTGGACGCTGCGGTCGTCACCGTCGGCGTGGCCAAAAACAATCTGCTCCCGCAACTTGATTTCGTCGGCTCGGTGGGTCCCCAGAGCGTTTCCGGCGATTTCGGACCCACCTTCACCGGCCTGGATTTCTCCCACGTCGATTTCACCGTCGGGTTCAAACTGCAAATGCCCATCGGCAACCGCGCCGCCCGCGCTATTTACCAGCGATCCCTCTATCAGCACATGCAGACCATCGAGCAGTATCGATCCTACATCGAGTCAATTGCCGTCGACGTGAAGACGGCCGCTCGAGCGGTGCAGACCACGTGGGAAGTGACCCGCTCCAGCCGCCGGTCGCGGTTTGCCGCCGAAGACGCGCTGATGCGCATCAACACGCGCGAGCAGAGCGGCGAGCCGCTCACCCCCGAATTCGTCCAGCTCAAGTTGCAGATTCAGGACGCCCTGGCTGAATCGCGCCAAAACGAAGCGCAGGCCATCGCCAATTACAACATTGCGCTGTCCGCCCTGGAAAGAGCCAAGGGGACGATCCTGCGTTATGACAACGTCGTGTTGCAGGAAGATCCGCTGAAGCTCCAGGGGAACAGCCTGGTCCGTTAGCGGCAATTTCGTCACCTTTTCTGCGGCCGCGGTTACGCGGCGTTTGGTATTCAGATGAAATTCCAGGTCATCGGCCAAAACCGCGACACCGGCGCTCGAATGACGTTGGAATTCGAGGCCGAGAGCAAAGCCGCCGCCGAGCGCAAGGCCACCGGCCAGGGCATGTCCGTTCATCGCGTGATGGACATAACCGACGGCTATCCCCCGCAATCCCACGTTCCCAATCCCCGCGCCGGCAATGTCCGTCGCTCCGCCGGCGGCGGGAAGTTCAAAGCCATCCTGATCCTCCTGATTATCCTGGCTGTAGTCTGGCATTTCCGCGCCTGGATCATGCATCGCATCGGAATGCAGCAGTGAATGACCACCAAAGGCGAGGCAGCTTGCTGCCTCGGGGCATTCATCCCACCATCGCCTCCGCCATTTCCGCCCGGCTCAGCGAATGCTGAACCTTGTGCACCGGCATCCAGCGCGATGCGATCAACTGGAAAATCGCCACGCCCAGCATTCCGATGAACACCCAGTGCAATCCGCCGTCGATGATCCAGCCGGCGGAGTGCAGGATCGCCGGAGGCAGGTGGGCGCGGGTGTGCGGATCGAGCAGGGAAGCCGGCGTTACGCCGGAGGATTCCAGGCCAAGGAGCCTCGGACGGGTGATGATGTTGAACAGCGCGCCCAGAATCCCGATGCCCACCGATCCACCCGCGGTGCGGAAAAACTGAACGCTGCTGGTGACGATCCCGCGGCGTTGCCAACTCACGGCGTTCTGGGCCGACAGTAGAAAACTCATGGCACACGGCCCGAATCCCAAACCGGTCAGGGCCAGCACGGCCGCCAAAACGTGTTTTGACACGCCGAACGCCGTACAGGCAAGCAGCCCGCTGAACCCCACCGCGATGATCGCCGAGCCGAGCATGGAGGTATTTCGGAACCCCCATCGGACGACGAGCGGGGCGGCGACGATTCCGGAAGCGGCCCAGGTGAGCATGACGGGCGAGACGACCCATGCCGCCGATCCCGGTCCGCCCCCGCGCACGCCCTGGACATATAACGGCACGAAGGTGTCGAGGCTCAGGAATCCGATGCCCAGCAGGCAACTCCCCAGCAGCGACGGGCCGATGGATCGGTTCATCAGCAAATCCACCGGCATGATCGGGTTGGCGGATTGACGTTCATTGACGATGAAGAAGATCGCGGCGACGGCCGCCAGCGCCGCCAGCGCCAGCGAGACGTTCATCGGCCAGCCGCCCGGCCCCAGACGCGACACCAGCATCAGCAGCGCCATGCACGCCACGCCCAGCGAGGCGATCCCCGGCATATCCAGATGCACCGAACGCGGCTTCTCCTGATCGTGGTAAAATCGCACCAGCACCAGCATCCCCAGCAGGCCGAACGGCAGGTTTACAAAGAAGATCGATTGCCAGCCCAGCGTGACCACGAGGAACCATCCCAGCGCCGGCCCGGCAAGCGATGCCGTCCCCCACACCGCGCTGAAAAGCCCCTGAATCCGGGCGCGCTCTTCCAGGGTGAAAATATCGCCGAGGATCGTCAAAACCACCGGCATGATACCGCCCGCCCCCAGCCCCATCAGACCGCGATAGGCGATCAATTCCGGCATCGACCGCGAACTGGCCGCCAGCAACGAACTGATCGAAAACAACGCGATCGCGAAAAGGATGACCCGCTTTCTTCCCAGCGTATCGGCCAATCGGCCATACAGCGGCATGCTCACCGTGCAGGCCAGCAGATAAATCGACGCCACCCATGAATAATGTTCCAGCCCATGCAACGACCCGATGATCGTCGGCATGGCCGTGCTGGTCACCGTTTGTTCCATGGACGCCAAAACCATGACCAGCATCAGGGCGGCCGTCACCCATCTTCGATCCAGCTTTGGCCGGGTCCGTCCCGCCGCCACGATTTGCACGGGCGAAGCCGGCACCATGTCCACCGGCACCGCCCCGTTGCCCCCATGCCCCGTCCCCGGCGCAATCACGCCGATGGCCGCAATCGTCTCCGCGCACTCCTGGCAACCATCCATTGGCGTACAACATCCTTCCAAATCAACTGCTACAACACACGGTGATGGATCGGAGAGTATACGCGAACGGCATGATCCGCGGCGATTAGCCGACCTGCGGTCGGGAAATGCGCTGGCGTCCTTATGTCTTGCTGATCGCGTTATTTGAGCGCAGGACATCGGCGATCCACTGAATCGGGTGCAGCGCGCTGCGGCCCGCGCCGTCTTTGATCTGATGCCGGCACGAAGTGCCCGGGGCCAACACGATGGTTTGGGGCGGAGCTTGCCGAACCGGCCCGAAAACCGAAAGCTCGCCGATCCGCATCGACAAGTCGTAATGTTCCGCGGTGAAGCCGAACGATCCGGCCATTCCGCAGCAGCCCGATGGCAGCACCGTCAATCGCTCGCCCGCAAAACGCCGCAGCAGCGCCGCGCTCGTCTCGTCGCCCCACAATGCTTTCTGATGGCAATGGCCGTGCAGCAAAATCGGCGGCCCGCCCGCCTCGGGCAACGAAGGTTTCTTCGGATGTTCGTCCCAGAAGCGATGGATGAAATCCTCGACCATCATTGCCTTGCCGGCCAGGTGACGCCGAAGATCCATGTTCGTCTCCAGCCGCAATTGCAACCAATCGTCTTTTATCGCGCTGAGACAGGACGGCTCGCAAACAAGCACTGCTTTGACTCCGTCGTCGAGGATGAATTCACGCAGGTCGCCGAGGGTTCGATCGGCCGTTCGAATGGCCCCGGCCAACAGCCCCGTCGATATCATAGCGCGGCCGCAGCATCCGACGTGCGGCAATTCCACCGCGTATCCCAGCGATTCCATCGCCTCCACGGCGGCGCGGCCCACCTCCGGCTCGGTGTATGCGCTGAAGCAATCGGCAAACAATACAACCCTCGGCCGCTCCGCTCCCTCCGCCCGATCGCGTCTCTTCAACAACCGGTAGAGCGACCGTTGAAACCGGGGCAGGCTTCGCCGCGGCGACAGCCCGAGCAGCCGGTTCGCCACGCCGCGCGTCGGGCCCCAGCCAGCCAGCGCGTTAAAAACACCCGGCGCCAGCGAACCCAATTGATTCATCACGCGAATGTGCCCGAACAGCCGGGCGCGCAGTGGAATGGTTCCATTCAACTTATACCGCTGCGCGGTGTATTCCGCCTTGAGCTTCGCCACGTCGACGTTGCTGGGGCACTCCGTCTTGCACGCCTTGCAGCTCAGGCACAGGTCGAGCGTTTTCAGGGTATCCGGATCGTCCCATGCCGGCGCTTGCCCGGTGATGGCCAATCGCAGGGCGTTGCCGCGGCCGCGCGTGGAATGCCGCTCGTCTAGCGTCGCCCGGTACGACGGACACATGGTTCCGCCGAAGGTCTTTCGGCAAAACCCGGCGCCGTTGCACCGCTCCACCGCGCCGCCAAGTCCGTCTTGATCCGAATAATCGAAGTAAGTCTGAATCTGGCCCGTTTTGAAATCGCCGGCCTGGGCCTGTACCCGAAGGTTCTCGGTGATGCTGCCCGGCGCACCCGCCTGAACGATGATTCCCGGATTGAGAATCCCCGCCGGATCGAAAACCTTTTTGATCTCGGCGAAAGCCTCCATCAATTCCGGTCCGTAGAACGTCTCCAGAAGCGGCCCGCGAGCGCGACCGTCGCCGTGTTCCCCCGACATGACGCCCCCGCAATCGCGCGCCAACTCCGCCACTTCGATCGCGATCTGGCGCATGGATTGCAGGTCCTTCGGCTCGTGAAGGTCAAGCATCGGCCGCACGTGCAGAACTCCCACCGAGGCGTGCGCATAATAGGCCGCCGACGTCCCGTGCTCGGCGACGATCCGGCGGAACCCTTTGACGAATCTCGCCAGGTTTTCGACGGGGATCGAATTGTCTTCGACGAAAGTCACCGGCTTTCGCGTGCCGGAAACGGTGTGCAACAGCGCCTCGCCGGACTTGCGCAGCGTCCACGCCCGGAGCATGGAACCTGAATCCCGATAAACTGCCATCGCCGAGTTCGGAAGGATCGCCCGCAGGGCATCGAACCGCGAATCGAGTTGATCCACCGATGGCCCGTCCGGCCGCTCCGCCTGATATTCAACGTACAGCGCGGCCTTGGCGCCGGCGCCCCGGACCGTTGGGATCAGATCGGCGTACGGCCGGCATTCGGTGTTGTTCCGAGCGGCGTCGAGCACCACGTCATCGAGCAATTCGACGGCCGAGGCGCCGCTGGCCAGGATCGCGGGCACGGATTCGATGGCCGCCTCGACCGATTCGAACGCCGCGATCGCCAGCCCCCGCGCCAACGGCATCGGATGAAGTTTCAGTTTCGCCCCAACGACGACGGCCAGCGTCCCTTCGCTTCCGCATATCAAGCCGGAAAGGTCGAGGTCCTCGGGCCCCACGCCGCGGTCCAATTGGCTTAGAATCAGGTCCAGCCCATACCCCGCGTTACGCCGAACGAGCTTGGGAAATTTGCGGCGAATCTCGTCGGCGTTACGCCCAACGATCGATAAAACCTGCTCGGCAAGCCGCAGCGCCGCCGCATCCCGCCGGCCCGCCCCCGGCTCCAGCCACGTCTCCTGACCATTCGAGAGAACGACTTGCACTCCAGCTAGATTTTCGCTGGTTCGACCATACCGCACGGAACGCGCTCCCGCCGCGTTGTTGCCGATGCAACCCCCGATCGACGCTTGAGCCATCGACGCCGGGTCCACCGCGAAAAACAAACCCGTTGCCCGCTCGCCCAGTGCGCGGTTCAATTCGTCGATCGTCACGCCCGGCTCGACCTGGCAACTTTGGCCCTCGGCGTCGATATCCACCACCCGGCGAAAGTTCGGCGACAGATCGAACACGACGGCATGGTTAACCCCTTGACCCGCCAGGCTCGTTCCCCCGCCACGCGGCAACACCGCCACCCCGTGCTCGCCACAATACCGCATCGCTCGGCGCAACCCCTCGGCATCCCGCGGCAACACCACGCCGATCGGCTCAACCTGATAAAGCGACGCATCCGTCGCATACAGAAGCCGGTCGTGACGATCGAAACGAACCTCGCCAACGTCAAGGCTCGACAAGTCCGCGGCAATCGCCGCCCGCCGACGTTCCGATGTTGTCATCATCGAGTCAGCATCATCATTGCCAAGGACCGGAATGGCAAAGGCCGTATCAGCAGAGTTGCGAGTTGCGGGTTGGGAGTAAAGTCATTGGGGGTTCGCTCGCAACTCGCAACTATTCACCCTGTCGCGAAAGCGGAACGATTTTTCCGATTTTGCGTCTGAAAATGCCACACTTTGCCCCGGAATGTCCTATTACCCCCCCCTCCCCCCGCGCTGCGCGAGAAAGTGGAGCAGTGGAACAGTAGAGCAGTAGATGGGGAAGGAAATGGCGGAGGCGAAGATGGAGCCATGGGACGACACATAGTGCCGAACATTACCCTAACTCGGCACGGAATGCAAGGGAAAAATCGTTGCGAGTAACCGGGCTCGCTCGCAACGCGCAACTCATTTGTCAGTCATTCGGCACCGTGACCGTTTTAAGGAACCGCGAATTCGGATCGCCATTGATGGCACTGCGATCGACAATGAATGCGTAACGCCGGGTGATCATGGGCTGGGCGAGAGAGTTACCCGAGGCATCCTTCATACCCACGTTCTGCCAACCCTGAACCTCGATGTAAACCGTGAACGTGTCGGATCGCGTAGTGATGAGATTGCTGATTCGCGTGAGAATCGCGCAATCAGATTGGTAATCTTCCGGCACACCGCTGTAATAAGGAGTCACCTTGGGAAAGGCGGGATCAGGCGGACTGATTATCCCGTTGGCGCTGCTCACCTCAACTGCGGGCGTTCCCGTGGGGACGCCGCCGTTGGCCACCGCCAAGTAACCCTCGGCATTTTGAAAACCGGGCGGTTTGCTGGCGGTGCCGGGGCTTGCGATGCTATTGTCAATTACGGAATTCAAATCATAGATTGATGTAAATGGCCCATGCGTAATGCGCCAAACCACGATAGCCTTGGCAAGGCTTTCATTGTCTTTGATCCAATTGGCGGAATCCTCGTTGGCCGTCACCATGGGCAACATGCTCAGCACTTTCCAGGACGCGGTGTTGATATTGATCAAGCCTTCCACGCCGACATTATCCTGTTTCGTCTGGTCAGTTGCCGCCGCGTCGGCCGTTAGCGCCGGCGTTGGGGGCACGGGCGGCGTGGCATTTTGCGCAGGATATGCGAATGTCGGCGTCGTACTCGTAGACGAGAGGTTGGGATCAAAATTAGGCAAGTAGGCATCGGTGCTGGACTGAACCGTAAGGTAATTGAAGATGTTCCTTGTCCAGGAGTAATAGTCGGGCAACGGCAAAGTTGCCGCGGTGCCATCGGGGAATTTTGCAGGTTGTATTTGTATTGCGGTGTAATAACCGGCGCTTGCCGCCATGGGAACGAATCGGCCGATGTTTTCGACCACATTTTCCTCGTCACTGCCGGTATCAATGGCGGCAAGGGAACAATCCATCGGAAGAGAATTCATTTCGAGGAAGTATTGGGTTCCCAACTGTGCGTATGCGCCCGTCGTGATCCGGATTCGGTAGGCGCCTATAAATGGAATGTCCAGCATGTCCCCGTTACGCGCGAAGCCGCCGAGGGGATGGGAATAGGGCGCGGCGACTGAAGCGCCCAGGGGATAAGCGGGGACGGAAATAGAGTTCGGGAAGTGCATCGAGCCATTAGACAAGAGGTTGACGTTGTAAATTTGGATTGGCGGGAAGGCATTGGAATGGGGGAAGCTGGAATAAGGACCCGCAGTCTGATCTTGGCCAAATACCGGCGGCATGGCAAAGGCACCGGTTTGGACTCCGCCTGCGACGGGGGCAAAGTTCGTTCCGCTCTGGCGCTGGGGAGCGGCTGTGTTGTAAAAGCCGGGGAACAAGGCCTTAAACCAAACCGGCGGTGTACCAGAGGGGAGGGGAATAGAGGCAACTGTCTGCCCCTGCTTCTGACGGACATAGCTCCACGCGAAACCGCCGCCAGCCGTTAGTCCGCTGAAGTCGTACGAATCGACGGGAACCATATCGTAAAGGTTGGGATACACCTGCGAATACAGCATGGGATACGTTGTCGACCCGGCGAGAGTTGGAGCGCCGCCAATGGTGTTAACTTCGGCAAAGGCGTTTTGGGGATCCGCTGAAGAAGTATACTGGCCGTTGGCTTGCCGGGGTCGAAGGAGCACAAGCTCGCCGCCGGTCGAAGTACCCGAAATCGATGAGCCGACGGCCCCCTTGATCACGAGTTGCAGGTTTTGGACGTAGACATCGCAGGTGTTGCAGTCTGTTTGCCCGCCGGGGCCGTACCAGGGGCCGGCGGTCGGTATGGAACCAGCACCGCCCGCTCCGGCCATGCCAGCAGGCCGCGCCGTGGCATCACCCGTATTCGCCCCCGGATTATTGTAGTTATAGTTCTCCAACAACGCATACCCATGCGGCGGGATCACAATCACGCCGACAGGCGGGGCCGTCCCCGAAGCGGTCGTTACCGAGGGTTGGGTGGAAGGAGTATTGATCGCTTGTGCTGCTTGCCCGGTCGTGGACCCAATTACCGAAACAGATGCGGGGTACGGTAGCGGGGCGGCATCATTGGTCGGATTTGTCTGAAGACGCAAGTTGGGGTAGACCTTCGTAAAGTTGACACTAGCCGCCGTCGTTCGGTTGATGAGCCCCAATTGCCAATTCACCAGCGTTAACGGGACCGTGTAGGGGTTGTAAAGCTCTACTGCCACATAGGGCTTGTTACCGTTTTGGGGGTCAGTAGCATCCGTGTTAGCATAAACTTCGCTGATAACCGGATTGGGCGCGTCACTGAAAACTTGAAGCTCAACCGGGGACTGAGCAGTGGAAGAACTGAGGGTGTCGATTTGCGAGGGATTCTGAAGCGTGACCGTTCGGCTGACGACGTTCTGGGAATTGTCGCGCAAGCCTAAGGTGTTGACGGCAGCAAGGGCGGCACGGAGCAACATCACGTTTGTGTTGGTCACGGTCGTTGCTGCGCCGACTGTGACGGGGACGTCGAGGAGTGAGACGTACTGAGTGTTAGCGCCAACCGGATCGCGGAGTGGCGAGCGGAACATGGCTTGTGGGTTTCCAGTGCCCGGGGAGGCCGCCGTCGGCGCGGTTGGATCGTAGATGTTGTAGCCATCGACGCCCGTCACGCCGAACGGTGTGGCGTTGGACGGATTTCCCGCCATCGCGCACCAGAAGGCGCGAAATAACTCCCTGAATGTGGCCGTGTTGACGTTGGCTTTTGTCGGATTGACCGACCACGGTTGAAGTTGCCAGGGGCTGTTGACGGCCTTCAGAACATTGTAGCTATTCGCCGGCGAGCTGTTCGTCGTTCCGTTGGTAAGGATTGCCGGAGGTTGGCCAGTGGTGGAGGCGGAAGCAATAAACGTATAGCTCGGGCCGGAGTAAATCCCGCCGGGCGCGTTAAAGTAATTTCCGGTGGCGGCCGCCGTGGAGTCGGGATTCGGACCGGGAAAGACGACGATGTCATTCTGGTTGTATGTGACCGTGTCGCTCCATGTACCCTTGAAATGCGGACTGCTCGGACCGCTGTAGGGCAGCATGTAGTTGCGAAGAATTGGGTCCGAAGTTGAGGGAGTCCCGCCAGTAGTATTGTAGATTTGCTGGATATAATTGGACACAGGGTTGTGTGTCACCAGAAGCGAGCGGATTGGCACTGTGCTGTTGCCCGAGAGATACGCGAAATTGGCCCCATACCAAGTAGTTGGATCAGTGGGGAGGGAGGGATTGAATGTAAAGGATGGATCATACGCCGTGCTTGGCGCGGTATTCCACAGCGAATTTGGTAGCAGGGATTCTAGAACCGATTGGGGGTTGGAAGACGCGGGGTTTCGCAGGCAGAAATGATATGCCAGCGCGGCCTCGTCGGAAAGCGGAAGCGCCTGGTAGCGCGCGCCGCTGGCGTAGTTGTTGTATCCGGGATTGCCGATCCGGCGAATTAGTTGTTGATGAAACGCCTCGCTCTGACTGATGAAATTATAATCTTGTGAGTCGGTAGCATTTACCGTCCCCCGGCCGAAGCCCTGTGGAGGAATGTTGGCATGCGTCGAATACCCATACGTCGTCGCGTTGTAGCCGATGGCTGATTCGTCGTAAGGGTCTTGCCCGGCGTTGGGAGTGGGAACCGGGGGAGGTCCCACGGTCGTAGTATTGTCATTAAAGCGATATGGATTGAGCGCGTTTAGACTCAGAGTGTGGGTGACGCTGTAGCCGGGAACGTCGGCCGTGTTGATTAATTCCTGCAGGCCGACGCTCGTCTGGAAAAGTGCCCAGGTATTGGCAGTATTGGCCCCCGTGTTCGGCGGAAAGAATGACTCGGTATCCCTGCTCCAAGCGGTGTTGGCATTGATGGCGGAATTGTTGTCGATGATGCGGACGGCGGCGTACCACGTCAGGCCGTCGAGGTCCACCCCGGGGACGCGGAAGAGAAAGGAATCAGCGACGCCATCGCCATCGGCGTCGCCGGCAACGAAGGTGTTCGCCGGACCATTGCTTGGCGGGCTAGTATTGGTTAACGCCGGAACATTGAGGCCGTTCGCCAGGGTGAGGTAGGTCGGATAGATTGGCTTAGGGGAGCCCGTCGTGCCACCGACCAACGGCTTCGCTAGAGACAATGTGATGACGTTCGTCGTCGCGACGGAATTCCTGGCAGTATATGTTGGGTCTTCGAAATCCGTCCCGATAATCGATGCCGGTGCGCCGCCAGGATAACTCGCGTTGACCTGGATCGACTGCGTGAGGTATTGCCACAGCGCGACACCCGTGTCAGTTGAGTCGGGAACTCGATCTGCCAAGTAGGGATCGCTGCCGAGTGCGGTGATAGGCAAACGGCCGTCCATTACCTGCCAGCCGCTGGCAGGGCTCACGGAGGGCGTGATATTGGAGGTCAAAGTTACGGAGGCACTCCCTGCGAGGCTGTAAAACATGGACTTATTGGTCACATCACTCGCGATGTCGCCGGGGTTGTATGTATATCCAGCAGGAGGACCCGCAACCCATGGAACGTTCGGCTGAATTGTTGGACTCACGCCCGCTTGCCCCTGATAAAAACTCCGGTTGGTGATTGTATTGGTCGTGTACGCCGTATTGCCGTGGAGGTTGCCGAAGGTGTCGTTCAGGTCATCGACGATGGTGCCTTCGCAGACTTTGGCGATGCCGCTGAGGACGGTGTCGACGTCGGAGTTCAGGACGTTCTGGGCGGAGGCGACGCGGGCGGAGCGCGTGGTCGAAATGTAGGCCGCGCCGAGAATGGCCAGCAGCAGAAGCAGGACGATGACGATGATGAGAACGGAACCGGCGCGCATCTTGCGCAGCCGGCGGTCTATGGCGGCGATTAGAGGTTTTGCGAACAGCATAGGTTCTCCGTAGTTGCGAGTTGCGAGTTGCGAGTTGCGAGTGAAATACGAAATGAGTTCACCCAGAACTCGTGACTCACAACCCGGCACTCATAACTTCTTCAACGAACTAAGAAGCCCGGATATAAGCCGGCTCACTTCATCGGCATGAAGCAGAACTGGTTCCGTCTTCTCGCGTTGAGCGTAACCGAGTCGTTCGGCAACCATAATTTGTGTCTCCAGTTCTTGAATTGATCCTCTGGCCGTTCTCAAGAACAGGGCGAATTGTTTTGATAATCGCCTGCCCTGCCCTTCGGCAATATTCGACGGAGCGGATACGGCCGCCCGGCGCAACTGATCCGTCAGGCCGTATCGCTCGCAATCGGGAAAATCTCGCGTCAATTGATAGACTTCGACAACAAGATCCATCGCCTTTCGCCAAGCGATAAGGTCTTTATAATGAAGGGCCATGGGATCTCCGAAGTTGCGAGTTGCGTGAGTAGTTGCGCGTTGTGTGTTGCGAGTTGCGAGCGAAGACCTCGTATTCAACTCGCAACTCGCAAAATCCTGGGTTTGCTCGCAACTCGCAACTCGCAACTCGTAACTCTCCTTTCACTTCAGCCGAAAGACGTACTCATACCACGGTCCGTCCTTCACCTTATTATTCGGATCGTCCAGTTTGATGAGAATGCGAATCATCGCCGGCATGTCGTCGTGCCACGCGGCAACGTATCGGGGAGGATTGTTGTTGGGGGCGTTGAAGGCGTTGTTATTGCCGCCGTTGACAATTGTGACGAAGCTCGGGGTGGAGAGGTAGGAGCCGTAATCGCGAGCGGGGTCGAAGTTGACGTCCACTTCCCAGGGCGGGGCATACAGCGTGGGGGTCGAGTTGCCAGCAACAGCATTCAGGTACATCGAGTAGTAATCGCGCAGGGGGATGACATCGGTGAAGTAGTTGAGAAGCGCGCCGTAAGTACCGGCAAGACCAGCGGCCGTCGGATCTTCCAATTTGCCGCCAGAGATTGGCACGGGGTCGTAGCCGCGAATCAGGACCGATCCCTTGGTGTCGCCAGGGCTTGGAAGTGAGGGGCCGTCCATATGAGGGGTTCCGGTGCTGCTTCTGGGCATTCCGTACCAGCGGATGTGCTTGTTGCCGTTGGCATCAACGTAAAAGTCAATTTGTCCATCTGCGCCGATGCCGGTCATGGCGCCATAATGTGGATTGGGTGTCGTGCTGCCGGCGGGGCTGAACTGATTGTTGTCCTGCTGCATGTAATCGCCGGCGTATTCAACGATGAACTGGCTGCAATGTTGAAGGAAATAGGGCGCCATCTCGGCGAGGGAGGCGGCGTTGACGGGGGTAGAAATCGTCGGATTGCATTGCGGGCGGTTGTACCAGAGGCCGGGATCGTCGGGCAGTATGAGCTGGGCTGGAGCGGGTGAGCCACTATAGCGCGACCTTGTAAGAGGATAGACGAAAGTGGTGTATAGGGGAACGGCAGAGTTGTAGGGAATGGCGTATGGGGACAAAGTTGAGTTGAAATAGAGCGGCGGTGTTTGATTGCTTTGAACCAGAAGACAGGAATAGACGAGGGGGTTCCACCAAAGACTGGCCGCGGTGTTGTGGCTGGGGCCGGGGCCGGGGCTATAGTAACCGGCTGACTGCCAGCCCAAAATTGCGTTGGCGATAATCCGATCGAATTGATCGATGGTAGCACCAGCAATGTCGTAGCGGGAGGATTGAGCTTGCGTAACACCCCAGGCACCCAATTGCAATATTTGGGCGGCCGTTGGTTGCTGTGTTGTTATTCCTGGATCGTAGTAGTAATCGCGCGTTCCATAGCTAAGCGGAGACATATTCGCGCCGAACGGGTTTTCACCATCAACTGACAGGGGCGCCGAATGG
>Ga0209415_10006614_pt1 | contig 20507 bp, 18 predicted proteins | sample PeaSoiSIISIP2007_FD_187696 | JGI IMG/M metagenome (GOLD analysis project Ga0209415, IMG submission 187696) | Peat soil microbial communities from Weissenstadt, Germany - SII-SIP-2007 (SPAdes) (version 2) | ecosystem: Environmental > Terrestrial > Soil > Wetlands > Peat | place: Germany...
GGTCGGGGCGTCCGGATTTGAACCGGAGGCCTCCTGCGCCCAAGGCAGGCGCGCTACCAGGCTGCGCTACGCCCCGATTTGAACAACTTAACGAGTATAAGGTACTTGCCGACCCTCTACCAATTTGGATTTTGAAGTTATGAGCACGAAAAATCACAAATCAAAACATCAAATTTGATCCTTCCATTTTCTCACTCAAATGAAAGACCCGCCAAGCCAGGCGAACATATTTGATGCATCCCGGACCAGGTTGCTTTTTCGCGGCTGAAAGGAAGTCGTTATCTAGGCCTTTGCGTTAGCGGTGACCACCTTTTCAGAAGCTGAACGCAATAACATGATGGACGTGTAGAGCACCACGAAGACGACCAACCAGCGGACAGCACCGAGCGGCAGCGATTTAATAATATAGGCCGCGATGAGCACGCCAAAAACTCCTCCCAGCGTGAGTCCAAGCGCCGCCTTGGCGCTGTAGCGCTCGCTGCGAATGAAGCGGAAGCCGCCCACCGGCATCAGGAATGCGCAGGAGCCCATCATGATGGGGAAAGCCGCGCGGGGATTCATACCCAGCAAATAAATCAGAATCATGCAGGGGGCATAGAGGCCCACTCCCAATTGCTGGAACGCTGCAAACATGAAATTGGCGCCGACGGCTATCCAAAACTTTGTCCCGGTCAGCCCCAAGGCATCGCCTCCGACTGGATACCAATTCAATTGCGAGCCGAGCATGAGCAGGGCCGCGGCAAATAGGGCCAGTCCCAGACCAATCTGAATCCTGCGCTTGGGCCAACCGCTTACGATTCCCGCGCCAAACCAGGCGCCCAAAACCGCCGCCACGATCATTGAAATTAATGTTCGGAAGTCCACCGCGATCACAGCGACAAAAATGAAAGCTTCGACGATGGTCGGGAGCGCGTGGCCGACATTCATCGTGCCGGGAATTAAATCATCTGGGACCGCATGAAGAAGTTTGTAGATCGAGCTGGTGATGGCAAATGAGCCAACTCCCAGCGTGTCCATGAAATTGGCGAAAAAACCCACGCCCGCCTGCAACGCCAACTCGGCACCGGCGTCATTCTTGGAATTAGCGGCAGACTTCCTGTTTTTCCTAAGGAATGCGCTCCACACGATGATGTAGGCCACCGTGACCACGCCCAACGCAACAAGTAAGGCAGTCTTTTCCATTCAGCGTCCAATCCTATGGCGTAGAACTGCTCTCATAGCCTGCGATTCCGGCTCGCGGCTGCCTAGTATGCGGTTACACTTCCAGTCGTACAAGGCTAGATTTCCTTCCAAGACCCTCTACGGTTGGGAGTTTCTGTTGTACTCCAGGCGAGTCATGACTACCGGGGAAAGCTTTGTCCGGGCATCACCTTCATGAGCAAGCCCAACGACGCAAGAACTGTCACATAATAAGCAGTCGTCACGTGGCTTGGATGGTCCGGCAAATCCTTGGTGAAGAGCCGATACACGACGCCAGCTGCGACCAGGAAAAAAACTCCTTCCCCCAGCAACAGCCAAAGACAAAGGCACGCCGTAAGCAATACAAAGCGTTCGGATTTGTTCAGCGCTACCATCGCTTGGCCGCCATCCAAAACCCAAACGGGGATCAGATTCAGCACATTCAGCCACGCACCAGCCCTCGCAAGTGCTGCCCAAACTCCATTGCCGGTCTTCAGCCAGATTGCGGCGCAAGCAGCCGCTGCAAGCCATCCTGCGAGAGGGCCCGCCAGACTCACTGCAGCTCGAGTCTCATCTGAAACGCCAAGAGCATGCCAGCGGACATAGGCACCAAAACCCGGCAGGAAAACCGGCATATCAGCGGGAAGCCCTCTCCGCTTTATGTCGATGAAATGTCCCATCTCATGAATCAGGATCATGATTGCAAAACCAATTCCGAAACTTGCGCCGTAAAGAGTCCAGTAGACGCCCATGAAGGCTCCCAGACTCAGGATAAATTTCAGTTGGAATATAGATAGCAAAACCTTGCTTTTCGACAGAGCCACCGCCACAGGTGCTAATGGACCCAACTTACTTTTCCATCCGCTCTGAGCTTTTGATGGGGAGCCCGCGGCGACCGTGCTTTCGAGCCTTTCTATTTGGCCACGAATCCACTCACCTTGGGTTGATTCTTGAGGCAGCAGTTGCAGCGCCTGGTGCAAGGTATCTTTCGCCTTCTGCACGTCGCCTTGTTCTTCAAGAGCTTTTGCGCCAGCGGTCAATTCTTCCAGTTTTTCGGAATGTACCAGCGAGTGGCACTGGTCGCACACCAACGCACCCAAAGGCAACTCGCGGGAGCAGCGCTTACAATTTCGATTCAACTCTGGAGGCGTGATCGGCACAGTTCAGCTTGCGCGAACTAACTCGTACCCGGTTGTCCCATTGATGCTGCGGCGACCGGGAATGGCCCTAATATTTCCATGCGGGGTCCGGCCGTAAGCTTCCAGGCAATTTGAACACCCACGAATAAGATCACCAGTCCTATTAATCCTTGCGCCCCACTCCCCAGCTCGAGGAAAGGTGAGGCTATCCCTAGAAATGCGAGGGTCATCAATAGACCTCCCAAACCCACCTTCGGTTTGGCCGAAGAATCTTCTCCTGTTGGTGCTAACGTGTTTGCAGCAGGCGAACCCGAATCGGTGGAGGATTGTTGCTCGCGTGCGGGCGTATTAATCCTGCCCTGTTTGATGGCTTGAGAAATCCCGATAGGGATTGCAGCCATCGAAACAGCTACGTAGGTCAGAAGCACCGCTGCGATTTGATATCTGCGGCCGCCTATGCCTCTCGACCCCATGAGAATCGCTTTGCCCACAATATAGCCGACGGCAAGCGAGACAAATCCGATCACTAACCCGGTAACAATCGCGAAGGTCGAATAAAGGATTAGCCCAATAATTGCCCCACCCACGCCGAACAACATTCCTCGGACAAATGCGGAGTGGCTATCCTTCGGGCGCCCGCGTTCCACTTTCTCCTTGCAACTTGCGCATGCCATCATTCCGTTGATGCGGTAATAACTTCCAGTGATTTGCTGACGGCACGATTTGCAGACTTGCTCACCTGGTTTCGTCGGGTATTCAGCTGTTCCGAACTGAGGGGCCGAGTTGGTCAGGCTATTATCCGACATGCGCAGGAAAATATCACATGACTGATTTTACGGAAAGAGGAATGTTTCTTTGGGGTCGTGTAAATAATATAGCTGAATTGCGCTAGCGTCTTTTCGATTTGGCCCGGGTCGTCTTCGATATGCGCACCGCAGGCAACGCCGACCTGCCCCCCGCTCCCAACCGGAACACTCGCAGACGCGACACGCGCGCATTCTGCTTCACGGTCAAATGCTGCGCCTGGACGTCGAAGAGCGTATCCATGGGTGAGACGCGCCCGCGCAAAAACACCGGCACATGCGTTGCGCCCGTGCGCAGTGTTCGCGGATCAGGCTCCAGCAGTGCGATCTCATTGTCCGCTAGCTCCAGCGTCTCGTTGAATTCGATAATGTAGCAGCCCCGGTCCAGCTCCCACCATTGATAATTGTCTTCGGGGCGCAATCGCTTGGGAGCGATGGTCACCTGGCCTGCCGGTGCATATTCTCCGCCGCCGAAATCCAATCGTCCCACCGGATCAACTCCTGAAAGTCCGCGAATGGTTAAATCCACCCAATAGCCGTGTACCTGGTATTTGGCGCTGAGCATGCCTTGGATTCGGGATGCGGCTTGTTTGCCGGTGAGAAGTTCCATCCAGCAGACTATACCTGCAGCGTGAAACGGAGTCTAGACAATGCGCGCTAGACTGTTTTGTCTTTGGAATTGCAGAGCGGCTCCAGATTGCACTCCGCGCACTTGGGTTTGCGCGCCTGGCAGACTCGGCGCCCATGCCAGATGAGCTGATGAGAGAATAGAATCCACTTGTCTCGCGGGATCACGGCCATCAAATCCTGTTCGATTTTTTTTGGGTCGGTGTTGTGGGAAAGGTCGAGGCGGTTGGAAAGCCGCATCACGTGCGTATCCACGACCACGCCCGCGGCAATCCCAAATCCCGATCCGAGCACGACGTTGGCGGTCTTGCGCGCTACGCCCGGCAGAGTCAGCAGTTCTTCCATCGTGGCCGGGACTTTTCCGCCGAATTCCTCGACGATTCTTTTGCTCGCGCCCATGATCGATTTTGTTTTGTTGCGAAAGAAACCGGTTGGCCGAATGTCCAACTCCAATTCGCTCGGATTCGCGTAAGCAATGGCTTCCGGGGTTGGATATTTGGGGTACAGAATCTTGGCCACCTGATTTACACGCACGTCCGTGCATTGCGCGGAGAGAATTGTGGAGATAAGCAATTGGAATGGTTCTTCGTGCTCCAATTCGCACGTGGCGGCGGGATAGGCCTCATCGAGTTTCGCCAGTATCGCTGCAACCCGCTTGGGGTCTGTGTTTGTTTTTCCTGCAGATCTACTAGCGAGGGCGGGTTTTCTCGCGGGCGGCCTGCCTCCGCTCACGCCTCTTGCTTTTTTCGCGCCCTTGCCACGCGACTTTTGTGGCGGTTTGGATTTCGGCGCTTTCTTCTTGGTTTTCTTGGCCATGGCCGTCAGCCGGGGAATATACCACACCCGTTATTTTGGATTTGCAAAGTAGCCTTCCACCAGTTTTCGGAAAGCCTTGCCTCGATGGCTGAGCCGATTCTTTTCCTCACGGGTTAGCTCGGCGAACGTGCTCCCAAGTTCACGCACGTAAAATACGGGATCGTACCCGAACCCGCGTGTCCCCCGGGGCGTCTCAAGCAGCTCCCCCGCCACGAAATCCGACACAATAGTGGACACTCGCCCGCGTTTCGCCACGGCCAACACACAAACAAACCTGGCGGCTCGCTCGCCGCTCTTCTTCCCGCGCATTTCAGAAAGTAACTTCTTTATTTTGTCGCTGTCCGATGCGTCCCGCCCAGCGTATCGCGCCGATTGCACGCCGGGCGCGCCGCCAAGCGCCGGAACCACAAGTCCGGAATCGTCAGCAAGCACGGGCAAATCAACAAAGCGGCTGTAGTGGCTCGCTTTGCCAGCGCCATTTTCTCCAAATGTGGGGGCGGATTCTTCAAACGAAGGCAGGGAAGCGAAATCAGGAATGAGAGCCAGGCTCACGCGGCTATCCGATGACAGCGTTTCAGCCAGCGATTGAAACTCCGCAAGCTTGCCGGAGTTTGACGAAGCCAGCAGCAACCTAATGAGCACGGGCACTGAGTTTGAGTTTCAGCAGCGCCTGTTGTTGCGCGCGGAGTGTGCCGATTCCACCCGCGGCCAAGTCGAGCAGCCGCTGCATCTCCTCACCTGAAAACGTGCGGCCTTCCGCCGAAGCCTGAACTTCCACGAATCGTCCGCCGCCGGTCATCACTACGTTCATGTCCACCTGCGCGCGCGAGTCCTCAAGGTACGCGAGGTCCAGCAGCATTTCATCCCCTACGATGCCGACACTGGTCGCCGCGACCGAGTCAGTCAGCGGAAGCTCTTTAAGGATTCGGGCAGTCACCAGGCGCTCGAGCGCCATCGCCAGCGCAACAAACGCTCCGGTAATGGAGGCCGTCCGCGTCCCACCGTCCGCTTGGATCACATCGCAATCCATGACGACGGTGCGCTCGCCCAATTTCTTTTGATCCACGACTGCGCGCAGCGACCTTCCAATGAGTCGCTGAATTTCCAGAGTGCGCCCGGATTGTTTTCCGCGAGCGGATTCCCGAGGCGTTCGCTCATCGGTAGCGCGAGGCAACATTCCGTACTCACAGGTCACCCAGCCCTTTCCCTGGCCTTTCAGGAAGTTGGGCACGCCGTCATCGACCGTGGCGGTGCAGATCACGCGTGTCTGGCCGACCTCGATTAATACGCTGCCTTCGGCTGTAGTTATAAAGTCCGGCGTGATTTTAACCGGACGCATCTGGATCGCGGCTCGGCCGTCGCTACGCAAAGCTCCTCCTGCTTGGAAGTCGCAATTCAGTTTGCCGGGCGCGGCAGCGCGTGTCAACTGGCGGCCGATTACGCCTAATTTCCAGGTTTGCCCACAGGCACAGGTGCCGCTGGTGGAACGGAATTTGAAAGCGGGGGCGCGGCCGGCACCGCTGCTGTATTCACAGGGAAGAATCCCGTCAAGTCCAAATGCCCCGCAAGCGTATCGGCTTCCTGCCCATGAAGAAGTATTTTCAGCCGTCGCACTTGCGGCACCGACGCGGCAAGTGTCTTCGTGATGGAATCAATCGCAAGCTGCTCGCTCAAAATTCCTGATGGAGTCCCAGTCGCCAACGTATCCGCGAAATCCGCGATGGCCGTTCCATCCGGCAGCAAATAGAAATCCAGCAGCGTGGTGTCTGCGGGAAGGGTTCGCTGCTCGGGCGAGGGCGGCGAAAGGATGAGCGCATCCACGAGTTGCCGGGATCGCTGCACGGGGTCTGCTGAAAGCACCAGGTCAACATCTTCAGGAGCGAGTACACCGGTATTTCCCGCCGCGGCCCAAAACATCCTCGCCTTCACTTTCACGTCCGTGGGAGTGGAGATCGGTGGTTGCACGATTTCGCGGCGCGCCTGCTCTTCGGTCTGCACGGGTTTACCCAACTCGTGCACTCGGCGCCACAGACGAGGGAAATAAAACGCGCCAATAACTACGGCTATCACCAACGCCATCAACGCGTATCTCGCCCGGTTGGACATCAGAAGTGCGCCGCTCCTTCGTAAATTGGACGAAACGCGGCGGTCGCCTGCGCGACCGCATCCGCCAGGCCCGGCGCCAGTTTTATAAGTTGGTCGCGGCTGTTGACGGAAACGCTTGAAATTTCAATGGCAATCGCCGGAGCCGCCACCGTGCGCAATTGCCTTATGGGTGCGGACAGCGGGGCCGATGGCGAGCCCGGTATTTTTTGAGCGACCCACGCTTGGGTGATTTCAGCCAGCCGCCGGCTCGCTCCCAAGTAGGATTCCTGCGCGCGGTCCCAAGGCAACAATCCGTTGCGCGCTGGAAAACCAGGTCCTCCGGAAGCGGCGCTCCCGGCTGCGCCTGTCACAAGGTCCGAATAAACGCGCACTTGCCCGACCGTCCCGGTGGAGGAGGCGTGCAACGTAATAAAAACTGCCCCGCGCTGCGCGTTTGCAACCGCGCTTCGATCGTCAAATGAAGGATCGTCGTTCCCCGAGCGTGTCTGTATCACGCGAAAACCCTCTGATTCCAGCGCCGCCCGAATCGAACGCGCAAAATCCATCACAATTTCGCTTTCATTCATGCCCGATGACCCGCGCGCCCCGGGATCCGGCCCGCCGTGGGCGGGGTCGAGCACAACCACACTTAGTGTGGGTCGCGTCGGTTGTTGCACAGCGGGCGGAGTAGGGAGTAAGGGAATCTGTTGCCCGGTTGTGGGTGGCTGACCATGTTGCTGCGTCGGCGGTAGTTGCTGCGTCGGCAATTGGCCCGCGCCATTTGCGGCAATCGTGGCCGCGCAAATCAGCGAGAGAGAACCTAGAGCAAATGCAAATTGAACCTTCCTGCTCACGTATTCGAGAATACCAGAAATCGTACATCTACCGCACAGCCACGCCGCCCATCGCTAACACCTCTACAGGGTTCGCAACGTACTCCGCTTCGCCGCTCCCACAAAATTGATGCATAATCGCGCCCGACAGTCTGGCAGAGGAGCAGGGGAAAGGTCCTCATGATCCGAAAAATTGCGGGCATTGCATTCACATTGGCGCTGGTGGGCATTCCAATCGTGGGGCAGGGAACACCCCAGGCCGCGTCCGGGCCTGGTACGCAAAATTCGCAAAGCGCTAAACTGCCTTACCTCGACCCAACTCTATCATCTGATCAACGCGCGAAGGATCTCGTCTCGCGGATGACATTGGAAGAGAAAATCTCGCAGATGCAGGACGCTGCACCCGCAATTTCGCGGCTGGGAATTCCGGCGTACAACTGGTGGAACGAGGCTCTTCACGGAGTTGCGCGCGCGGGGAACGCAACGGTATTCCCACAGGCCATCGGCCTCGCGGCGACTTGGGACACGACGCTGGTCCACAACATCGCTGACATTATCTCCACCGAGGCGCGCGCCAAATATAATGATGCGCAACTCCACGGAAATTCGTCGCGCTATTTCGGCCTCACTTTCTGGTCGCCCAACATTAATATCTTTCGTGACCCCCGCTGGGGCCGCGGACAGGAGACTTACGGCGAGGATCCCTTTCTTACTTCGCGCATCGGCGTGGCGTTCGTCACCGGACTCCAGGGCGACGACCCCAAATATCTGAAAACAGTTTCCACTCCGAAGCACTATGCGGTTCACAGCGGACCCGATGTTTTGCGTCATCGCTTCGATGTAAATGTCTCCCCGCACGATTTTGCGGATACGTACTCGCCCGCGTTTCGCGCCACCATAGTAGAAGGCCATGCCGATAGCGTAATGTGCGCCTACAATTCCGTGCGCGGCATTCCGGCATGTGCCAGTCCATTTCTGATGGATACTTTGCGCAAGTCCTGGGGGTTCTCCGGCTACGTTGTTTCCGACTGCGGCGCGATCGACGATATTTACCGCGATCACGGATACGTCTTGACCATTCAGCAAGCCGCTGCGCTCGCAGTCAAAGCGGGCACGGACCTTTCCTGCGGCAGTGAATATCGTTTCTTATCTGATTCCGCGAGCGACCGCCTGCTTGAAAAAGAAGACTTGGACCGTGCCGTGATGCGGCTGTTTGAGGCGCGCTTCCGTCTGGGAATGTTCGATCCGCCGGAAATGGTTCCCTGGTCAAAGCTGACCATGGCCGACAATGACACGGAGGAGCATCGCGCGCTGGCATTACAAGCGGCGCGCGAGTCGATTGTTCTTTTAGAAAACGATCACGGCACGCTCCCCATCAAGCCTGGGGTAAGAACGATCGCTGTGATTGGTCCCGTCGCCGATTCACTAGACGTTTTGCTTGGAAATTACAACGGCACACCTTCGCGCTATACAACCTTGCTTGAGGGCATCCGCAAACGTTTCCGCAACGCGAACATCACGTACACCCCGGGTAGCGCTCTCACGGAGACAAGCGCCGCCCCAATGCCGACGGATACTCCTCAACAGTCCGTCCCCACAACTGTCAGCATTCAGGCGCATGCGGTTGATCTCGCCCGGAATGCTGACGTGATCATTGCGATCGTCGGCATCACTCCGCAGTTGGAAGGTGAGGAAATGGACACCAACGCTCCGGGGTTTTTCGGCGGCGATCGCGTGGATTTGGATCTGCCGCGCCCGCAGCAGGAATTGCTTGAAATGCTCGCAGCAACTGGCAAGCCTCTGGTTGTCGTGCTCACGAACGGAAGCGCGCTCGCCGTCAACTGGGCGCAGCAGCACGCGGCAGCTGTGCTCGATGCGTGGTATCCCGGTGAAGAGGGGGGCACCGCGCTCGGTGATGTTCTGTCCGGCGATTACAATCCCTCCGGCCGATTGCCCGTCACCTTTTACACCGGAGTCGCGCAACTCCCGCCGTTCAGCGATTACTCCATGGCCGGACGCACTTACCGTTACTTCCGCGGCGTGCCGCTCTATCCCTTTGGCTTCGGCTTAAGCTATACGGCTTTTTCTTACAGCAACGCGCGCGCGGATCGCAGTGGGATCGCCGCGACGGGTGCCGCGACTGTTTCCGTGGATGTGAGAAATACTGGAGCCATAGCTGGAGACGAAGTCGTCGAACTCTACGTCTCGCACCCCGGAGTTGAAGGCGCGCCGATTCGCGCTCTGGAGGGATTCACTCGCGTCCACCTCGATCGCGGCGAGCAAAAAACGGTCACCTTCACCTTGCGCGACCGCCAGTTAAGTCTCGTCGACGATTCGGGCAAGTGCCACATCTTGCCAGGGCAGGTAGATATATGGATTGGCGGAGGCCAGCCTGTAGGAGGGCGAGGCCAGGCAATTCCGCCTGGCGCAAGTACTCAATTACGAATTACAACGCAAGCAGATCTTCCCGATTAAACGAATCTGCTTCGACGCTCTCCAACGCCTGCTATTCATATCTTAAAGCTTCAATGGGGTTCAGGCTGGCGGCTTTGCTGGCGGGATAATATCCGAAGAAAATCCCAATCACCGCTGAAAATAGAACTGCAATCACAATCGCGGCAAATGATACCGAAATTGGCCATGACAGCATCGCGGATAGTCCTTCAGAAGCGAATATCCCGAAGAATATGCCGAATCCGCCTCCCATCAGACTAAGCACGACCGCTTCAATCATGAACTGGCCTCGAACATCCTTCTCTGTCGCTCCCACTGCCATTCGGACCCCGATTTCGCGGGTTCGTTCCGTCACAGAGACCAGCATGATGTTCATGATTCCGATTCCGCCAATCACCAGCGCCACCGAAGCTGTCGCCGCGAGCATCAGCGCGAACGTCCTGCTGGCCTCTTTTCGCGCGTTCAAGATATCTTCAGGGTGGCGCACGCTGAAATCGTCGTCTTCGCCTCGGCCCAGTTTGTGTCTCTGCCGCAGCAACGCCGTGATTTGTGCCGTCGCACTGTCCATTTCGTCCGTAGACCTCGCCGAAATAAATATATCGTCCAGCCAGTCCACTCCCTTGATTTTGTGTTGCGCGGTGGAAAGCGGCATCAGCAAGAAATCATCCTGATCGCTTCCCCAGGGCGAAAGACCTTTCGCTTCCAGCACTCCTATCACTCTGCAGGGAATTGAGTTGACGCGAATCACCTCGTCCAGCGGACTGTCATTATCGAAAAGCTGTTCCGCCACCGTCTGACCCAGCACACAGACATTTGCCAGCGATTCCACCTCTTTCATTGTGAACATTCTTCCGGATGCGATGCCCCAGTGCCGCACCACCAAAAAGTCCGGCGTATTCCCCCGAAAAAGAGTGTTCCAATTCCGGTTTTGATAAACGATCTGCGCATGTCCGCTGGAATTCGGCGATACCGCTTTCACCTGCGGAATCGCCCGCAGGATTGCCTCCGCGTCTTCCGCTTTCAGTGACTTCGTGGCGCCGCTCCCGGTCCGCACTCCCGCCAAATTTCTCCCGCCGGCCGCCACCCAAATCATATTGTCGCCCAGGTTGTCGAGCTGGTCCTCGATCTGCTTTGACCCTCCGTCACCAAGCGCAACTGTGCAGATCACTGCCGCAATTCCAATGGTAATTCCCAGCATGGTCAGAAAAGTACGCAGCTTATTGCGGCTCAACGTGACCAGAGAAATCCGCAAGACATCCCTCAAATGCATTTTGCCTGCCCTCTCAAAGATTACAGACCCAGTTGCCGGTTCAGTCTATGACCGTAAACGTCCGGCCTCTTCGCCGCGAAGGGAACTCCCATCATTCATATCTTAGGGCCTCGATGGGATCCAGGCCAGCCGCTTTACTGGCGGGATAATAACCAAAGAAAATACCAATCATCGCGGAAAACAGAACGGCAATCACGATCGCCAGGATCGAGACTGAAACCGGCCACTCCAGCATCACGGAGAGCCCCTGTGATGCGAATATCCCGAAGAAAATTCCAAAGCCGCCGCCCATCAAACTCAGCACGATCGCTTCAATCATGAATTGTCCGCGGACGTCTCTCTCCGTCGCTCCAACCGCTATGCGCACTCCAATTTCCCGCGTTCGCTCGGTGACCGATACCAGCATGATATTCATGATCCCAATTCCGCCGATCACCAGCGCCACGGAGGCCGTTGCAGCGAGCATCATCCCGAACGTACGGCTGGCCTCTTTTCGCGCGTTCAGAATATCTTCGGGATGGCGGACATTGAAATCATCAGGCTCGTCGGGACGGATATGGTGCCGTTGACGTAGAAGAAAATTTATCTGTTGAGTGGCAACATCAATTTCTTCCGGAGAGGTCGACGAGCAATAGATGTCATCCAGCCAATCGACGCCGCGCAGTTTATGCATCGCTGTCGTATAGGGCAGCAACACGAAGTCATCCTGATCGCCTCCATAGGGCGACAGTCCTTTGCTTGCCAGTGTCCCGGTGACCAGGCAGGGGATCGTGCCGATCCGAATCGTCTTTCCGACAGGGTCCTCGTCACCAAACAGATTTTCCACTATGGTTTGTCCCAACACGCAAACATTCGCCAGACTCTCCACGTCTTTTGCTGTAAACATCGCGCCGGCTGCGATCGTCCAGCGACGGATGCTTATATATTCCGGCGAGTCCCCCCTGAACTGAGTTCCCCAGTTCTTGTTTCCGTACACAACCTGGATGTGTCCGTCAGTGTTTGGCGAAACGCTCTTGATTTGTGAGATGGCAATTGGGATGGCCATAGCATCCTCGACTCGCAGTGATTTCGTGGCACCGTTCCCCGTTCGCACCCCCTGCAGGTTCCTTCCTCCCGCTTCCACCCAAACCATGTTGTCGCCCAGGTTATCCAGCTGCGCCTCGATTTGCTTTGAGCCACCGTCGCCAAGCGCGACCGTGCAGATCACCGCCGCGATTCCAATGGTGATCCCCAGCATGGTCAGGAAAGTCCGCAATTTGTTGCGGCTCAGCGTGACCATCGAAATTCGCATTACATCCATCCAATTCATTCTGCTCGACCTCAACACCCGTCTTGATTCGGTCGCGGGGGCAACAGTAGGCACAAAATGCCCGAGCGCATAGTAAATATGACCTGAACGAGATCTCTTTAATTCTAGCCCGAATCACCTGAAGATTGCCTGAACCGTGGATCTTCTTGGATCGGCAGGGCTTACTTTTTGGGCAGAATTACAGTCGGCGGTTTCAGTCGGGGATCCAATTGCTGTGCCTCGGCATACTCGCGCGCAGCTTCATCCGGGTGGCCCTTCAAGTCCAACGCCTTGGCGAGATAGTAGTGCGATTTGGCATGATCCGGGTTCAGCCGCAACGCTTCCTCGTATTCCGCCATTCCGGCATCCACTTCTCCCATTTCGCAAAGCGCCAGCCCCAAATTGAAATGGGCGATTGGATATGACGGCTTCAGTTTAATCGCTTGCCGGAACTCCGCGATTGCTGCGTCCACTTGCCTCGTTTTCAACAGCACGCTGCCCAGATTGTTGTGCGGGATGGGTTGCTCAGGGTCCCGCTGGAGCACCGCGCGGTACTGCTCAATCGCTCCCGCATAGTCGCCCCGGTCATCCAGCATCGCGCCCAGATTCGATCGCGCCTCCGTCATGTCGGGCGCGAATTGCACCGCCGAGTAATATTCCTCGATGGCCCCATTAAAATCGCCCTTGGCTCGCAGCGCAATCGCCAGATTGAAGTGCGCGACCGCGTCTTCGGGTTCCAGCCGCACCGCCTCGCGAAATTCTTCAATCGCTGTGTCGTATTCCTTCTTCTTCACCAGCGCCAGCCCGAGATCGTTGTGCGCGTCTGCATAATCTCGCTTGATTCGTAGGGCCTTGCGATATTCCGCAATCGCTCCGTCTGTGTTTCCGCCTTCTGCAAGCAGCATGCCCTTGCTCAGATGTGCCGCCGCAGCCTTGTCATCGTTCGACGATGCGAAAATCGAAGGAGAACCTATCAGAAATGTCAATGTCAGTAATGCGGCAAGACGGAATCTCATCACGAGTTCCTGCCAGGAATTGCAGCGCCCCGTATCGCGATTTATCCCACGAAATCGTCCAATTAACCAGTACGATTTGTAGCCAGCATTCCAATCCTGTGAAGAGTCAAAGCCCGTGAATGCATCATCTGATTTCCCTATTCCATCTCGCGCCACGGATTAAGCACCGGCAAATTCAATCGCTCGAAATGTTTTTTGTTCCTCGTCACCAGCGTAAGTTCGTGAGAGATAGCTGTGGCGGCAATGAAACCGTCCGAAACTCCAAGGTTCACGCCTTTTAGCCGGCTCTGCGCCATCACCGCTCCCAAGGTTTTTGCCACCAACATATTTACATCCAGCACGCGATCTCCAAACCGCGCCGCAAGGTCGTCATGCAACCACGAAATCAATGCGTCACGCCTGCGCCCCGCGTGCATTTCTTCGATCCCATGATGGATCTCCGCAAACGTAATCACGCTCAGATAGACTCGGTCCTCGTCCGAATCAGCGAGCCACCGGACCACGTTCACGTTCGGCCTGGGCTTCACCCATTCGGAAACCACATTCGTGTCCAGCAAGAAGTTCAAAGCCGGGCCTTTCGCGGTTTGTCATTGGTTCGCTTGATGCGAACGCCCGAATTGCGCAGTGGGGAAGAAGCGAAGAATTCAGCCAAATTGCCTTTGCGCTTGGATTTCCGCTCCCATTCCTCCGCTGAAACCAGCACCGCGGTTTTCCGGCCGCTGCGCGTTATCGTCTGCGGGCCTTCGCTGAGCGCGCGATCGATCACGCTGCTCAGCTTTGCCTTCGCTTTTGCGACTGCCCAGGTACTTTGTGTTCTGCCCATCGATTCGCTCCCAATGTAGTCACTATGGTCACTATAGTCATATTCTCGTGTTATTTCAAGTCCGCGTCCGGATTTGGCTGAAAATCTCTCCTGGGATAGACTTCCTCCCCATGAAACGTACAATCATCGCTTTCGCTGCATTCCTTTTCATCGTCGCTCCAGTTTTTGGTCAGGACTGGGCCAAACAAATTCTCGACAAATCCCCCCGCCACCAGGAGTGGGTCGCGGTCAAGCACGGCGACCGAACGGTCAACGCCTTCATCGTCTATCCCGAGGTCAAGGATAAGGCGCCCGCCGTCCTGGTCATCCACGAAATCTTCGGCCTCAGTGACTGGGCCCGCACCGTCGCCGATCAGCTTGCCGCCGCAGGTTACATCGCCATCGCGCCCGATCTTCTTTCCGGATTCGGCCCCAATGGCGGCGGCACCAGCGCCTTCGTAAATCAGAGCGATGTCACCGCGGCCGTACAAAAACTTGATCCCGACGTGGTCACCGCCGACCTGAACGCCGTCGCCGACTACGTGCGCAAGCTGCCTTCCGCGAACGGCAAGCTGGCCGTTACCGGATTCTGTTGGGGAGGCAGCCAATCCTTCCGCTTTGCCACAAACCGCAAGGATTTGTCCGCCGCGTTTGTGTTCTACGGCACCGGGCCTCAAGAAATCGCATCCATCACCGCGCCGGTTTACGGTTTTTATGCGGGCAATGACGCTCGCGTCTCTGCGACAATTCCAACCACAATCGAAATCATGAAAGCCGCCGGCAAGAAATATGATCCCGTCACATACGACGGCGCCGGTCACGGTTTCATGCGCGCGGGGATGGATCCCGCCAACACCAACGCGGCGAACGTGACCGCGCACGATCAAGCCTGGCAGCGCTGGCTGGCTTTGCTCAAGGCGATGTGAGTCTTAGGGATTTGAAATGTCAAAGACACCAATGAGAGAAATGTTCTTCCGTAAATCCACGGGGCTAGTCGCGCTAATTCTCCTCGTCATACTCGCAATCCACGCGCGCCGGGCAGCACCCCAAGAACCCTCCGAATCCGCCACCGCCCGCGAAATCAACGGCATGCTCCGCCAGTTCATGGACGACGCTTCTCACAACAACGCGCCCGGATTTGACCGCTTCTTCGCAGATGACGTTATCTACACACGCTCCGCCGGCGTCGTCATCACAAAAGCAGACATAATGAAAAGTGTCGCCAACGTAAAACCATCCATCAATCCCAGCAGCGTTTATTCGGCCGAAGACGTCACCGTTCATGAATATCCCAACATGGCTGTGGTCGCTTTCCGCCTCGTCTCCCGCACTTCAAAGACGGACGGGACAACGGAAATCTCGAATTACCGCAATACTGGGATTTTCCTGCGCAGGAACGGTCAGTGGCAAGTTGTTGCCTGGCAATCGACAAAAATTCCTGATTCAACCCCGCCAAAATAATTTGATGGCAAATTTCGGAGGCTAATGGAGTTTTTCGTAATCTGCCTTGGCCTGCCTTAGGATGGGAACGTCCCGGTCTGAGTCTTTCCACAACGCAAAGAAATCATCGTACGCAGCGCGCGCCTTTTCAGAATCGCGTTGCAAGACGCAAGCGCGCGCGAGGCCAAGATGCGCCAGCGCGCCGATAGGTTCGTTGACCACGATTCCGCGGTGAGTGAGTATTTTTTGGAACTCGCTCGCCGCCTCATTGCCCTGATGCATGGCCAAATATGCTTCTCCTCGGACGTAAACGGGATAGAGTGAGGACAAAAGCGTTGCGCCGCCCACTTGACCCAGTTCATACGGGTTGGCGTCCCGAAGGATCTCAATGGGCTTATCTGCCTTATTGCGGCGAGTTGCAAGCTGCGCGTAAATGGACGGCAAGTAGTTGAATTTTACGAGGGTGTCTTCGGGAAAACGCTTCGCCAAATCATCCGCCAGTCCTTGCGCATGGACCGCATCGCCCACAAAGGCAAGAGCAAGCGCCACCTCAAACTGGACGTCCCGGCCCGTCGAAAGTCCGAGCGCTGCCGTAGCGTGCCCCTTGGCTTCTCCCACGTTGCCGAATAAGGCTTCTCGCAGCGCCGCTTCCGCCTCATAACTTGCCGCCGGTTCTTTCTTATCCACTCGTTCGGCCGCAGCCACAGCCCGGCGGGTGAACTCTCGTGCTTTTGCGAGTTGTCCGAAATAGGCGCTCGAATCTGCTTCCAGGGCGAGCCAAACGTCCTCCCATCCCGGCTTCCCTTCCGACCACTTTACTTGCTCCGCCATGCCGGCTGCATCATTCCGGAAGAAGGCCAGCGAGTAAAGATGTTGGCGCAGGCGAGGCGACTCGAGATGTTTTGTCTCGGCCTCCTCAACGGTGGCCCGGGCCTCATCCAGGCGGTCCAAATAAAAATATGCAGTGGCGAGATTGGCATGAGCTATGCCGCTATCGGGTTCCAGGCGGATGGCTCCTTGCAATTCCGCCAGAGCTTTATCAAATTGCCCGAGACGGAAATAAATGATCCCCGTGTTGTTCCGCGGCAACCAATCTCGAGGATAAGACAGCTTCCAGAGTTCATTCACTTGGAGAGCTTTCTGCAGGTCGCCGGTCACAAAGTTAAAGTAGAAGGACTCGATCGTGAATTTTTCTGGTCCGGCCACACGTTCGCGCAAATCATAGGCCTTCTTCGAGTTTTCTGTGGCCAGACTTCGCTGACCGAGGTTGTTATAGGTTGTTCCGAGGCTCGCATAAGCAACGGCGAAATTGGTGTCGAGCTGGATGGCTCGTTGGAAAAAAGGGACGGCCGCGGCGGAATCGGCTTTCCCAACTATGGTCCTCCGTCCCAGACTGTAGGCTTGCAGGGCTTCGAGCGAGGGCGTAGTGGCCTGTTCCAGCGGTGTGTCGTGTTTCTGTACAGTGGTCATTGATTCGCCGAGTTTCTCGCGAATTTGAGAGGCCGCCTCGTCTAAAGCGCCGAGCACCTGATTCTTTGCCACGGCTCGTTCTTGAACATCTGCCAGCATCTCTCCTGTAGTGCAATTCACCGCTTTGAAACCAAGAACAAACTGCCCTCCCAGGTTTGCAATCGCGCTCTGCAGGACCACCACGCTCCCAGTCCGTTGGCAAATCTCGTGTGCAATTTCTGGTGTGACCTTGGCATCGCCCGGCTGTCCCATTTGGCGCAGAGTCTGGCCGATCGTCTGATCGGAAATAATATTTAAGAAGGGGGATTGTTCCAGTTGTACAGCAAGCCCCTGGCGAAGTGTGCCGTCAAATACCGCGTCGCACGTTGTGTTCATGAAGTCCGTGAGCACGATGGTGTCCTTTTCCGTCAAGGCATGCACACGTGGGCCAAACAGGAGCCTAGCGCCGATCGCCAGACCGATGACCACCAGCGTCGCTCCAATGGCCATCATCGTTCGTGACCACGGAGATTTCGAAGGAGACTTGAATTGAATTCCAGATATCCCAGTGTTTTTCCAAGATTGGGAATCGGCACCGCTTTTCTCCAAGGATCCCCCGGCGGTGACCGGCTCGGGAGTTTCCGCTCCAACTGCGCTTCTGCTTTTCTCAAGCCAGGCCGTCAATTCCTCCGCAATTGCGTAAACGGATCCACGGCTCCCGCCCGGAATGCGGTGTACAGGCAGCCCTCTTTCTTTTTCCCACCGTTTTACAGTGCGTTCGTCGCGGCCAAAGAACGCGGCAATTTCTTTCCAGGAATCGATTCGCCGGTTTGCGGAATGGGAAGGAGGTTTAGACGCCATGACCCAAAATGACCTGAGATGTCCTGTTCTGTCTCTTGCAAGCTGCCATCAATTAAATTGATTATACCGTGGGTTATCAGGTTTAATCCATGCGAGAATGCAGGGTCCGCGGAAATCTGAAAGCGGGAAACTCTCCGTGATTGCAGCCATCGCACCAATGATGCACAATTCAGCGCTCTAGCCTCGTGCGATTCCGACACAATTCTATGCAATCCAAATTGTCCCGCATTTCGTTGACTTGACCAAACTCACGACGTAGTATTTGCGCTCGTGCCTGAGGTTCAACCAATATCATGATCGGACAGACTGCCTCCCACTATCGAATCGTGGAAAAGCTCGGTGGTGGGGGGATGGGCGTGGTTTACAAAGCTGAAGATACCCGCCTTCACCGCTTCGTGGCCCTAAAATTTCTGCCGGAAGAGCTGGCCACAGATCCCCTTGCCATCGAACGGTTCAAACGCGAAGCGCGCGCCGCTTCTTCGCTAAATCATCCGCACATCTGCACCATTTACGACATTGACGAACATGATGGACGGCCCTTCATCGCCATGGAGCTGCTTGAAGGCGAAACTCTGAAGGCTCGACTGGGGGGCAGTCCAATGTCCGTTGAAGAGCTCCTCACCCTTGGTGTCCAGATGGCAGAGGCGCTCGAGGCCGCTCACGCCAAAGGAATCGTCCATCGTGATATTAAGCCGGCGAACATCTTCGTGACTGCGGGCGGACAAGCGAAAATTCTGGACTTCGGATTGGCCAAGCTTCTGGAGCGTCGTCGCATTGGTGAAGCTGTAGGCGCGACCGCGGTCGCGACACTGGGTCCGGACAATGACATGCTTACCAGCCCCGGTTCCACCCTTGGGACGGTGGCTTATATGTCTCCCGAGCAAGCTCGAGGAGAAGAAGTGGATTCGCGCACGGACATTTTCTCGCTGGGGGTGGTTCTGTACGAGATGTCGACAAGCCGGCAAGCATTCACCGGAGCCACGTCCGCGATGGTCTTCGACTCCATATTGAATCGCTCGCCACAACCGATCTCCCGATTGAATCCCCGAGTGCCCGGCGAATTGCAACAAATCATCGGACGGACTCTCGAAAAGAGCAGGCACGCACGGTATCAATCCGCGGCGCAGCTCAAGGTTGATTTGCAGCGATTGAAACGCGAGTCGGATTCCGGAAGGACCGCATCATCTTCGGGACAGGCCGAGAAATCGGTGGCAGTGCTCTACTTTGAAAATTTGAGCCGTGGAGAAGAAGACGTTTACTTCCGCGATGGCATGACGGAGGATATTATCACCGAGCTTTCGGCCATAAAGGATTTACGCGTTTTCCCCCGCTCGGCAGTTTTTGCCTACCGCGACAAGCAAACGACGGCGCCGCAAATCGGCCAGGAGTTGAATGCGGCCTACGTCCTAGAGGGCAGCCTGCGCAGGGCCGGCAACCGTATCCGCATCACCGCGCAGTTGGTGGAAACCCGAACCGGCCATTCCATCTGGGCGCGGCGCTTCGACCGGACGATGGAAGATGTTTTCGCTATACAAGATGAGATGGCGAAAAATATCGCCGAAGCACTGCAAGTCATGCTTTCGGAGGAAGAAAAGCGAGTCATCGAGAAGGTTCCGACGGCCAATGTTGAAGCCTATGATTACTATTTGCGAGGCAGGCAATACTTCCACCAATTCCGCCGGAAAGGGATGGAGGCGGCGCGCAACATGTTCAAGCGCGCTATCGAGATCGATCCGAACTATGCGCGCGCATGGGCGGGGCTTTCAGACTGTCATTCGTTTTTGCAATTCTATTGGCAGCCGACAGACGAAAACCTGCAGCAGGCCGACGCGGCTAGCCGCAAGGCGCTGGACCTCGACCCCGAGCTTGCCGAGGCGCATGCTTCCCGCGGGCACCTGCTTTCACTCTTGGAACGTGATGATGAGGCCCGCCACGAATTTGAGGCCGCTATCCGGCTGAATCCGAATCTTTACGAAGCGTATTACTTCTACGCCCGTTCCTGTTTGATTCACGGCCAATTGGAGGAGGCAACTAGGCTGTTTGAAGAGGCGTGCCGCGTGCGTCCGGACGATTACCAGGCGCCCAGTTTGCTGGCAAATGCGTATGAAGGAATGGGTGTGGACGCCGCGATCGTTCAGGCCGCTCATCGCCACGCGGTGGAAGTAATCGAGAAGCATCTTGAAATGCATCCGGATGAGGTTCGAGCGCTTTACTTGGGAGCACAGAATCTTTGCCGTTTGGACCAGAATGAACGCGGGCTGGATTGGGCGAAACGCGCTCTGGCCATTGACCCGGAGGATTCCGCAGTTTGTTATAACCTGACTTGCATCTATGCCATCCTCGGAAAAACGGAGGAGGCCATTTCCAGTTTGGAAAAATCCATCGCCTGCGGATTCGGCGACAAGAAAATCATCCACAACGATCCGTACCTGAACCCGATCCGCA
>Ga0209415_10006616_pt1 | contig 20507 bp, 18 predicted proteins | sample PeaSoiSIISIP2007_FD_187696 | JGI IMG/M metagenome (GOLD analysis project Ga0209415, IMG submission 187696) | Peat soil microbial communities from Weissenstadt, Germany - SII-SIP-2007 (SPAdes) (version 2) | ecosystem: Environmental > Terrestrial > Soil > Wetlands > Peat | place: Germany...
GCACGAATAGAAGCCTGTCCGCATCGCCGCAAAAATACCTGTGGACAGCTACGCCCGTTTTCATAGAAGGATGACAGAGCATTTTGAGACGACGGGGTATTTCAGGATGACAGAGCATTTTAGTTTGGCAGAGCAGTTTTGATAGATGCGATTGGGTTAGCGCGGCGACAACCGAACAGTTGCACCCGAAGCCGCCGAACGCCGCGCGGCGTCTAGAATCTCCGTGACTGTGACGTTCGTCTCCAGCGACGACAATCCATCCGCTTCCGCACCGTCAAGCACCACCGCGCGCAGCAGCGACAGCGAATTATCGTAAGGGGCGGGCAAAGCCCTGGCAGCGATCTCCTGTTCCTGACTGTCGTCTCCGCCGCGCCGCACGCGAACTCGAGCGCGCAGCACGGTGATCGCGTATCCCTTCTGCCCGTAGACTTCCATATCCTTGCGGCTGAAGGGCCAGTTCCACGACGCTTGCAGAATCGCCTGCGCCTTCGGATACGTCAGGATGATCGTGGCTTCATCGTCCACGCGTGGGTAGATGCTGGGCTTGATCTGCTGGGTCACGGCCGTGACCGTCTGCGGGCGTTCGCCGTGCATCAGCCAGGTCATCAAGTCGGCACCATAGCATCCGAAATCGAATAGGGCGCCGCCGCCGTCAAGTTTGGGATCGGTGAGCCACTCCAGGAACTCAGGCTCTACGCCAATCTCTCTCGGACCGTTGTGTCCGTCATGCACCACCACCTTGCGGATTTCGCCCAGCGCGCCTTCATTTACCAGGTCGTACGCGGCCCGGTTGCTGGAATACCAGGTAGTCTCGTAATTCACCAGCACGTGAATTCTGGATTCGCGAGCCACTTTCTGAATGGCAAGCGCGTCTTCCAGACTGACAGCCAGCGGCTTTTCCATCATCACGTGAACCCCGTGCCGGGCACAGATTTCCACCACGCGCCTGTGGTCGTAGGTATTGGTGTAGACCAGTACGGCCTGCGGGCGGGTTTTTTCCAGCATCGCCTCCAGGTCAGTAAACAGCACTCGCGGCTCGAAACCGTATCGCTTGGCCGTTTGCGCCAAGAGTTGCGGATCCGTTTCTGCAACCCCCACGATCTCGATCTCCGAACTATGCCGTGACTGGTCGAGAAATCCATGCACATGCCCGTGCACCAGGCCAACCATGCCGACGCGGAGCGGAGCTCGGAGCGCACCGGCGGTCTGTCCATAAGAACCGGCTGAGATCAAGAAAAACAGAGCCAGAATCAGGGAAGAAAAGCTGCTCATAAAGTTTCTCCGATGCGAGCGAGGCTGCGGTCGGAAAGATCATACGCGCACGTTGGCGAGTGCCGCTGGGCGCGTGGAAGCCTCGGCCGAAAAACGGAAAGGGCAGGTTCCGCCGCAGATCGGCCAACTGTCCCGCGGGACATTAACTATGTGGTAACCACCCGCTATGTTCCTGGCAGCACAGGGATTACATGCCTCCAAACCAGGCCAGCAGAGCGGAATCTGGACAGCGGCTTGCGTAATCTAGGAGTTAATGCTGCATCGTGGCATGCTGCGGTTGGCTTATGACTCACTTCCCCCAACCGCACCCTTCGCGGCGCGCGGCCCGAGTCCAGCTTGGCGATTCTGTCCTGGCTGCGATTCGATTAGAAGACGGCCGGCGCACTAGAGCTAAACTCCAAACCATTTCGGCAACGGGCGGCCTGTTGCGTCTTGATCAGTCGCTGTCTCAAGGCGACTTCGTCGAAGTCGCGTTTCAGACGCAATCCGGGCCTGTGCACGGCATGGCCGAAATCCTCAGCGCGACTCGCAAGACCACAGAAGGGATTCTGCAGGCCTTCCGCTTCGTCGCGCTCGAAGACGACGACAACCACCGCCTGCGCTCGTCACTGGCGCACGTGGTGGACCGGAATCTGCTGGGCCTGAAATCGAGCGCGTTCTCGACCCTGGGCAACGTGTAAGAATGAGTTCTGCTGGGCTGCCGCCGCGAAGGGCGTTCGCTCTCGCTATACTGGTCTGCTTTGTCCTTATCTTGTTTCGCAGGTTGCAAGAGGGCTCGGCGACCGGTTCGGATGATGCAAGAGACGACGCGAGAGATGACGCGAGAGATCACCACCCAATCTCCTGAGGAAACGATCGCCTTCGGGCGCACGCTGGCGGATTTGCTGGCGCCGCCGAAACTCGTCCTGCTGCGCGGCGATCTCGGCGCAGGCAAGACTACGCTGGTCAAGGGTATCGCCGCCGCGTTCGACGCCGCCGCCGAGGAAGACGTCACCAGTCCTACCTTTACCCTGGTGCACGAGTATCGCGGCCCACGCGCCAATCTCTACCACATCGATCTCTACCGCGTAGACACTCCGCGCGAGCTGGAAACTCTCGGGCTCGACGATTTGCGCGACGGAAACAGTATTCTGCTGATCGAGTGGGGAGAGAAATTTCCGCGGCTGCAGTGGGATGTGGAGATTGCGTTGGAACGAGAGGGCGAGAACGGGCGGCGGATCAAGGTAAGAGGATAGCTCTGGAAGTCATTTCCCGGTGGGTTTTGGGCGCAATTGCCTGGTTTCGACAATCATCACTCTGCAAGAAGTGTTCCGCCGAGGCGTTCTAGGGACGTAAAGGAGGCCAATTCCAATGCGACGCCTACCAGCCATCTGTGTATTCATTTCGATCAGCATCGTGACGGCAGCTGCTCAGATAATGCCGAAATCCAGCGGATCGTGCGGAGTTGCCGCGTCAGGCGTGGCGTCATGCGACTGGGTTTCCACAATCAATATACGCAAAGCCACCACGAGCCAAAAGACCGACGAGACAACCAATCTAACTCACGATTCCGGCCCTGCTCTGTTCGTCACAACGTTCATACTCGCACCCGACGCGCGATTGGATCCACGAGAAATCGTGGACGGCGAAGTGCTGATCGTTGGCCGAAACAGTGGCGAGGTCGTGAACGAGAAGAAGTCACCACGCGCCCGCATCAATGTCTATGAAGACTTGGTTATGCTGATGCCGAGAGACGAGCCGTATCTGCTACGGAATATTGGTAAAGAAAACCTTGAACTGCTGCTGATTGAAATCAGAAAATGAAACACTGAGGCTCTCATTATTGCTAGTCAGGGCGCTAACTGTTGAAATATCCCCAGAGCACTCATTGACCGCGTCTGAAGGGGTGTGTCCGGTCAGTCACGGTTCGCGCGCAAGCCACTGGCGCGCTCCATTCCCGCACCATCGAGAAAAGAATGACGGCGGAGAAACAGGCGAAGACCAATCGGTTCGAACTCATCACATCTATTCTCTACGTGGTTTTAGCCCTGCCGCTAGGTTTGCCTCACACCAGTGGCGAATAACAGGCAAGCTTCGTGCTGCCCGACAAGCCTGCGAAAGACGCGGTCACTGTAGCAGCTTCGCTCGCTGGCCCACCCTGTACACCACAAGTTGCGAGACCAGTGCCGCTCACTTTGACCACGTCGGACGTGGACGAATACGTCCAGGTTGCGGTGGGCAACACTATAGTCGTTCCATCGCTGAAGGTTCCTTTGGCGCTGAACTGCAGGCTTCCGGGGGCGTTGATGCTTGCAGGATTGGGGCTGACGGTAACCGAAACCAGGTGATTTCCGCTTCCGCAACTTCCGACAGTGAGGACAAAAAGCACGAACAGGGCCGCAGCTGACAAATTCTTCACTGTGCGCCTCCTGCGCTTCCGCCTGATCGGCGAAGCAAGGCTTTCAGGATTATTCTATTCCAAGCCGATGCGCGGTTTCAGGCGAGGGGTTGCCCGAAGCCCGAGAGTTTGATTCGGCCGGCCCGGTGCTGACTACGCTCAGAGCGCTGCTAGCAGGGGCCTTCAAAACCCCATGATGTTGTAACCGCAATCCACGTACATCACTTCTCCGGTGATGCCCGAGCTCGCGTTTGAGGCCAGGAAGACGCCGGTGCTTCCGACTTCGTTTACATCGACATTGCGGCCGAGGGGAGCGCGTTCGGCGTGGGCTTTGTGCATGTCGCCGAAGCCGGCAATGCCGCGCGCGGCCAGAGTTTTGATGGGGCCGGCTGAAATGGCGTTCACGCGAATGTTTTTCTTTCCCAACTCGTAGGCGAGGTAGCGCACCGTGCATTCCAGTCCGGCTTTTGCGACGGCCATCACGTTGTAGCGGGGCACGACTTTTTCCGATGCGTAGTAGGTCATGGTCAGGATCGAGCCGCCATCTTCCATGAGCGGCGCGGCGGCGCGCGCGACCGCGACCAGCGAATAGACGCTTACATCGAGCGCGACGCGGAAACCTTCGCGCGTGGTGTTGATGAAGTCTCCCTTGAGTTCGTCGGCGGGAGCATACGCCACGGAGTGCACCAGGGCGTGCAGCTTGCCGTGGCGCTCTTTGAGTGTGGCGAAGAGGCGGGCGATCTCTTCATCCTTGGAAACGTCGCACATGTAGGCCTCGGCTCCCGGCAGCGAGAGAATGAGGTCTTTCGCTTCCTGCTCCAGGCGCTCGTTCTGGTAGGTGATGGCCATTTTCATTCCGGCGGCGTGCAATCCCTGGGCGATGGACCACGCAATCGAACGCTTGTTGGCGACTCCGAACACCACCGCAGTGCGGCCCTGCAAGTCAGAGGACATAGAACGCTCCTTGCGAATGGGAAAGAATAACAGCTTGCAGAGAAAATGCGGAGAGCAGGGGCTAGAGGTCAAAGGCAGTGGTCAGGGATCAGGGGCCAGGGGTCAGAATGTCGAGGTGGAGAGGTTGCGATAACCTGAGGCGCATTTCTTAACTTCTGCATTCTGACTTTTATTTCTGACTCAGCTCGGCGACGCCTTCAATCGGCGCCGCCGCTCCTACGGGCCAGCTCGCTGCGACGAAGGCCATGCCATAGGTGCAGGCCAGGATCCCGAAGGCGACTACCAGGCTTATCTTTTGTGCGACCGCGCCTACTGCGAGCGCGAGCACGAGTTGCAGAAATGTCCCGGCAAAATAGAAGGAGTTCTGCACGCGGCCCATCAGATGTGGCGGCACCATTTCCATCAGGCTGGTGTTCATGGCCACGCCACCTACGCCCCGTGCCGAGCCCATGACGAAGTACACCAAAATCGCTAGGATTAGGAATTGCGAGATGGGCGCAAAAGCCACACACACCGCGAGCAAGGCCATCGAGTAGGCGACCGCGCGGCGGCCAGACACCTGCGCAATCACGGCGGGAGCATACAAGGCGCTGAGAAATGCGCCCGTGCCCCAACCCGCGTTCAGCCAGCCATAACCTTTGGCACCCGCGTGGAAAACCTTTTCGCTCAGCGAAGGGTTTACCACCACGCCGGTGATCATGGCGCCCAGAAACAGCGCCCAGCTGATCCCCAGCAGCACGACCGAGCGGTGATCGCGGAGAAAATGCAGTCCTTCGCGCATCTCGAGCCAGAAGCGCTCCAGCTGCGATTCGGCGGCGACAATGTCCGCCCGCAGTTCCGCGGGCCTTAGCACCACATGCCGTCCTTTGCGCACCGCGAAATAGCATAAGAACGAGACGACGTAAGTGGAAACGTCGATCAGCAGCACTCCACCCAGCCCGATGTGGTCATACATGAAGCCGACCAGGGCGCCGGCAATCAGCCAGCCTCCCTGCACGCCCGCGAGCAGGAAGGTGTTGGACTGCACAAACTCGCCCTCCGGCGTGAGTTCCTGAATGAGCGCCGTGATGGTCGGCCAGAACATCCAGAAGCCGGCGGCGACCAGGGTGTTCATCAGGTAAAGCTGCCAGACCTGCACGCGGTGCTGAAAGGCGAGAACGGCGACGGTCACGATGATGAGCGCGCGTACCGCGTCGAGCCACATCACCAGGCGGCGGCGATCTTCGCGGTCGATGAGGACGCCGGTGAAGGGAAGCATCAGCAGGGCGGGCACGGTCTGCAGCACGGCAAACTTACCCAGCGCGATCTCGGAATGCGTGGCCTGCAGCACATACCAGGCGACGGCGGCCGAGTTCATCCCGCTGCCCAACATGGAGATCACGTTGGCCGCAAACACGAAGCGCAGCGGACGATGGCCGAGAATGGAACGCATGTTCTTACTTTAGCCGAAGTGAGGGAAAGGCAGCACCCGCTGCTGAGATGCGGAGAAAAGGGCTGGGTGGCCCTGCTTGCGCAGAGCACAGTCAAAGGCAGCGGGCAAGAGTGCCCGCTCCACACGGGCTGGTGATGGCGGCGGCGCTTGCGTGGGGGCGCGTTCGGCGCTAGGATTCGCGTGGCTGTGGAATTGAACTCTGGGAATTCGCATGATGGAGGATCAACGATGAGACGCTACGGCTGGTGGCTGGTGGTGGCGGTCGTATTTTGGGGCTGGCTGGCGAAGCTCCCGTCCCAGGCGCAGGTGGACCACATTGTGATTGCCGCGGGCACGCCGGAGGATCACGATCTGACGGCCATCACCAGCGAGCAGGACGCGCAGAAGAAGCTGGCCATGTACGCCGATTTCGTACAGAAATACGCAGCGAATCCCGCCGCTGTGGCGTATGGCAACTGGCAGATCTCGCAGGCCTATCAGGCGACGGGAGACCTGCAGAAGGGTCTCGATTACGGAGACAAGGCGCTAGCGGGCTCTCCGCATAACCTCGACATCCTGGTCGGGCAGGCCAGCATGGCGCAGCAAGCCAAAGACAACGCCAAGCTTCTCGACTACGCGGTCAAGGGCGGCGAAGTTTGTGCCTCGGTCGGCAAACAGCCCAAGCCCGAGGGCGCCAGCGACGAAGAGTTCGCGCGGCAGGTGGCGGAAGAAAAAACCGCCGTCCAGGGGAGTTGCGAGTTTCTGGAGACCTCCGGCTTCAACGCCATCACCAGCGAAACCGATCCGCACAAGCGGATGACCTTTATCGAGAAGTTCAGCGCAACGTTTCCGAAATCAAAGTTCGGTGACCAAGTGTCGAGCTATGCCATGGAGACTTTGGGTCCGGGGCAGCTGAATGATATGCCGGCGCTCATCGCGTATTGCGAAAAGACCCTGACGGTCAATCCCAACTCGCTGGTGGCGTTGCTCGAGCTGGCCAGCTACTACTCCGACGATGCGAAAGCTGGCAGCACAGCCAAATCCATCACCTACGCGCAAAAGGCGATTGCAGTAGCCAACCCGGATGCTGCGGACGCTGACACGACACGCAAACTTTCTGCCGGCGTGGCGCATTCCACCCTGGGATACGCGTACATGAAGCAGGAAAAAACGGCGTCCGCGATCCCGGAGCTGAAAACGGCCGCCGGTTTGCTAAAAGGTCAGAACGATGTGCAGTATGCGATCGTGCTCTACCGGCTGGGTTTCGCTTATGCCAAGCTGAGCAGAAACTCTGAGGCACGGGAGGTGCTGACCGAAGCGGTGAAGATTGCCGGCCCGGTGCAGAGCATGTCGCAGGATTTGCTGAACAAGGTGAACGCGGCGCGCGCCAAGGGAAAGTAATTGTTGATGGGTATTACGTTCGCGGTTTCAGGAGTTCATCCGCCAGCAGGTGCGCTTTCACCGCCAGATTGTGCGCGAGGTCTACGTCTCCGACTGCCAGAGATGCCCGGGCTTGCGCCATATACTGGCGAATTTGTTTTACGGTTTCCTGCTGGCTCGAATCGAGCGAAAGAGCGTCGATTTTTTTGAGTTCATCGTCCGTGGAGGCTAACAGGCCATTCGTGCCGACGCGCCGGGAAGACTCTTCTCCGGAGGAATTGCCGCCGTTGAGTTGCACCGTTCCGTCGGAAGTTCCTCCATTACGAATCACAACTTTGGTAGGCACGCAGGGAGGGGGGTCTGTGCCTGGAGATGGGCTGGTTGGAGCAGAACCATTCGCCTCGGCTGGATTGGAAGGGCTCGCTGTCGTCTTGTTCGTGGCAGAGACACTGCAGGGAGCAGAACTCTTTGCGGCGTTCGGCCGCTTGCGTTTCGCAGGAGCAGGTTTCTTGGCGGGCGTGGCGGGCGGGTTTTGCGATGGCGCAGCAGGCTGGGGCTGCTGAGCATTGACATTGACATCAGAATTGGTTGGAGGGGCGGGCGTTGAGGAGTCGGCGGGTTTAACTTCAGGCGCGGTCTGCGGGCTCGACCGTATAGGCGCAGCCTCGGGTGTTGGCGGCCCCGAACAGAATGCGCACAGGGAAAATATTACGGCCAGAGTCATGCGTGGGTTCCCAAACCGAGCATTGCTGAAAGCAGGAGTATTCTACTCCGCTCAGGTTTCCAGCGCTGTGTACGAGAGTCTCAAGCGGATGGTTTCGACGTAACCGGAATGGAAGTAGCGATGACGCCGCGTGTTGTATCCGGACCGGTCGCAGCCACGGGGATATGAAATCGGAAGGTCGTGCCCTGGCCTTCGGTGGATTCGAACTCCAACGATCCGTGGTGCCATTGCAAGATCTGGTAGGCCTGCGCCAGGCCGATGCCGCTGCCGTCTTTCTTGGTGCTGAAGTAGAGCTCAAAGATTTTTTCGTGCAAGTCGTGGGGAATGCCGCAGCCCCGGTCACAGACCTCGGCGATGACTTCGTCGCCGCTGCGGCTTACGGAAATGGTGAGCAATCCTCCCTGGGCCATGGCCTGAACCCCGTTCAACACCACGTTGAGCAACGCCTGCTTCATCAGGTCGATGTCTGCTTTGATGGGAAGCGGTTCGTTCGGCATGGTGTGCTCGATGGTGACGCCGTGCTGTTGCGCGTCGGGGGCGGCGAGCAGGCCAACGTCGTCGAGCAGGCGGCGGAGATCGATTTCTTCGAGATGAAGATCGCGGGGACGCGTGAAATCGACCAGAGTTTGTACCACGCGGTCCAGGCGGTGGATCTCGCTGTCGATGATGGCCACGTGGCGCTGCGTATCGGGCTCGGAATGGGCCAGCTTGTTCTGCAGCAGTTGCAGGTGAAGGACGATGGCGTTGATGGGGTTCTTTACCTCGTGGGCGACGCCGCGGGTGAGGCGTCCGCTGGCGGAGAGCCGGCGCGACATTTCAATTTCGTCGCCCAGGCGGCGGACGGATTCGGCGTCACGCATGATCAGCAGAGCGCCAATCTGGGTGGTTTTTTCCTGCACGAAATCCAACGAGACCTGAATTTTCTTTCCATCCGCCGCTTCGATCTCGTACTGCAGCAGCGGCCGCCGGCGTTCGAAGGCATCCAGAACAAGAGCGCCCAGCGCCGATTCGCGGGTAAAAACCTCATCCACGGTGTGGCCCAGGAGCTCTCCACGGCGACGGCCGAGGAAGCGTTCCACCGGGGCGCTGACCAGCACCACGCGCAAGTCGCGCGCAAACAGCATGAGGCCGTCCTGCAGCTTGGCCATGAGCTGGTCGACGTTGTCTTTAAGCGCGGAAAAAATCTCTTTGGTGTCGCGCACCTGGCGGCCCAGGTTGGCGATCTTGAGAGTGACCAGGCCGTATTCATCATGGCGGGACTCGTCTTCTCCCAGCACCCCCCCGCCCGCGCCCACGCTGTCAAGATTGCGGTTGATTTCCTTCAGCGGACCCAGAGCGAGATTGGAAATTCCGGCGGCCAGAAACAGCGAGGCGAAGATGGAGGCGATGGAAAAATAGAGCGCGTGCACGAGTTTCAGCGTCAACTCATTCTTGAGAAGCACCGTGGAAACACCGATGCGGACGGTGCCGAACGGGGATCCGTTAAGTCGCAGCGGATAGCTGACATCGTAAACCGCCGGTGCGCGGTAGATGAGGCGAAGCTGGTCAGGAAAGCGAGTGGCAAACACCTGCCCGAAATCGGGACGCGCAGGAACAATTTTTCCCGCCAAGTCCGGGTTGGTGTGGATCAGGGCCTTGCCTTCCAGGCTGACGATGGAAGCGTCATACACAAACGGCCAATTGTCCGTTGCCGACTCGAGATTGTTTAGCAGGTTCACATCCGTGGACAAATAGTCGGTTAAAGCTTTGCGGATGGCGGCGGGATTGTTCGTATCCACCGGAGTGCTGGTCAGATCAGGCACGTCATTTTCCACCATGTAGGCCAGCTGGTGAGTGAGTGAGGTGCTGCTCTCGTAGGCGTTGTTAATGCGCTGGCGGAGAATCTGAGAAATGTAAAGGTAGGAGAAGGCGGACACCATCACCGTAACCATGAACGTGATCGCCAGTACGATGATGATTTTCCGTTGCATGATTGGGGGAATGCGAGCGCTAGCGACCTCAGGGGCTAAAGCCCCTGTCTTTATTGGCCCTTCGCGGCACCCTTCGGCGCGCTTCGCTTGCTCAGGGCAGGCTAAAGGCTAAAAGTCGTGCCCTACCCAAAACCGCTAGCCACTGCTCAGTTCTTCCTCCTTGGCGGAAGCCGATTCGGGCGCGGCGCTGCCGTACTCCTTCAGCTTATTATGCAAAGTTTTAAGGCTGATTCCGAGAATTTCGGCAGCGCGCGTCTTGTTGTTGCTGGTCGCTTCCAGAGTCTTGAGGATCAGCAGCTTTTCGGCTTCGCCCACGGTGGTGCCCACGCCCAGACGGACCGAGTCGGGATCGCTGGCTGGTGTGCGCAGCGGAGCGTGTCCAAAGCCGGGAGGCAGATGCTTGGTCTCAATCATGCCGCCTTCACAGACAATCACGGCGCGCTCGATGGTGTTGCGCAACTCGCGAACGTTGCCCGGCCAGGCATAGTTGGTGAACAGGTTGAGGACCGCTTCGCTGACCGCAGTCACTTTCCGGGAGTGCTTGCTGCTCATCTCACCGAGCAGCAGTTGCACCAGGTCGGGAACGTCTTCCTTGTGCTCGCGCAGCGGCGGCATGTGAATGTTGAAGACGTTGAGGCGGTAATAGAGATCGCTGCGCAGTTCGCCCCGGGCTACGGCTTCTTCGGGAACTTTGTTGGTGGCGGCCAGCACCCTGACATCGACCGGGGTTTCCACCCGGCTGCCGAGGCGCCGCACTTTGCGGTCTTCGAGCACGCGCAGCAGCTTGGCCTGCGTACCCACCGGCATTTCGCCGATTTCGTCGAGCAGAAGCGTTCCGCCTTCCGCCAGCTCGAAGCAGCCTGTGCGCCTCTCCATCGCCCCGGTGAATGAGCCTTTTTCGTGGCCGAAGATTTCGCTCTCGATGAGAGTTTCAGGGATGGCGGCGCAGTTGATGGCGACGAAGACGCGCTCGCGCCGGGGACTGAGTTCGTGGATGGTCCGGGCTACCAGTTCCTTGCCCGTACCGCTCGCGCCAGTAATGAGCACTGAAGCGGTGCTGGGCGCGACCATCTCGATGAGCCGGAAGATTTCCTGCATCTTGCGCGAAGCTCCACTTAATCGGCCGAGGGAGCCTGTGTCCCGCAATTTGCGTCGCGTGGCTTCCAGTTCAGCACGCGTGCCCAGCAGGGCAGACGCGTTGCCCAGCATGGTGCGGAGCCGGTTAGTATCGATGGGCTTGGTGATGTAATCGTAGGCGCCCATGCGCATCGCCTGCACGGCACTATCTATGGTCCCCTGGGCAGTGACCACGACTACGGCCATGGTTTGAACCTGTTCGGTGAGGTGGCCCAACAGTTCGATGCCGCCCATGCGCGGCATCTTCAGATCGGTGATTACAATGGACGGGGACCATTGCGAGGCCTTTTCCAAACCTTCGACGCCATCGCGCGCGGTCTCCACGCGGTAGCCCCAGGAACCGACGATCTCGGCCAGGCCGGAGCGCTCGTTTTCCTCGTCCTCAACGATCAAAACCCGTTCTTGTCGCATTCTTGCCTTTGTCCGATCCGCTTCTCGACCGCTTATGGATGCCGTCCGGAACTGTCATCCGGAGGAGAACAACCGCGAATCTACCACGATACGCGGCTGGCTTCGAGGGGGGCAAGGTGCAGGTTGGGCCCGGGGGGTGTATTCCGGCTCGTGGGGAAAAGCGTCGAACTGCGGTCGACCCGACAGCCGAGAGCCTATCCTGAGCAAGGCCGAAGGGGCGAGCTGTCCGCAGTCAGTCGGTCGAGGTAGCCTATTTCATTTTGAGACGGCGGCTCTCGGTGCTCAAAATTGGCCCAGTTCAACTCCGGGCTTCGTTTTCAGGCTGTGGTGCTGTAGAATCTTTCGTTTCCTAGGGAAGCCAATCCTTTCTTGGCCAATCAACTATTTTTCGTCGGCGTCTGGACAAACGGTACAGGCGCACAAGCGTCCATCTGGAGGATGACATGTCACTTTTTTGCAAAGATCGCATAGGCCGCGTGATCGCAACAGCTGCGATCTTGTTGTGCGCGGTTTTCATTTCGAGTGCTGCGTTTGCGCAGACCGACCCAAACGCGAAGTGGGACGTTTTCGCGGGATATCAGTGGGTTCATCCCGGCGCAACGGTTCCTGATCCCTCGGGGATCCCTAGCAATCCCACTCCGCTCGTGGTCTCGGACGGGTCCGGGTTCGGTGCGGCCCTGGCTTACAACTTCGATCCGCATTGGGCTGGCGAGATCGACTTCGGCAATAACTGGCTCAGCAACGCCAACGAGGCGACGCTCTCGGTGGGCCCGCGCTTTATGTGGCGCATGTCGGACGCCAACGTTTTCCTGCATACCTTGGTCAGCTATAACCGGCTGTCGGTAAATGGCTTGAACGGAAGCAGCGGAATCGGCGCCATCCTGGGTGGCGGCCTGGATCTGCCCATCAACAAATGGTTGTCATGGCGCATGATTGAAGCCGACTACGTGTGGGGACGGCACAACTACGCGGCGTTTGCCGCGCCAGACTTCCCGGATTTGCGGCGTCCTTCGCTGGAAGGTACGCGGCTGCGGACCGGCCTTGTATTCAGCTGGGGCGGAACTCCCGCCGCGGTTCCGGCTGCGGCCTGCTCGATCCAGCCCACGGAAGTGCTGGTGGGCGAGCCCTTAACGGCGACAGTAACGTCCAGCAATTTCAATCCCAAGCACACCGTGACCTACAGCTGGAGCGCTAACGGCGGTAAGGTGACGGGCAAAGACACGACCGCGAGCATCGACACGAATGATGCCGCGCCCGGCGCTTATGCCGTGACGGCGCACGTGACGGACGCGAAGTCGAAGACCAACAACACGGCGAGTTGCTCGGCAAACTTTACGGTGAAGCCGCTGCCTCCGAAGAACCCGCCCACCATGAGCTGCTCGGCGAGTCCTTCGAGCGTGCAGATTCCGGGTTCAGCGACCATCACTTGCAGCTGCACCAGTCCGGACGGCGTGTCTGTCTCGGTCTCGAACTGGAATGCCTCGGGCGGTTCACTCTCCGGAGCCGGCAGCACGGCTACGTTGAGCACGGCTGGAGCATCCGCCGGCACCGTGACGGTTAGCGCGAGTTGTTCGGACACGCGCGGCCTGACGGGCCAGGCATCGACACAACTGATGGTGGAGAACCCGCCACCGCCGCCGGTGAATCCGGAGATCGTGCGCCTGGAAGCCCGGCTCGCGTTGCACAGCATTTACTTTGTGACCAACTACCCGATGCCGTCGAATCCCAAAGGCGGTCTGCTGGCCAGTCAACAGAAGACGTTGATCGAGTTGGCGTCCGACTTCAAGAAATACCTGGGAAGCAAACCGGATGCGCACTTGATTCTTGGAGGCCACGCGGATATGCGCGGCTCTGTGGAATACAATCAGGCGCTCTCCGAGCGTCGTGTCGCCCGCACCAAGACCTTCCTGATCGAACAGGGGGTTCCCGAGGCCAACATCGAAACCAAGGCGTTTGGCAAGGAACACAACCTGACCGATGAAGAGGTGAAGGGTGAGGTGGAGAGCAACACCGAACTGACCACCGAAGAACGAGCCAGGGTTCTCAGGAACATAGTGACGATCAGGATGGCGAGTAATCGCCGGGTGGATGTCACCTTGAGCACGACGGGCCAAACGTCGGTTCGTCAGTTCCCCTTCAACGCCACGGATGCTCTGACTCTCATCGGAGGCAGGGAAGCCGCCAAGAAGCCGGTCGCTAAAAAGCCGGTGGCGAAGCCAGCTCCGAAGCCAGCTCCGAAGAAGTAACGGCAACGAACTGTTTGGTTGAAAACTTTCGCGGAGAGCGATTTTTTTACATCGCTCTCCGCGATTTGCTTGTGACGTCCGGTTGCGACGGTCACCCGGTGGCAAAAACTGCACTCCCCCCCGAAAGTGCCATCCTCAAGTTGTTGATTTGATGAGAACGTGTGTGGTACTCGGCTTGCCATTTTCTGGGATGAAACGGTGGCGCGACTATGCCGGAAGCGGCCATGCCTCGAGTGACCATACTGAATTGACCATGCCTGTGGTGGGTAAATCCCGGTGGCTGCGTAGGTTGGCGCGGGTTTCCATCCTGCTAATTCTTATGGCGGCGGTGGGATGCTCGCGTCCCAGCGAATTCCCCGCCGATGACGGGCTCCATCAAGGGGACCAGAGCAAACTACCTTTCCAGAACAACGCGAGCAAAGACAACGCCAGCGAAGGGCGTGAGGATGCGGGCTCGAGTTCGGAGGAAGGGATCTCCGGGGAAGCGAGTGCGGGCCGGGCCGCGAAGCGGGACCCGAGAGCCGCGAGCGGGGCTCCATTTGAAGATTTGTCTCCTGTGCCGGAGTTGCCGCCGGGGACGCTGGTCACAGTCCGGCTGGAGAAGCAGATTTCCAGTGACCGGATCGGCGATGAAGGCAGCTTTACCGCCATAGTGGATGAGCCGGTCATGGTGGATGGAACAATGGCCGTGCCGCGCGGCGCCGCTGTCGCCGGCAGGATTGAGTCTGCCCGGGACCCGGATAGGGGCCGCGGGCGCGGATACATTCGCCTGACGCTGGACACGATCGTGATCGCGGGCAAGAAGTTGCCGGTGCGGACCTCCAGCCTGTTCGTCCGCGGGAGTGCCGGAGAAGTGTTGAATCCGGGACCGGCCGAAGAATCAACACGCCTGACTGTGACCCGCCTGCAGCAGGGGCGGCGCCTCACTTTCCGCCTCGCCGGGACAGTCCCGCTCGACCGGCAGGAGACGGTATCCCGCAGCCGTGGCCATCTTCCTGGCACGGAATAAAATAAAAAAAGCTCGAAAACAGGCCCTCCGCCGAGTTTTCCACAGAAACATTTCAGTTTCAGTGACGCGTACCCTTCTTAGTTTCCTAACCACCACCCTATAGTTGCCTGCGAAAGAGGAATTGAGGCGAAGCGCGGGGCAATCTTCCCGTTTCGGGAAAACCAAGGTATCGCGCCGCTAATCTCCAGTTCCTTCTGGGAACCGTCCCAGCCAGACTAAAAACATGAGCGCAGCAACTCCATTCCCGTGGCCGAACGATATAGCAGGAACGAATTCCGGAATGCGTGCCGAACCCAGCCCCGGAATGAGTCCCGAGACGAACCCGAGCACCGGTGCGGAAACGGCATGGCGTGGGCTGTTCCGGCACGCTCCCATGGCCGCTGCCGTGAGCTCAGCCTCGGGAGTGATCACGTCGGCGAATGCGGCGTTCGAACGCCTGCTCGGGATCAGCGTGGGCTCGGCCTCTGGAGTTCTGCTTGGCGATCTCATCCAAAGTAGCGATTTCGTCACCAGCCAGGACAAGAAAGAGATTGATTTGTTGTTCTGCGACATGAGCGCGGGCCAGCGCGAGAGCTTCCAGACGGAAATCCGCATGGTAGCGAAGACCTCCGCGATGCCCGGGACGGCTGCGTGGGTGCGGTGGACCCTGTGGAAAGCGACCAGTTCGGAGCGGGAGTCCATTCTTATCGCACTGGCCGAGGACACGACCTCCAGTCACCACACCGTTAAGCCTCCGCGCCAGGCGGGGAGCCTGGAGGCGCTGGGTCGGCTGGCGGGCGGCGTGGCGCACGACTTCAACAATCTGCTGACCGGGATCACTTTATACAGCGATTTGCTGCTGGCGGGCATGGAATCGGGCAACCGGCTGCGGAAATATGCCGAGGAGATCAGCGCGGCCAGCGTCCAGGCTTCGGGCCTGGTGCGGCAATTGCTGGCGGTGGCGCGCACGCCCAACGAAACCCCTCACCTGCTGTCTCTGAATGCGGTTGCCGAAGGAATGCGGGAACTCCTCCAGCGGTTGATCGGGGAAAACATCGAGCTGGTCTACCAGTTCGATCCCAACCTCGGCCCGGTCCGGATGGACCTCACGCAGGCGCAGCAGATTCTTCTCAACCTGGTGCTCAACTCTCGGGACGCGTTGCCGAAAGGCGGGCGGATCACGCTCGAAACCCGCAACTGTGGATTGCAGATGGTGAGCAGCGGCGTAGCCGGGAAATCGGGTCCGGTCGAACTGCCTTGCGCCCTTCTTGTGGTTCAGGATAACGGCGAGGGGATGGACTCGCAAACGCAGCAGCATGTTTTCGAGGCTTTCTTTTCCACCAAACCCCCGGGCGAGGGCACTGGCCTGGGACTATCCACGGTCTATGACATCGTAACCAGCAATGGAGGTCTGATCCATATTGACAGCGAATGGAAACGCGGGACGCGAGTCACTGTGCTTCTTCCTCTGGTCCCGCTGCCTTTGATTTCCCCAGCCGAGCTGCCGAAGATTTCCCCGGGAGACTCACAACCGCAACCTCACGAGGGAGCACTACCTTTTCCAAAAGAGGGACTTACGCCATGACGTCAGCAGCACTCAGTGTGATTACCAGCGCGCCTCAAATTCAACCAGCCAACTTTCTTAACCTACTGATCATTGATGACGAACGGTCCATCCGCGAAGCCTGCCGCGAGGTAGCGCAGTCGCTGGGGTTCAATGCCGTTGCAGCGGACTCCGCCGAACACGCCTATCGCCTTCTGGAGACCCAGAGTGTGGATGCCGTCCTGCTGGATTTGCGGCTACCCGGCGCTGGTGGCCTGGAAGCCATGCGCCGAATTAAGGAGCGGCGTCCGGAGGCCATCGTCATTGTGGTCACGGGCTATGGCACGGTGCAAACCGCGGTGCAGGCCATGAAGAATGGCGCTTATGACTACGTGACCAAACCTTTCAGCGTGGACGAGCTGAAGCTGCTGCTGGAGCGCGTGGTCAGTCATCTGCGGCTGAAATCGGAAAACCGCATCCTGCGCGAGAGAGTGAAATCCAAGCAGGGATTTGGCGGCATTGTGGGGCGCTCGCCGGAAATGGAGAAGCTTTACCGCATCATCGCAAAAGCCGCCAACAGCGTGCACCCGGTGCTGATTTTGGGCGAAAGCGGCACGGGGAAAGAAATCGTGGCGCGCTCCATCCATTACGCCGGTCCGTTTCGCGACAAGCCGTTCATCCCCGTGGATTGCGGGTCGCTGGTGCCTACCCTGATCGAGAGCGAACTGTTCGGCTATGTGAAAGGAGCCTTCACCGGAGCCAACCAGGCCAAGGACGGTCTGCTGGCCGTTGCCGAAGGGGGAACGGTTTTTCTCGATGAAGTAGGGGAGCTTCCCGTCGATCTGCAGGCCAAATTGCTGCGGGCGATTCAGGAAAGGGAAATCCGGCCGGTGGGCAGCACTCGGCGAATCAATATCAATGTGCGCATTCTGGCCGCCACGAACCGCGATCTGGAACAGGCCGTGATGCAAGGCACCTTCCGGCGCGATCTGTATTTCCGGCTCAACGTGCTCAGTTTGCGAATTCCTTCGCTGCGCGAGCGGCGGCAGGATATTCCCCTGCTGGTGGCGCACTTTCTCGAACGCTTAACGCGAAACTCGGGCATCGAGAAGTTGCTGAGCGACGAAGCGGTCAAAGCGTTGCTGGCCTATGATTGGCCGGGGAACGTGCGCGAACTCGAGAATTGTCTGGAGCGGGCCAGTGCCTTCACCAGCGGTCCGCTGATTCACGTCAGCGATTTGCCGCGGGAGATCAGTAATCTGGCGCCTGGGGAACCATTTCCTGGAAATGGAAACGGAAACGGCCACGGCAAGATCATTCCCATGGCGGAATTGGAGAAGCAGACGATCCTGAGCGCCATTGCGGAACTCAACGGGGACAAGCTGCAGGCGGCGCGACTGCTGGGCATTGGCAAAACTACGCTCTATCGCAAGCTCAAGGATTATTCGGCCCATCCGTAGGGGAAACGGAAAAACCTTAACCACAGAGGACACAGGGGGCACGAGAACTGGCTGTGGTGTGTGCATGGGTTTTTTCAGGCGCCTCGGTCGCGAGAGAACTCCCAGGAGAATTCCCGAAGATGAACGGCCGGTCTAAATTTTTCCGCAGGCGGGAAAGCGGACGGCTGGCCGGTACGGCTAAGCTGCGTGTTTTCAATGTGCGCCAAATGTGCGCCCGTGGCGACCTGCGTGCATGTGTAAAAACATGATTCTTCTCATCACAGCTTCCGCCCGTGGCCAACAGTGCGCCGATGCCTTGCGATCCGCAACCGGTGACGAGACGCACTTGGCCCACACCCTGCAGGAGGCCGCTACGCGCCTGCGCGAACAACCTTACTCCGCCGCGGTCATCGACCAGTTTCTGCTCGAAACCGAGCCCGAAGAGAGCGATCGCACGCTGGAACATCTGGGCACGGCTTTTCCCGTCTACGTGAACTTTGGCGTGACCGGTATGGAGCGACTAGTGCGGGAAGTGCGCTCGGCACTGCACCGGCGCAAGCGTGAAGAAGCATCGGCGCGCCACGCCGTAGAAGAGCAGATGCGCAGCGAAATGCGGGAAACCCTAACTGTGATGCTGCTTTCCTGCGAATTAGCGATGGCCGTTCCCGGGGTGCCCGTGCCCGCCGCGGAGAAAATTCGCGCCATCGACAACCTCGCGCGAGAGTTGCGGGTACGGCTGAATGCGTCGAACTGAACGGCAGAGCCGGCCGCCAGGCTGATGCCCGCGCCAGTGGTCCTCGGTCGTTTGCAGCATGCCGCTTGGGTGACGAGTCCCCGGCCGACCCTCAGCAGGCCGGCGCATCCCTCCCCTTCGACGGTTCGCCCCGGAATATTCCTGCGAAATCCTCCCAGGTTCGCATTAGAATAGGCCACGCATTGCCCTGGATGCCGCCTCTGTCACGGACTCCAGCTTCTCTCTGGGAGGTTCTGTGCACGTTCTGGTCACGGCCGATATTCTGTCGGGCTCCTGGACCTACACTCGCGAACTGGTGACCGGCCTGGTCACAAGCGGGGTGCGGGTTACGCTGGTCAGTTTCGGCGAAATTCCCCTTCCCGAACAGACGGCGTGGATGGACAGTCTGCACGGACTCGACTACCGCCCCACGGCCTTCCGCCTGGAATGGATGCAGGAAGCCGAGGAGGACTTGCCGGAATCAGCCAACTTCCTGGCTGCGCTGGTCCGTGAGCTACGCCCCGACGTGCTGCATCTGAACCAGTTTTGCTACGGGAATCTCGCGGTGGATGTGCCGCGCGTGGTCATGGCGCATGGTGATGTGATCACCTGGACACAAGCGGTGCAGGGCTATTCGCCGCAGCCCACGCGCTGGTTGAAGTGGTATCACGACACGGTTGTGCGCGGGATCGCCGGGGCGGACGTGCTGATCGCGCCCACGGCCTGGATGCTTTCAGCGTTGCGCGCGACGTATGCTCTCCCGCGGCGCGAGGCGGTGATTTATCCCGGCCGCAATCCCATCTTCTTCAATCCTTACATTCAAAAAGAGGATACGGTGCTGGCGGTCGGACGCCTGATCGACGCCGGCAAGCAGGTCTCGCTGCTCACACAACACACGCATCCGCTCTCGGTTTGCATTGTTGGCGCGGAGCAGGCGTTGCCGGAGCACCGCATTCCGATTCGCGCGGACGTGAAGGTGGCGAACGAGAAAACGTCTGTGGCCATTCGCGGCCCGCAGACCGAAGCGCAACTGCGCGCGCTTTACAGCCGGGCTTCCATCTACGCTGCGACTCCGCGCTACGAACCGCTCGGCATGCCGCCGCTGGAGGCAGCGTTTTCGCGCTGTGCCATTGTGGCCAACAATATTCCCGCTTTCCGTGAGATGTGGGGCGATGCCGCGCTCTACTTTCGCACCAACGACGGCGCCAGCCTGGCGGAGAGCATCCGCATGCTCAACGCCGATCGTCAGATGTGCCGCGCCTATGCGGGACTGGCCTACGCCCGTGCCCGCGCCCACTTCACCACGCACCGCATGATCGAGGAATGCCTGCAGGTTTACCGCAGCGTGACTTCCGTAGGATCGTTAGCCGCCTAACGCGCGAGGCAGGTCGAGCTCCACTCGACCGGAGGGTGGGGGTCCCCACAGAGGCATCTCCTCAAACTGAGGCACTACTGGCGTCGTCATCGGCGCGACACGCCTACCCGCTTAGTGGTATCTTCGTAGGCTTACTAGAAACCAGTAAGGTTGGAGGATGACTTCATGGCGCAGGTAAAGATTACGGTTAGACCCAATGGCCCGCTGCGAGTGGAATGTCCCGAGGGCTCGATCGATTTGGTGGACGTCAACGGCAACAAGTTTGACTTGACCGGCAAAACCGCATTTTCGCTCTGCCGCTGTGGCGGGTCGGTCAACAAACCCTTCTGCGACGGCACGCACAGCCGCATTGGATTTCAGGGTGCGGAACTGGCGGTGAAGCAGGCAGACGCCGGACAGACTCCTCAGAAATAAACTCTGAAGTCCTCCCGTCGACACACTTCATCCACTTGGGGAATCCAATGAGCAAGCAGCAGGACCGCGAATTAGGCATGCGCCGCAACATCACGCGGCGCGATTTCCTGAACGGCGTTGCTGTAACGGCGGG